>Ga0185342_1000054_pt1 | contig 74065 bp, 48 predicted proteins | sample ConPoolayeEmetaG_FD_128045 | JGI IMG/M metagenome (GOLD analysis project Ga0185342, IMG submission 128045) | Hot spring microbial mat communities from California, USA to study Microbial Dark Matter (Phase II) - Cone Pool mat layer E metaG... ... | reverse complement strand
GTTAATCACCTCTGAGTGCCGGGCAAATGGTTGCGCCAACACCAAAGAAGCAAGTACCAGGATCGTACCCCGATCTGTTCCAACTCGTACAGTATGTCCCCTACTCACTGTTTTAACCACGGACATTTTGCATTCCTAGCCTAATTTCGTTAGGAGTTAAACCGTTCAATCCACAATGTTCTAAATCATTGTAGCACATGTTCCAGAGTTCTAGTTTATATTTAAGCTCCTCGAGATTTTTGAATTCAATCCTATCATAAAATGTTTTCTGGTCAGAGCGGTGGCTTCTCTCAACCTTGCCGTTTTGGGCGGGTTTTCCCGGATCAATCAAGTAATGGATAATATTCATCTTCTGGCAGAGTAAATCAAATTCATGCAATTTTGGGTTAAAAGGATTAGATGATTGCTGGTAACCGGCATAACGGTTGGTAAAGTAACTGCCGTTGTTCGTTTTAACGGCCCTGATTCTAAACTGAGCGATTGTTGTTAGTTTTTTTAAGAAACTAATGGCCGAGAGGTTGGAGCAGTCCTCGTAGATTTTCAGATGCCTCCACCGTGAAGAGCAGTCGATAGCCGTAAACTGGTAATAGTGCCTGTTTTGAAGGAGTTTGGGTACGTATTTGACGTCTATCTCCACCAGCTCGCCGGGTGTTAAAGGAGCTTTGATATATTTTTGTTCGTATGTTAGCTTCCTCGCTCTGTATTTTCTGGTTAGGCCCTCCGTTTTGATTATTTTACGAATGGTGTTCTTGTGCAGGGTGATTTTTCCTTGGCCAATTGCTGCCGTAACTTCAAAGCGCATTTCCTTGTCTTATTCCCCAGTTCAATTACTCCTTCTTTTATCCATATCGGAGTTTTTCAAGGATTACTCTTTGGCCGTCGGGATTTGTTTTCCAGGCCGTCTAGGCCGCAACTGCAATAGCGGGTCAGCCAATACTTAAGCGTTCGTTCTGAAAAAAAACAAGTACGGGCCACGTTCTTAATGGTAATGGCCTTATCTAATATATCGGCCTGATCCATCGTATCTTTCTTCTTTAGTTGATTTGGGCATAGTTGTCATATGCCCTTAGTTTATCTAAAAGTGTAATATGTGTGTGGACATTACCTAGGGGCATTGATTTTTTTATAAAAATGTGCTACAATATAATCACTAAGGAGACTATCCATAAAGATTCATTCAAGATTCATTCGCATGGATTCTCAAGACAATAAAAACCAAAACAAAGAAAAAACCGAACAACAGTTTTTAAAGGAGGATATCATCGCCTTGTCTGAAGAAGAAAAGGTAAAGCGTTTGCGTTGGTCGGTATCTGTCAGGTATTTGATGATCGTAGCCGTGTCGATTATTTCCTTGATTTGTTACAGTCTTGGATTTAGTTATGATCTGATCGGAATATTGATTGCGGCGACTATTGCTTTTATTTTTAATCTGACTTCAGGGCTTGTCTACCAGACAATCAGATATCCCAGGTTTTGGCCGTACATCGGAATCTTTCTAGACATGATTGTTATCACCTTGATTGTCCATGCTTCGGGCGGTGTGGAAAGTATTTTTTTACCTCTGTATGTTTTGCAATTGGTTGGTACCAATGTTCATTTTAGCGTTATGGCCGGCCCTTTGAATTTAGTTTTTGGTGGCGGATTATTCATCGCTTTGAGTATTTTTGAGTACCATGGATTGATTCCGCATAATGGCATCGGTATTATTACCGACAACTTGTATTTAAACAAAACTTACATTTTAAGTGTGTCCATGACCATGATTACCATGATGGGCATGAGCACCTATCGCAGCGGTTACGTGGTCAGAAGTCTGCAAAAAGTAGAAACCGAGCTTTTAAGAGCCAACAATGAGCTGATAAAAATGAATCTGATTTATTCCAAGATAAACAGGCGCTTAAAAGAAGTTGATCAGATGAAAACGGAATTTATTTCAGTGGCCTCCCATCAGATGCGCACGCCTTTGTCGGCCACCAAATGGGTATTGCGCATGATTTTAGACGGGGATTTGGGTCCTTTGAATACCCAGCAACGGGAAATGCTTAATAAAGGTTATCAAACCAACGAGCGCATGATTTTGCTGATCAATGATTTGCTGAATGTTTCCAGAATTGAGGAGGGTCGGTTTCAGTATCGTTTTGTACATATGTCTTTGGAGGAAGTCGTGGAAAACGTTATTCAGGAAATGGCCGAGACCATTAAGAATAAGGAAATAACTTTTGAATACAGAAAGCCAAAAAGTCCATTGGCTAAAGTAAATATCGACCCCCAGAAAATTCACTTAATACTGCAGAACTTGATTGATAATAGTTTGAAATATACTCCGCCCGGGGGTAAGGTGACCGTGGAGTTGCATCAAGCGGATAATCGTTTGATTTGCAGTATTGCCGATAACGGGGTAGGTATACCGCGCGAACAACAGGGCAGGATATTTTCTAAATTTTTTCGGGCCGACAATGTTGTCCGAATGCAAACAGATGGCTCTGGCTTGGGCCTATTTATTGTCAAGAACATCATCGAGAAACATCACGGTTCAGTCTGGTTCGAAAGCATCGAAGGTCGAGGAACAATTTTTTATTTTTCCTTGCCCATTGAGACACCGCGACCGCTCGGCACACAGTTTGAAAAATTTATTAAGAGTATTTAAATATGGCTTTTCCTATCAGTGCGTTGATTGATTTTTGCAATAGTATAATCTGCGCTTACTGCAGCTATCAGCTTTACCAATCTTTTAAAAAAGAATCGACCAATAAAATTATCCTATTTTTTTCCCAGGCCTATTTGTCTCTGGTTTTTTCGTATTTGTTTTTTTCTATCCCGCGTTTGGCCGCTCCTGATAATTCATTTGTGGTCGGGGTGAGTTTTATCATCGCCCAAGCCTTTTTGTATGTAGCCTTGGCGTTATTTTCCCGGATTACGGTTTCATTCAAAAGCGTGGTTTGGTCTAGGCGGGTATTCGCCATACTATTACTGATCGCGTTGGTGGCCATATTTTTGAGCGTGATTTATTTCGGTTATCCTGAGTACAATTCGGCCACTGGCATTACCAATTGGAATATTAATCCGGTTGTTGGCATGTTTAGTTCCGCAATTTTCGTTGTGGCCCTAGTGCCAAGCGCTTTGTTTTTTTTGTGGCAGGGGGGAAAATCACACGATGCGGCCGTGAAGATACGATCAATTTTGATTGGTTGTGGACTTTTACTTTTGATAATTACAGCGTATACTTACTACACAGCCACTACTTCATTATCCATTCTTGTTTCCGATCTTTTCTCTCTTTTCTCGTATATCGTGATATTCGCGGGAGTAATTTATCGAGGCAAAAAGTCAAATATTATCATAACTAATCAATAAAATTTAGTGATACTATGCCAAATAAAACCAAAATAGTGATCATCGAGGACGAGGAAATTTTGATTGAAGTCCTGTCAAAAAAACTGGAGACGGAAGGTTTTGAAGTGTATTGTGCTCCCGATGGTGAGGCCGGGTTAGAATTAGTGGATAAGGTATCACCCGATCTTGTATTGCTAGATATTATCATGCCGCGCTTGAACGGCTATGAAGTCCTGGGCGTCTTGCAAAAAAAATATGGTTCACAAAAGATGCCCCCAGTGATTATCATTTCCAACTCTGGCCAGCCAGTGGAAATAGACAAGGCTATCGCTTTAGGCGCCAGAGATTATATTGTGAAGGCGCAATTTACTCCTGAAGAGGTTACGGAAAAAGTGCGTAAGGTTTTGGGAACGGTAAACGTTTCGACTCAAGCCAGGTCCGCGGAATCAACAGTTAAAGTCAGGGAACAAAAAACCAATCAGAATCCGGAGGCTCACATTTTAGTGGTAGAAGATGATCAGTTTCTGCGCGATCTGTTGACCACCAAGCTGGAAAAAGAAAATTTTCAGGTAACCAGCGCTATTGACGGACCAGCCGGATTGGAGAAAATTATCAAAGAGCGCCCTGAGGTTGTGCTGTTGGATATTATTTTGCCGGGTATCGACGGTTTTGAGGTATTGAAACGGATACGTTCAAATTCCAATATGCAATTAGCCAGCTTGCCCATAATCCTGTTGTCCAACCTCGGTCAGGAAGCTGATATCGAAAAAGGTCGGGCTTTGGGGGCCAATGACTATTTGATAAAATCGAATTTCACTATTGACGAGATAATAGAAAAAGTCAGAAAAATATTGAATACGAAAAAATAGCTTGGGAAACTATTAAGGCCCCAAATAACGTCAATTTTTTTGAAATTTAGGCTTTTTAAGTTCGGCAGCTGCTTACAAGTAAGTTAGCGGATTCACTTTTTTTCCGTTGACGATGACCTCAAAATGCAGATGTGTGCCGGTGCACCAACCTGTGCAGCCGACGATGCCGATAGTCTGTCCCCGTTTGACGGAATCCCCGACCCTCACAAAGATTTTACTGGCATGGGCGTAAAGTGTTTTTATGCCGCTACCGTTATTAACGACAATATGCAGACCATAGCCCCGCGCTTTGCTGTCGGCTCTTTCTACACGGCCGTCATCGGCAGCGTAAATGGGCGAAGAGTAGTTTCCGTCAATATCCAAACCGGTATGTCGGAGTTTGTAGTACTGATTTATTTTGTGACTGGTAGTCGGCCACAGCAAGCGTGAACCTGAATCAGTTCGACTGGGTGGCGGAGCGTCCAAAATGCTTAAAATAGCAAATTTTGAGCTATTTGAAGAAATCTGAGGCTTTGGTTCTTCCGGCATCGAGCCGCCTGGAATAATGAGAATTTGGTCTTGGTTAATGGCTGAAGCATCAGCCAGTTTATTGTAATCCATGATGGTGGCCACCTGGACTCCGTATTTTTGAGCAATTTTATCCAGGGTGTCGCCCTTTTTTACTTGGTGGGAGACTCCTGACTGAGGCAGAATAGTTAGCCGGTCGCCTGGTTTAATATAGTCGCGAGGCCCCAGTTTGTTTTCCCAAAGAATCGTATTTGTCGAGATGCCGAATTTTTCGGCGATAGCGCTGATGGTATCCCCGCCCTGGACAATGTAGTATTCCACTGACTCTCGGGGTCTGTTTCCTAAGGTGGTACTGGCTAATTCCGGTTTGACCAAGGAACCGCTGCTCTCGGAGGTGATGATACTTGTATTTTCATCGGAAAGAGCCGTAATCATGCTCTGGGTCCCGTCAGTGGCTTTGAGCATAGCCAAACCCCGATTTGTAGCCGCTTTTTTGACTTCGTCGATTGCCGTTTCTGTAATTGTTTTATCGTAAGGATCCATGGTCAGTGAGGCGATAATAGTATTTTGTTCGAATCCCTCAGCACGAATCTCCCGAACATGGATATTGTTTATTACTACGCCCACGGTAATGATAATAATGATAATGTGAATGGTCGATTTGTTCAGTAAGGGGTAAATTATTTTATTTTTAGCCGGAGCGAAAATAAGAGTCAGCCATTTTTTTAGATTGAAGTAAACTTTATAAAGCGGCACCAGTAACTTTCTAAAGATAAAAATTCCTGCCAGTGTTGAAGGCTTGAGAACTGCCAGGGAAAAAAGTTGCCCCAAGGATTTTCCGATGAAGGCGCAAAAGTTTAGAAATTTCAATAGGGCTTCTAGAATAATCTTTTTTGCTCGCCAGCTAATAAGGTTATTCTTAGTTAGTTAAGCTTATTTTTAGGCTAAACTTGGTAAAAACGTAAATGAAAAAAAGATCAGCAATTATCATACCATGGGCCGAAGCCCTTGTCAATTATGTGGAGATTAATTTGTTTTTGGTCCGGTTGTATTGAATTTGCTAAGTAAAAATGATAAGCTTTAGCTAACTATGATTGAAAAATATAATCATTTGTCATTGGAAAAAAAGTGGCAAAAGGTCTGGGAGAAAAGTCGCTCGTGGAAAGTTACAGAGCTAAAAACTGCAAAAAAGTTTTATGTTCTAGATATGTTCCCCTATCCTTCGGCCGAAGGATTGCACGTCGGTCATCCAGAAGGTTATACGGCCACCGACATTGTTTCTCGTTTTTTGCGCCTTAAGGGTTATAATGTTTTGCATCCTATGGGCTGGGACGCTTTTGGTTTGCCGGCGGAGAATTACGCCATTAAAACCGGTATTCATCCTAAAGAGATAACCAAGAAAAATATCAAGAATTTCAAGCGACAGATAAAGTCTCTGGGGTTTTCTTACGACTGGTCGCGGGAAATTAATACCACTGACCCCGAATACTATAAATGGACGCAGTGGATTTTTTTGCAGATGTATAAGAAAGGTCTGGCTTATGAAGCGGTGGTGCCTATTAATTGGTGCCCGTCATGTAAAACAGGTCTAGCTAATGAAGAGGTGGTCAGCGGCCAGTGCGAGCGATGCGGCACGGCGGTGGTCAAGAAAGATATGCGCCAGTGGATGTTACGCATTACAAAATATGCGGATAGGCTCTTAGCCGGATTGGATAATCTGGACTGGCCGGAGCCGATAAAATTATTGCAACGAAATTGGATCGGCCGCAGTGAAGGGGTGATAGTTAGTTTTTCTGTTATGGCGAGTCCCGTAATTCAGCGGGGCAATCCCCGCGAAGTGATCTCGTCTAGAAAGGGGATTAAAACTGAGATTGACATGTCGTCCCACCGGGCCGGGTCTCCTTGCAATGGCACCTTTGGAGTTATTGAAGTTTTTACTACCCGGGTAGACACTTTGTTCGGTGTGACCTATTTGGTGTTAGCTCCGGAGCATCCTATAGTGGCGCGTAGCGCGTCGCAATTGGTCAATCGCTCAGAGGTGGAAAAATACGTTGCCCAGGCAAAAAGCAAATCCGATTTGGAAAGGACTTCATTGGCAAAAGACAAAACCGGAGTTGAATTAAAAGGTCTTCATGCCATTAATCCGGGAACCGGCAAGAAGATCCCAATCTGGGTGTCTGATTATGTGTTGATTTCGTATGGCACCGGAGCGGTTATGGCCGTACCCGCGCATGATATTAGAGATTTTCAATTTGCGAATGAGCAGATTAAGAAGGGCGCAAAAATAGAAATAAAGAATGTTATTGCCCCGAAATCATCAAAAAGTTTAAATCCAGCCAATATATTTAATTTTACCCTTCGTTCCCATCAGCCAAGTGGAGGAAGGGAATGGGACGAAGAAATCGAATACCAGGAACTTTTAAACGGAAAAAGGTGTTATATCGGAGGTGGTATACTTAGAAATTCCGAAACTTATAATGGCTTGTCTTCTGAGGAAGGCGGTAAAAAAATTACCGAATGGCTTGAAAAAAATAATATCGGTAGAAAATCAGTTAATTATAAACTTCGCGACTGGGTTTTTTCTCGCCAGCGGTATTGGGGCGAGCCGATACCTCTCGTGCATTGTGACTACTGTAAAAAGGAAGTCACCGAGACAAAACATTATTTGAATTTTTACGACCAGGAAATGTGGAGATTGCTGAAAAGTGGTGTTAAAACAGTGGAAACACGCGCTCTAAACCCGGATGAACAGGCGAGATTTTTTGGTCGGATAAAAAGCGGTGACTATATCAAGTGTATAAATAAGATAAGTGAGGAGGTTTTATTTGTCAAAGTTATTGAGAGTCGAACTTTTAAAAATTTGAAAGAATTTTTTGGCGCAACCGATCTGATTAGTGGTGTTAAAGGCACAGTTTTTAACACTTATGAAGAATTATTTGGTTTTTACCAGCGGCTTGCTCCTGATTATGAGAAGAAAATCGAAAAGAACGGTTTAATTGCCTGGCGGATTCAAGTTTTAACCCCGGGCGTAGTGCCAGTTCCGGAGGATCAATTGCCTGTAAAATTACCCGATGTAAAAAAATACGAGCCAACCGGCACAGGCGAGTCGCCGCTGGCCACTATTGAAGATTGGGTCAAGGTGAGGTGTCCAAAATGTAAAAAGGAGGCTAGGCGTGAGACTAATACTATGCCTCAATGGGCCGGTTCGTGCTGGTATTATCTGCGCTATTTGGATCCGACCAATAAAAAAGAATTGGTTAGTCCGTCCAAGGAGAAATACTGGATGGGTAAAAACGGCATCGATTTATACGTGGGCGGGGCGGAACATGCTGTTCTACACCTTTTGTACGCGAGATTTTGGCACATGTTTCTTTTTGATCTTGGCGTGGTTTCGACACCAGAGCCGTTTTGCAAGTTAAGGAATCAGGGCATGATTTTGGGTGAAGATGGTCAAAAAATGTCCAAGTCGCGCGGCAATGTCATCAATCCCGACGAGGTGATTAAGGAATTCGGAGCAGACAGCATGCGTATGTACGAAATGTTCATGGGGCCGTTTGCTGCGGTTAAACCATGGTCTCAGCAGGGTATTCGGGGCGTATATCGGTTTTTACAACGCGTTTGGCAATTACAGGATAAAGTCAAGGGGATCAGCTGTCCTTTACCGTTGGAGAAATTGCGACATAGGCTTATTAAAAAAATAACTAAAGACATTGAAACTTATAATTTCAATACCGCGGTCAGCACCTTCATGGAGACGGTTAATATGATAGCCAAGGAAGAGTTTGTGCCCAAAGTTTTTTGGAGAACTTTTTTGATATTACTCAAACCATTTGCTCCACACCTAGCTGAGGAGTTGTGGTCGCGCCTGGGGCATGAAAAAAACATAACTGTTGAACGCTGGCCGAATTATAATGAGGCCTTGATTAAGGAGGATAAAGTTGAACTGATTGTTCAGGTCAATGGCAAGCTTCGCGATAGAATAAAAGTCCCCGCCTCAAGTCAGGCCGAGGAAGTAAAAAAAATAGCTCTGACATCAGAAAAAATAAAAAAATACGTATCCGGCGAACCGAAAAAAGTAATTTTCGTACCAAACAGGCTGATTAATTTCGTTGTTTAGTTGTCGAGATATCGCCTAAATGAATTTTTAATTCACGAATCGACACTAATTAGATTTTAATTGGTAAGTAAGTCATAAATAAGTGTTGCTGTCTCGCCCCCTAATTCCCCGAATTTAATTTAAAGTTAGATTGGGAGGGGCAGCAAGACAATAGATTAATGGATGCTTAATAAAAAAACATGGTTCCTAAAACACAAATAATTTACAATTACGATTACGCTAAACGACTTTATCGTGGTCAGGAAAATTTTGAGTATGTCTGGCAGAGGATAATCGACCTTGGTGGGGATTTTGAAAAAATATACGATGAATACATAATTTTTTTGCTAGAGAAAGTGGAAAAATATACTGGTTTTGTTTGGGCAGAGATGACTCCTGATTTTTTACCTATTTATATGGCCGACTGCGAAACTTCTTTCACGCCGCCACTGACCCTGACTGTTGATGAAAATCCGGCGGCCATGTTGGAGGACTTAATTTATCAGCTGGTACACCAGAATATGTCGTTTGGTTTCATAAACGAAGAAGAGCGGAATAAATGTTATTCTCTGGTGACTGACAGAATAATGTTCGATTTGGGTTTAAAGGAAAAAGGAAACGAGGAATGGGATTTGACTAAAAAGACAATTAAAGAGTATTTGAAAAAATAAGAATTATGGAAATCGTAAAAATCAATCTGCATAAGCCGGAATTGAGCGTCATTAAACAAGCGGCCGGGATTATTTTAGCGGGCGGCGTGGTGGCTTATCCGACTGATACGGCTTATGGTTTGGCAGCAGACGCTCTTAATGAAGAGGCGATCGGCAAGCTGTTTATTATTAAACATCGGATCCAAAAGCCATTACCGGTGATTGTCGATTCTCTAAAAATGTTGGCCCAGATAGCACAGGTCACGGATAAGGAAAAAAGTCTGATCAGCAAGCACTGGCCCGGGCCATTGACTATAATTTTTAAAAAAAAGGACTGTGTGCCGTCATTTTTGACACTGGGACTTCCGACCATCGGCGTCCGCATACCCGATAGTAAAGTGGCCATGGCGATTATAAAAACCTGCAACAAACCCTTGACCTCGACAAGCGCTAATATTTCCGGTCGGGGAAATTGTTATACCACCGAATGTGTACTCCATATGTTCCAAGACCAGGAGACTCAGCCGGATTTGCTGCTGGACGCTGGTGAGTTGCCGGAGGTGCCGGTTTCGACGGTGGTCCAGGTTACGGATAAGGGACCAAAAGTTTTGCGTCAAGGACCGGTTAAAATAAAACAGCATGTTAAATAAATTTAAATCTATTGTTCATATTCCCCACTATTTTGCCAAACACCCATCTCGCGCTTTGGTGGAGTTGTATTGGGCCGTGGGCATGAATGATTTAGCTCGAGCATCCGTATCGTTGTTTGAGCCCATTTATCTTTATACCATTGGTTACTCGGTCAAGCAGATAATATTTTTTTATTTATTAGTTTATAGTGGCTATGGGTTGCTCCTGCCATTTTTTGGTAAATTGGTTGGGCGCTTGGGATTTGAGCATTCGATTTTTTATAGTCAATTTTTTCAAATCGGTTATTATTTGACACTTTTTGGAATTTCCAAATTCAGCTTTCTGTTTTTTGTTTCGCCTTTCGTTTTTTCCGTCCAGAAATGTCTTTATTGGCCCGCTTATCATGCTGATTTTGCAGTTTTTTCCTCGGATGAGCAGCGCGGTCGTGAAGTGGGCGGCGTGGAAACCTTGAGCATGATAATGTTTATTGTTGGTCCGTTTATCGGCGGCGTCATTCTGGAATTGACCAATTTCAGCGTATTATTTGTCGTGGTGGCCGGACTTTTTATTCTTTCGGCTTTGCCGCTCTTGCGCATTAAGGAGGTGCACGATCGCGTGGAATTCTCTTACAGCGATGTTTTTAAGCAGTTGATTGATTCAAAACACCGCCGCAATTTCTTGGCTTATCTGGGGTTTGGTGAAGAGCTGATCGTCCTGTCGCTCTGGCCGATATTCATTTACGTAGTTATTAAAGATTACTTGGATATTGGGGCGGTAGTGGCGCTGGCTACTTTAATCACCAGCTTTATTGTTTTGTATTTAGGGCGTTTGGCCGATAAATACAAAAAGGAACACATTATCCGTTGGGGCAGTGTTTTTTATTCCCTCGTTTGGTTATTGCGCACCATGGCTAGCAGCACTTGGCATGTTTTTGGGCTGGATACATCTTCACGTATTGCCAAGGAGGCCCTGATTGTACCGTTGGTGGCTACAACATACAGTAATGCTAGAAAAACAGAAGTACTTTCCTATGTGGTTTTTTATGAGCAGTCGATTGCCATTACCAAATTTTTTACGGCAGCGTTGTTGCTTTCGATACTGCAGTTTGTTAGCACTCCCTGGACCGCGATTTTCGCAGTAGCCGCGGTTTTTTCGTTATTATATATGTTATTGAAAGAGAATGTATAATGAATAATTTATAATGTATAATTTTAAGAAATATCAGGATTTGGACATCTGGAAAAAATTTTTTGTATTTGGGTTAATGATATTTAGTTTGTGTAAGAAAATTGATCATAATGCGATTAATAAAGTATTGATCAATCAGATAATCAGATCAGTTACCTCTATTGCCGGTAATATCGCCGAGGGATCAAGCGCGTTGATCAGGAGGAATTTTATCAATTATTTGATAACGCTTCGTAAATCCGCCATTGGACCGATAACTGGCCTGATTTTTACTTTTGCTAATAATAAAATTTGGAGAAAATCTCAAGCATTACTAAAACTAAAATCATAGGAAATAATTAAAATTTCGCCACGATTATAGAGAATTCTAGAGAATAATTATACATTATTCATTATAAATTATATATTGCTTAATGAATCTCGTTTCTCGTCAGACAATCGAAATGTTGTGTAGGAAATATAATTTTTGGCCGCGACGGGAGTCTGGCCAGAATTTTTTGATTTCAGAAAAAGTTCTATATTCAATCGTTGAGACGGCCCAGTTGAATTCGGCTGATACTGTTTTGGAGATAGGTGGCGGATTTGGAGCGTTGACCAGCGAACTCATCAGTAGGGCAGGTTCGGTGATAACAGTTGAGCTTGATAAGCGCCTGTCTGCCGCTCTGAAGAAAATTGCCGGTGTTAGCCGCAACCTGAAAATAATAGAGGGTGATGTTTTCAAACAGTGGCCGGTAATCAGCCGCCAGTTGGTCAATAAAAAATACAAGTTAGTCGCAAACTTGCCGTATAATATCACTTCATTGGTGCTGCGGAATTTTTTAGAAAATAAACCCAAGCCAAGCACCATGATCCTGTTGGTTCAGAAGGAGGTGGCCGAGCGGGTCACGGCCGACCCGGGAGAAATGAGTCTACTATCAGTGGCGGTGCAGTTTTTCGGCCGGCCGGAGATTATTTCCTTAGTTTCCAGGGAGAATTTTTGGCCTCAACCAGAAGTTGATTCAGCAATTTTGAAAATCAGCGAGATTGACGATGATGCGTTCGGCTACCAAAAGATGCTTGGAGCAATTCCAGTGAAAAAGTTTTTCAGTGTGGTCAAAATCGGTTTTTCGGCCAAGCGGAAACAGCTGCACAATAACTTGTCAGCCGGTTTTCGGCGCGATAACACGGAAATAGAGAGAATATTGAGTCTGGCCAGGATCAAAAACAAAGCCCGGGCTCAGGATTTAAGCCTGGAAAATTGGATAGAGATCGCCATTCGGCTGGATAAAAAACATGATTTTTTCAGTTTGACATAAAGAGAATAATATGATATAATGGCATTATCAAAATGTTCAATTTTTTTGGGGAAAATAAAAACAAAACAGCCGAAAAAAATTCAATCAATCAGCCAAATTTTCCACAAAACCAGCTGACGAAGAACAACGAGAATAGTTTAAAAAAAGGGGCTTTGGTTTTTTTGTTGATTATAGGCATAGGTTCGCTGATTTTCGGTATTTTTGAAATGCAGCGCCGGATTAAATTGGTTGAAGTTGAAATCAACACCAATACCGCTGAACTTTCTCTTTTAAATAACGAAAATACCACGAATACTCGGTCATCGGCGGTACTTGAAGATCTTCGCGGAAAAGATACGGATAAGGACGGACTTTCTGATTACGATGAACTTTATCAGTATCGCACCAGCCCATATATCACAGATTCGGACAGCGATGGCCTCGGGGATTACCTAGAAGTGTCCCAAGGATCAGATCCAAATTGCCCTCAGGGTCAGGACTGCGGACGCTCAGTGAATTCCAATACCAACGCGCAAGCCAACACCAATGTATTCTTTGGGGATATCCAGCCAAATGTTGATTTGAATAATTTGACGGCCGATGAGATTCGCAATCTCCTGCGTAACAACGGCGCCTCTGAAGCGGATTTGAGTCAAATAGATGATGCCTCACTGATGCAAACTTATCATGAGGTGCTGGCCGAGCATGGCGGTACGGCTTCAACGAACACCAATAGCACGGCCCTCAATATAAATTCTCTTTCAAATGGCGATCAGCAAACAGTGACTTACGAGCAGTTGAAGAACCTAACGCCCACGGAGATCAGACAATTGCTAATTGAAACGGGTGTGGCCGAGGAAACTCTTAGCTCGGTTGACGACACTACCTTGCGGTCTATTTATCTGGATGCTTTAGAGCAGCAGCTGCAGAACTCAACCCAATAAAATAAGTCAACAATGTTTTCAAGGAAAAAAAAAGTTAAAAAAACCAGCTCGCGGATGACTTTGTTTTTGCTGGTTTTTTGCGGCTGGCTTATCACGGCTCCGCTGCTTTTTTATACCCATGATGCTTATGCTCAGTGGGCCACGACCGAGGTCGGTCCGCAATTGCATCTCTCTATTTGGCAGAAAATCTGGAACAGTTTACAAAAGTCCTTGAAAACCGCGGGCGATGTGGCTTTCAAAAACATGCTGAAAAGGTATTTGGATAATCTGGCTTATAATATGGCTACCAAAATCGCCACTGGCCAGCCAGGGCAAAAACCGACCTATCCCACCAAGCCTCTTAATTTTTTGAAAGACGCCGGTGACGCGGCGGCCGGTGATTTACTGAACATGTTGGTCAACGAAACCCTCCCCGGCAAGTGCGAGGGACATTCTTATCAAACCTGTTTAAAGGATTCGGATTGTCCGCCGGTAGTACTGGCTTGCCATCCGACTCATGCTGAGGTGGTTATGGGGCGGACTCTTAATCCAGCAAAGAACCCCGAAACGAAAGAGGGATATAATTGGTTGTTGACACATAGGGTATGCACGATAGTCAAATGCACCGAGAGTAGTTGTGATCTTCCGCCCGAGGGTTATAACGTTTGGAGTACCGTCGGTATCTGTAATCCCGCCGGTATAAATTTGTGTACTACTGATGTGGCTTTGAAATTAAAATTGACCGGGTACGCCCGGCAGTATCTTGAAGGTACCAGTGGAAAAGTAACCAGCGTTTGTCCTTTATCGGATATAATCAAGAATTACAACGCCACTACCCATCAAAAATTGGTAGATTTGCAAAAATATTTCAATCCCCAGGCCAATCAACTGGGCATGTTCGGTGAAATAATCAGCGAAGGACAGCTGTTTAAGGCCCAAGCCGTTGACGCAAAAAAGTTTGCCCAGTCATTGGCCGGAGAATTTTTTCCGCAAACGACAAAAATTTCCGGTGTGGTGAAAACACCCGCGTCTCTGGTAAAAAGCGCGGCTGAAGATATTCTACCAGCTTCGCTTGATCCATACGTGACTTATACCGGCTCTGCCATTGCCGACGCGGTTGGCGTTTTTACCAATACCTTGGCTTCCAAGCTCATGGAGAAATATATTTTTGGCAAGGGCTTTAATCCCGGCGCGGTTAGCCCGTCTTCCGGCAGCTCCAGAGGGTTGGCCGGTTCTATACCCGGCATAGCTGCCGCTAAGTTGCTTTTTTCATCAATAAGCGAAACCAACTATTCAGTCGGCGGCGAAGTGGATCTATTGGGCCAGCTGGCCAGCTGTCCGGACAAGAACGATCCCTTGCCGACTAACTGCGTTATTGATAATAATTTCAGGACAGCGATAGAGCAACAGCTGACTGTTAAGGAAGCCTTGGATCAGGGCCTGCTGGGTGGTAATAAAGTATTTGGTTACGATGCCAATGGACGAGAGCCGGATTACTTGAGTGGTTATCCTTATCGGAGTTTGCTGATTTTACGCAAATACCGAATCATCCCGGTGGGTTGGGAACTGGCCGCCGAATATATTAAGAATTTTTCCGGAGGTAATTACAGTCTGAATACTTTAATACAAGAATACCATAATACCAGTTCTCCGTTTTATCATTTGATAGATCCTAACTGGGTGTTGAAAAGTCCGGCGGTTTTTTGTAAAAAACAGGGTGCCAGCGCAAAAATCGCGGCCACTTCCCAGGTGGTTACGGGGGATACCAATCACGACGGTAGCGTTGACAAGAAAGATATTGCCGTGACTACGGTTCAGCGCGAGGATTATTGCGCTGACGAGCAAACCTGCGTAGCCGAAGCCGATGATGGAACTTGTTTGCGCTATGGTTATTGCATTGAGGAAAAACCGATCTGGAAATTCGAAGGCGAATCTTGCCTGGCGCAATATAACACTTGCCAAACTTTCCAGCGGCGGAATGGGGTCAGTGTTTCTTATTTGAAAAATACCATAGATGTCAATGGTTGTGACTCGAGCAACGTTGGTTGCCAGAATTATTATACTGAATTCAACTATGATACCAAGCAATGGGACAATAATGGTGATCAGATTAACTTCAATAAAAATGTCGAATCATGTTTGGCTAGCGGCGAGGGCTGTCATGAGTTTATGTTGGTTAAAGACAGCGGCGTAAACTTGCAGGTCAATTCGGATTTTGAGTCATTCACCGGCACCAAAGACGATGGGGCCGACGATGATTTTCCTGGTTGGAACACACCGGGCCTTGCTGAAGCCGTTTCGGTTGACGGCATTTCCGGTCAGACTTCGGCTAAACTTCAGGCTGGCGATACCTTGGTTTCTGAGCCGGTTGAGACAGGTTCTATTAATAATGACAGATCGTTTACTGTTTCTTTTTATGCTAAAGCCGATAGCGCCAGTTGCGGCGCCAACCCCGGTACTTTAACAGCGAGTTTAGGCAGGCCCGTTACCGCTTTTGGTAATGTTCTGACGCCAGTCGGCACTATAAATTTAACCGAGACCTGGACGCGATATTCAGGTACGGTGTACCTGCCCAAAGTTGCGGGCAATTTAGAAACTACTGTTTACGTTGTTTTCGAACGCAACGATTGCGTGGGTTATATTGACAATGTTCAGGTGGAGGAAGGCGGACTCACTCCATATAAGACTTACGAAGATTCGCCCAAACTATACATTAAAAAATCCCCTGGTTATCTTGACTGCGCCCACAATCTAACCCGACCGGAATGTGCGGCTTTTGCTCTGGCTTGTGTCGCAGACGAAGTTGGCTGTCAGGCCTTTACCTCGGTTTCAACCGGCGAGGTTGTCAATGGAACAATTTCCAATCCGCTCGGCTGTAATCCGCTGGATCCGTCTTCATGCAATCAGTGCCCGGCTCAATACGCGGGTTGCAAGGCCTACCGAGAATTAGCTATTACGCATGTGCCACAGCGCGCTGAACGCGACCCGGTATCTTTTGTGGCCGCGACCGGTGTTTCCTGTCCGGCCTCGGCCGTGGGCTGCGAAGAGTATACCAATCTTGATGAAGTGGCCAGAGGCGGCGAAGGCACGGAGTATTATACCTTGATCAGGCAATGCGTTAATGAGGACGCGGCTGGCGTGGCTAATTATTATTCATGGGAAGGTTCCGATGAGTTTGGTTATCAGCTGAAAAATTATAGATTAAAAACTACAAACGTTGGTGGCAGTAACGCGCCATGTACTAACATGAACCCCGAGGGCGGTGTCGCACCGGCCTGGCCGAATTGCAACGATAGCAGCAACCCAGCTGATTCTAATTACTGGGCAATTTGTGCCGACCCGGCCGTAGATACCTGCAATTTAGCCACTCATCAGTGCAACATTACTAACGCCGCATGTAATACAAATCAGGATTGTATTGACAATCGTCTGGCGGCTAACCCCGACTGCACTGAGTTTTACGATGAAAGCGGTAACATTTATTATCGCCTGAAATCACGCGTGATATATGCTTCCGATCAGTGCATAAATTATCGTAATTCAATAGACGGCGCTTCTCTGGTATATCACATGATTCCCGGACAAGGCTTGTCCTGCAGCGCTGCTTACGCTGGTTGCCGTGCCTATAAAGGCAATACCGGTGATAACGTGCGGACTATTTATCAAAATAATTTTGAAAACGGCACGGTAAATCCTTGGACCGGCAATGCTTACTACAGCAATGAGTCAGTCCAGCAGGGCGGACATTCCATGCTGATTGCCAACGTCGCAAATTACGAAAATGTGGGCACCGAACTCGGCTTTGCGGCAGGTAATTCGTATTCGATTTCTTTCTGGGCCAAAGCCGGCGGTGTTGATACGAATATTAGCGTAGTTCTCAACACGGCCACGCCATTGACTTTCGCTGGGCAGGCCACGGCCAGAAGCGGAGAGTGGAATCGCTATGAGTTAGGTCCTTTATTCGTGCCAGAAAATGCGGATTTGACGGCGGCGCGTTTATCTATATTCTCTACCAACGCTTTCTATCTGGATTCAATAGTAATTAAGCAGGTTAGGGACAATGTTTATTTCATCAAGGATTCATATCAGGAATGCTCGGGTTGGGAAAATTGCGACGAATACGTGGATAGAAATAATTCCACTCACTATTTGAAATCTTTTACCAAATTGTGCAGTCCCGATAAGGTCGGTTGTTCGGCTATGATTGACACCCAGAATTCAAGATCGCCGTTTGCGACTGTTTATCCTTTGAATTCTACGCTGCCGATCAACAATCTTACGGCGCCGGCCGATACAGTCACGACTCTGATTAATGACCCGATCAAATATTGTTCGGCTAATGATAAAGGTTGCCAACTTTTAGGCAAACCGAATTTGGACAATAATCTTAATATTGTTAATTTTACCGACACTTATGTACGCAATAACCCGGATGATTATGACAATATCCTGTGTCTGAATGAGGAAATCGGTTGTGAAGAATATAAAGTTGAGGGTTCAAGCCCCATGTATTTCAAAGATCCAGGAGAAAGAGTTTGTGAATTTAAGCGCGTGACCGGCCAGGAAGTCAGCGGCTGGTATAAAAGAGGTACAGAGAGCGGGGCGCCGGACTGTCCAACTACCAGTGGGGTTTGTGTTGCCGGTCCCCGTGCCGGTAACTGGTGTGCTGTGGATTCTGACTGTGGCGTGGGCGGTGCCTGCAGTCCTATTCCTGAAAGACCAATAGAGGACGCCACTGGTCCCTGGGTAGGCGTGTGCCAGGCTGCGGCTTCGGGGTGCACGGAAATTAGGGATCCGGAAGATCCGCAATTCTGCGACGCGCGAATACCAGGTGATTGTAAATCGTATTACTATATTTCCAATACCCTAGATAAGGGTTCGTGCAACGGTATTGTCAGTCGAGATGAGGGTTGCCGCCTCTTCAACGACACTTCATCAACAACACTGAATTACTCCGCCGATAATTCTCCTGATAAACGGCCGCCGGTTTTATGCAGTGATCCTGCAGGTCAGGCAATGGATTGTAATGCCAATACTATTATTAAGATACGCCGTGACCGCGTCTGCGGCACCTGGCTGGAGTGCAGGAGCGCCTGGCCCGTAAAAAATAAACAAGGTAAAATCGAAAACCTTTGTCTGCAGTTATCCGCTTGCGACCAGTTTGATCCGGATTCGGGGCAGTGTACACACCCCGTACTCCAATCCCATGCTAATGAGACCTATAACTCACCAGTTTATGTTGATGAAATTAAAAATTATTCTGGCTTGGTCACGGCGGGTTTGGAATGGGGTAGGCGATGCAAGAATAATCCCAACATTGTGTGTACGAACAACGCCCAGTGCAAAGTTTGCAGTAATGACGTAACTCGCCCCTGTGCCACCAGTGCCAATTGTCAGAACGGCGGTGTTTGTCCAGATGACGAACAGGCAGTCTGTCCGGCCACGCCGCAGATCATCCAAGGATATTATCCGTATAGCACCATGAATGAAGTTGGCAAGAGCGGCGCATCAAGTATAGATATGATCAGGAACGGGGATTTTGGTGACAGCAATGCTGTGGCTAATAAAATAGTGAGTGATTATATCGCCTGCGGTGATGGGTCTTGTGGGAGTCAAATATTGGCAGAAGCGCCGATTCAAACATCTGAGTTTGGCGTTTGGAATAATCCTTTGCAGGGTGCCGGTGTGTCCATAGGCGAGGAAACCGCTGACGGATTTATTTCAGAGCAAGGTAGCGCCAATCTTGATGAAAATAATGTGCTGATTGTCAGCCATCCTGAAACATACCCTGTGCCGGCTTGGTGGGGTGTTGCGGTTACTATTCCTGAGATTTCCTCAAGCCAGGAATTTGCTTTGAGTTATAAAGTTAAAAGATCAGCCTTGCCCGCGGGTTCCGGTAATCGGATAGATGTCTTTTTGGCTTGGGATGCGGCTGAACAGCCTGTTCATGACCGCGGACAAACCTGGATGCCTGTCAGCCAGTCTTATGATGTCGGCACAGAGTGGAAAGAGTTCATCGTAAAGATGAATATCTCCGAGCTGGTGGATAACTGGATAGCCGGTGATCCCGGGAATCTTCGGCCGTCTGATAAATCGGCAATTATGTCTGAAATAAACGCAGCCAGTGATTTCAGTTTGAGATTCCAGTCGCGCACCGGCTCGGCCATTGATTTTTACCTTGATGATGTGTCCATGAAACCGGTCTTGGAAGTGCAGAACCCCCCGTCTCCCGCGACTTTGGTGCGGCGTACTTGCCGCATGTATCCGGAGTCGAATGCTTCATCCTGCACTTATACTGATGAAAATAATGTCACTCACCGTGGCTGGTACGGTTATTGTTTGGAAGCCGATCCGCACAACCCCAACTACTGCCTTAATTGGTGGCCGATAGACATATTGAGCGGTGAGACTAATATTTTTAACACTACCCAGGTCGGCTATCAGGGCCGTTCGCCATTGTATATGTGCGTCCAGGCAGAAGGGAATTATAATCAAGGAGGTTTTAACGGTGACGTGGAATGTCAGTCCAATAATAACTATTGCGGCGATGATGTACCCATCGAACTTTGTGGTAAACAGCCCACTGGTTATTATAGAGTTTTTCATAGCCACATTGCCGGGGGAGACGTAAGCGAAGATGAGAGTTGTGCGGGAGAACATAGCTGTGGTCGTATGGAAGACTTGGCCGATTGTGACGATCAGACAATTTCAGGGATTTGTGGTTGTGACGAGACTCCTGTGGCGCCCGGCTGGCGCAATATTACCGATCCGGCTGATCAATATTATGAATGGCAGATTGATAAAATATATTGGACAGCGCAAGCGGTTTCGCACAGCGATTGGCGACCAACCCGAGCCTATCCAGGACAATATGTACCAGGTGTTGGAGATGTTTACTTCATCACTGATCGCAGTAACAACTGGGGCAATGATCCCGGGAGTGGTCACTGGGAATTTGCAGGTAATATTTTGGATATTCGCGTCGAATTTAATGCCCAACATCGACTTTCAAGAGTCTATGCTTATATGTTTGATGGTAGTGATAATGAAGGCGGCGCCTGGGTTCAGGGAGTGATACAGTTGCGCGAATATTGCACGCAAATTGCCCAAGTAGTTCAATCCAATGGCGAGAACAAGGCCTGGACAGGCCGGACCACTCAATTAGCCGGCTATAAAGTTCCTGATTTGCTTTTCGGCTACACCCAGGATTATGTACCGTTTGGCGGTATTGTTCAGCCGGCTTCTTCCAGCGATCCTGAGAGCTGGTCAGCGGGCAGCGGGCTCGGACCCCTCTATATTCAAAAGACTTCGGCTTCAACCTCGCGGGGTGGAAGTCCATACAGTTGCGCTAATCCTAACGGGTGTCGTAACCGTACCTGTAGCACTGGTGAGAATGACTGTTCGGACAATAGTGATGTAATAGACTGTTATGATGGCCCCGACGATAATATCAATTTGGCGGACGACAATGGGTATTGTATCGGTTTGGGTACCGGATTTTGTAGCGACATGAACACGGTTCTGTGTGATCAGGATTCTGATTGTGGTTCAAATGGACTATGTACTATTCCTAAATTTCCCAATAGCGGTGGCGCGGCCAATATCACCGATCCGCAGCAGGCTATCATGAGAATCAGGGAGTTATTTGCCGATGCTTACGATGCCTGGACCTGGAATCCAGCTACTGGTGAGTATGATAATACTCCTAATCTGATCACGTCAAATTGGCGGACAAGCTTTGCCGATATGACAGTCTGCCCGGGTAATAATAGGACAGGTGCTTACCCCGCTGATTATTGCGGCGTTACGCCGGTTGCCAACAATTTCTCCGTTGGTTCAGGAAACCAGACACACATCACCGTGAACAAAGCCCAGTTGATCCAGCTTAACTTTAATATTAATGTTAATCCCGAGCAGCTGCCGATCCAGTCGGTGGAAGTAGCCTGGGATAATGATATTTTACACAATTCTCTAATCCAGGGCCCGTTCGGCAGCGGTCCGATGATGTTGGCGCATTTCTATGATGTGCCAGGTATTTATACCCCACGCGTTCAAATAGTCGATAATTGGGGCTTCTGCAGTGATGATCCTCGGGGAGGAATGACCAGGGGTGATACTTGTACTCGTGATTTAAATCGTTGGCTTTCCTCGAATATTACTATTATGGTTAAAGATTAGCCAAAACAATGATATTTAGCGGGCTTCGGAAAAAAATATCAGACAGATTTCATAAATCTACGAAACTCTTTTCATTGAGCGCGTTTTCGGTGGCGGCAATTTTTTTATTAGGTGTAATTCTTATAATCATTCCCCACTCGGCCCAGGCCGGAATTGTCGAAACTTTGGGCGAGGGTCTGGCTTGGATAATTTTGCGGGTTGTTTCCTTGCTGGGAAAACTACTCGTGCTTATTATTAATTTATTTATCAACATCGCCCAGTACAATAATTTCATCAATTCCGTGCCGGTGAGCGTGGGCTGGAGCATTGTGCGCGATGTCTGTAACATGTTTTTCATCGTGGCTCTCTTGGTTATCGCTTTTGGCACTATTTTGAAAATCGAACGCTACCGCTACAACCGCCTGCTGGTCAACCTCATCATCATGGCCATACTTATCAATTTTTCCAAAGTCATCGCTGGTTTTTTTATTGATTTCGGACAGGTAGTGATGATGACTTTTGTTAATGCCTTCAAAGACGCGGCCGCGGGCAATTTCACCCAGGCCTTCCGCATGAGGGAAATATTGGAGCTGCGGGATGATATTCCCGAAATTAACACCGCTGATTTTCTGGGAGCGGCCGTTTTAGCCCTAGCTATGGTGCTTATTGCCTTGGTGGTAATGATTGCTCTTTTGGTAGTGATTTTGGTCAGGATTATAATGTTGTGGATTCTGGTGGTGCTCTCCCCCTTGGCTTATCTGCTGTCGGTTTTGCCCGGCTCCTGGCAGCAGCAGTCCTCCAAGTGGTGGTCAAATTTTGGTAAATGGGTAGCTATTGGTCCGGTTCTGGCTTTTTTTGTCTGGTTGTCATTGACTGTTATCGGCGATCCGAGTGGCACCAAGGATTTTATTACTACAACCAAGGATGAGGTTAGCGCCAGCGGTCAGCTGGTAGAAACGGTAGGCAATGACAGGTTATCAGCGGCCATTACTAAAGCCTCGTCAACTGATAACATGCTGGGATTTGCTTTGGGCATTTCCATGCTGATAATGGCGTTATTAACCGCCCAGCAAATGGGCGGGATAGCTGGAAATTTTGCGGGCAAGGCCCTAAATAAAATCCAAAGCGGTGCTATGGCCGTGACGGGCGCGCGCTGGGTTCAGGACAGATGGCGGGCTTTTCAGGGCATGCGTGAGCAAAAACGCAAAGAAAAAGCGGCCAGGTTTGGCGCCAGGGCTTATGGTATTTACGAAGGCGCTAAAAGCATCCCCGGAGCAGCGTTTAAAGCCGCGGGCAAAGGCATTGATTATGTCGCGGAGAAGGCCGGTAAAAAAATTGCTGGTGATGGCACTAGTAGATTCAGAAAGGGAGCCGGCTGGGTTGCCGAAAAAGCTATTAAAGTTGGTGCGCGCTCGTTAGTGGTTGGAGGCGCGGGCGCTTTGACTGGTGGAGCGGGTTTTGGCTTGGCGCTCGGGGGCGTCGCCACCCCGCTGGCTTTGACGACCGCCAAAATGATGAGGGAAGGCAGTAAGGGGGTAAGTGATTTTACGAAAAAATTGGAAAAAGGTTTCATGAACAGGGTCGCTGCTTCCATGACCGAAAAAGGCGATTTCGTGGATTCAAACGGAAAAGCAGTTGATTCAAGCGTGAGGGGTCATTACGCATATGATAACCGAGCCGGAGCTTATTTAAAGGATACAACCATGGCCAGGTTTAAAAATCTTGATTTACAGGGCGTTAGCTATGATGACACAGAAAAAAAATGGCAAGCTCATGTGAAGAGGTCTGATGGTAGTATAGAAAAGATACATTTAGGAAACGACGAATTATTAACTAAAGATGGGTCGCTGGTTGATAAATATGGAAAAATTGAGGATGTTGATAACCCTGATTTGAAGTATAAATATGATCAAGAAGCGATGACTTATTATCGGGTTAATGATCGCGGCGAAGCCGTGGATAAAGACGGAAGGATTGCCCAAAAATTAGAAGACCGCGTTTACGCTGGAGGTAAAAGGTTGCCTAAATTCGTTCAGGAACTGGGCTATGGTTGGGCTTTGGGCAGGACCCAGTCCTGGGCTTTGCGCGCCAGAGGTGAACAGGAAAGAATTAGCAAAAGTTCCCAGGAAATGATCGCGGCCGGGATTTCTCCGGAATTGATGCACCGCGGTCTTAATGATAACAATTTATCCAATGACGCTCGTCTGGCTCGCGGTCTGGCTTTGGCGGCTAGAGACGGCTTCAAGGGTATGGACGTGTCCATGGCCCGCGCCGACGTGGAACTCATAAAGAAATTGACCGCCTCCAATACTTTATTGGCTAAAGAATTTCAGGAAAACATGTACAAGCGCTTTGCGCATTTGTACCATGATTTGTCCACGGAAACCGGCCGAGGCCAGCTGAAAAAAGCCGCGGCGGAAGGCCGGGTGGATTTAACCCGCCAGGACGATTCATCATTGACTCCAGATTTTTTGAAAGTTATGAGGGATCATTTTGGTAAAAAATATCTATCTAAGCTGGAAGATGCCGCTTCAACTGATGATCGAGAGAAGAAGATAATCAGTTCTTTGAAGTCTTTGGTTAATGAGCTTGGCAATCAAGTAAGAGATGAAAAAGGTGATAAAAGGATTCTGCCCGATCGTTTGGCCTTGGCAAATATCAGTGGCGATCTGCCAACCGCACTGGGTCGAGTTATAAAAGATAAAGATACTGGTGAAGAGAGAATGAATCCAGAATATTCCAATAATGTCGCGGATTTCATTAAAAATGCTAAAGTTGAACATATTATCAAAATAAACCCTGATTTGATTGATATCGACGAAAACGGCCTGATAAATAATGAGGCAATTAAAAGATTGATTGATAAATATAATTTGCAAGGAGACGAGCAAGCGAAAATTGATCAGGCCAAGGCACTTATTAACGCTACGATAGAGGGCTTCAAGGCTATAGATAAAAATCAAATAAATTCCGTGCTCAGATCGAGAGAAGCAACACAGAGATTGAAGGTATTGATTGATAGGGTTTATAAAAAAACTCACGCAAATGAACAAGATAATGTGGATAAGCAAAATGATGGAGATCAGGATGAGGAAGAAGATAAGGGTTCAGCAATAAAATAATCACCGAAAATCTTAATGAAAACCTCACTGATTATATGAATGACCCAAATAGAAAAAATCTAGTTGATTTATATGAAGTGCGTCTCGCATAATGATAATAATTATTCTTAAGCAGTTTTATGGACAATCATACAATTCCAGCCATAGACGACAAAAAAGAAAAGGAAGAGGCTTTACAGCTTTTCCGCGAAGGCATACGCGATGTTTTGTCTTTGGACCACCCGGATGACGGTTTTATTATCAGCCAGTTCAATTTTACTTTAATCAGGTTCATGCTTGAGGATCCTATGTTCAGGCGGAATATCGAACGGGCCTTGTACGAAAACAAAGAAGAGCTGACAGAAGGTAGTTTACTTCTGGGCGACAAAGAACAGCCACCGACGGTGGGCAACTGGCTTAAAGATTTTATCCAGCGCGAAGGCTCCGGGCTTTTTGATAACGTGGTTTTATCTCGTTATTTGACTAGTTCCCCAAACACCAGGCATATCTCAGAAAAAGATAGGCAGAAAGTTAGGAAGCTGTTGCGGCTGTACCGTAACTTCAAGTTTTTTCCAGAGAGCATGGCTGACAGAATCGTCGCTCAATGGGAAATAATTCCCATGCCAGCCGGTGAGGAAGTTTTGACTAAGGCTGCCACTGTTAAGACGCCTGGTCAGCAGGGCGAAATTGAGAATATCGAATTTACTCCTTCGGCCAATCCTTTGGACATGCTTAAGGCTAAATACGAAACTTATCGCCTGAAACGCGAACCAGTCCTAAAAATCGAAGACGAGCTTATAGTTAAAACCCGCGGTGAAATTTCTAAACTCTCCAGAGAGTTGTCAGTGGCTACGCGCACTGGCGATAAAAATAAAGCTATTGCCTGTCTGAAGCTAATGGCCAGGCAGGGAGCCTTATTGAATTCTTTGTATGACAATCTTTCTTGGCTGGCGGCGGTCTCGGAATACATTCAGAAAAAATACACTGGAAAATTTCCAGCTCCGGAGGTGGCCATGGCTGTAGCTAATTTGAAATTGGACGCCAAAAACCCGGCGGCCATTTCGGAATTACTACAGTACATTCTTAAGGAAAAATTAAAACTCAACGAAAACGATTCAGCGCTTATCGGCGTGGAAATAGGTCAGCTTTTGGGCGGGGCCTATCAGGGGCTGGCTTATGGCAATCAGGCCACGGGTAGTTTTGAGTGGAGCCAGAATAAGATTGTGGATAAGAAATTGGTTAGCGAGATTTAAATGCTGTTTGCTGTCGTTGATATATCTGTTATGCTGAACCTGATTAAGCACATCTCTGATAATAATATCCGTGATGCCAAATTAAATTCAGGGTAATAAACGCGCATTTTTACGAGTTATTATTAAATGAAACAGACAAGACCTTAAAAATACGGTGTTTTTTTAGTTATTTTTGTATTTTGATTTTTATATGTGTTTGTGCTATAATAAAACCACTTTGAGTTGATTTTTTGTAGTAAAATATGGTTGAGGAAAACCAAAACAATATCTTTCCCGGGGGCTTTTTAATCAAGGATAAAAGTGGCCAGTTAAAAAAAGTCCAAGACGATAAAATAGTGGATTATAAGCCGGTTGGCCCAACAATCACTTCAGGTCAGCCAGCAGAAATGACGTCAAAATCTCAGCCACTACCTAAGCAACCTGTAAGATCCCAGCCAAGACCAATAGCATCTACTCTCCCTCTAGCCCCTCAACCACCGCTGTCTTCCTCTCCTCATGCGGCTTTTTATTTTTCCCCGGAAGATGAGGACGAAATAAAAAAACATGCCGAAGCCCTGAAAGAGATAATGGCCAAGCCCACAGAAACCGTGGTGGTCTCGGATACGACAGACGTCAGTTCCGCGATTAAGAGTATTATTCAGAAAAACGGTATTAATTTCAATGATGAGGTTTTGAATAAGCGTTTTGGCAAAGTGATGGAATCTTTTTTCAATGATGTTCGCACCGGGCTGGAAACTGAGGAAGTGCTGACTCGCCCGCAGAAAATTGGCGGTTTAGCCTTGGCGCCTGAAGTAGCCAAAAAAATTGTGGATAATGCCATAACTGAAGCGAATAAAATTAGGGCTGCCAAAATTTCGCCAATCATGACTGGAACTCAAGGCCGGCCATTGAAAACAGCAATGGTCGAAAAATCAGATTTAAGTAAGGCGCCGCCGGATTTTATACCACGACCCCAGCCCAAACCCACTGCTCCCCCGGTACCGCCACCCTCGTCCATGCCCAGTCAGCCGTTGAAAACTAAAGTTGAAATTAGTCAGGCCGAAGAACCAAAAATAGCATCTTCTGTCTCCCGGCCGCCTTTGGCCACGAAATTTTCGGCACCGCCGACTCCCCCTGCCTCGCCGTTGGTTCTGGAGAGGCCTCAGGAGACGATGACGAACATCGCTTATAAAAGGCCGTCCGAGCCGAGCCGGCCGCAGATGGTAGATATCAAACAGCCGATTAAGGTTGTTGGACCGGTTGAGGAAATGGCTGAAATAGATTTGGCGGAATTTCGCAAGTTCAGCCCCAACCCTTATGAGGCAGCCAAAAGAGTTTTGGAGAAAATCCAGCTGCTGCAAGAAGATTCTTGGCAGATGAGACTGGACGGCATCAAGGCCTGGAAAAAATCGGAAACCTATCAACTTTATTTGGCTTTGGGTCGTGAGAGTCTGGAAGGTGGTGTGGGTCTTGATAGCGTCATCAAAACGAGAAAGCAGGACAATAAGCCGTATTTGGAAAAAGAGGAGTTTCTGGCCATAAATGAACTTAATAATAGTTTGACTTTCTAAAAATGGATCAATTCGTTGTCCCACAATTCATCGACGTAGAAAACAAAATCATCGGTCCTTTGACCGTCAGGCAGTTTTTGACTTTTCTGGTAGGGGCCGGACTTATGTTTGTGGTTTTTAAGTTGGCCAGTTTTTGGCTGGCGGCTATAGAAAATTTGTTTATTTTTGCCCTGACCGGAGTTTTCGCTTTTTTCAAGATTAATGGCCGGCCATTTCATTATTTTGTTCTGAACATGATTCAGACTTTGCGCCGTCCGATTCTGAAAGTGTGGAATAAAGAGACATCCGTGATTCAAAAGAAAAAAGAAGACAAAAAGGAAGAGCCGCCCAAAATTATTGTTAAAAAACACGTGACCGCTTCGCGCTTAAGCGAGCTTTCGCTGGTGGTTGATACCGGCGGCGCGTATCGCGAAGGCGAAGTTTGATTGAGTAATGTATTATTTTAAGAAATATGAGGACCAAGACTCAAGGAAATAAATTTTATATTATACATTATTCATAATAAATAATAAATTAAGAACGTGGCTCAAGCTAAAGATAAAATTTCTAAAAAACAAACCCTGCCATCCACTCAGAAGTATTTACCTATTACCGAAATTCGAGATAATGTGATTATCATGAAAGACGGAACATTGCGCGGTGTGATTTTGGTGTCATCAATAAACTTTTCACTTAAATCGGAGGAGGAACAAAACGCCGTGATTCAAGGCTATATCCAATTTTTGAATTCTTTGGAATTTCCTTTGCAAGTTTTAGTTCAGTCGCGCAAGCTCAATATAGACGACTATTTGGAACGGCTGAAAAACATTGAAAAAGAACAAACCAATGAACTTTTGAAGATGCAAACCAGGGAATACCGACAGTACATCGCCGAGCTGGTACAGCTGGCTGATATCATGAGTAAGAAGTTTTACATGGTGGTGCCTTTCTCCGCGGCCACCATGAAGTCCAAGGGTTTTTTTGCCCGCTTAAAAGAAGCGATTTCACCGACTTCGGAAATTATAATCAAACAGAAAAAATTCGAAAACTACCGCTTGGAACTGGCTAAGCGCCTGGAATACATTATTGACGGTTTGAGCTCTATCGGCTTACAGGCCGTTCCTTTGGATACTCAGAGCTTGATCGAGCTTTTCTACAATACCTATAATCCGGACACATACGATCAGCAAAGGTTAGTGGACATCAATAAACTCAATCTCGACTAATTATGGTGGAATTATTTCGCAAAACAAAAGTAATGCCGACCGAGACCCCGCCGGAGTTAAGCCCAGCAGAACAGCAGCAACTGGCTCGCGAGCAGCTTGAAGAAAAAAAGGAATTATTGGAAGCGGAACGAGTTTATCGACGAGGCGTAACTACGGTTAAGGATTTAATTGCACCGGCTGCCATGAAAGTGGAGTCAAAATACTTGGAGCTTGGCTCGCAGTTCGTGCGCACGCTTTTTGTGGTCACTTACCCGCGTTATATCCGGGTAGGTTGGTTCGCGCCCATTATCAATCTCAACGTGCCTTTGGATATAGCCATGTATTATTATCCTATCGGCTCCGAAGTTATTCTAAAACAATTAAGGAATAAGGTCGGCGCTTTGGAGGCGCAAATATTGTCAGACGCGGAAAAAGGAGCCCCGCGCGATCCTATCCGCGAAACAGCTTTGCGGGATATTGAAAAATTACGTGATGATTTGACCCAGGGCGTGGAGAGATTTTTCCAATTCGCCCTGTATGTGACTCTTTACGCGGGTAGCAAGGATGAGCTGGATAAGATATCCGAAAAAGTGGAATCATTATTCGGTTCCAAGCTGGTTTATACCAAACGCGTGCTGTATCAGTCCGAGCAAGGGTTCAACTCTACTTTGCCTTTGGCTAATGATGAACTAGGTATCAGTTTCAATCTTTCTACTTCTCCATGCGCCTCGTCTTTTCCTTTCATTTCTTCGGAACTTACTTCTGACAACGGTATTCTTTACGGCATCAACCGCCATAATAACAGTTTAATTTTGTTTGACCGATTTTCTTTGCAAAATGCTAATTCAGTAGTCTTTGCCACTTCCGGCGCCGGAAAAAGTTACGCCGTAAAACTGGAAATTTTGCGAAGTATGATGTTGGGCACGGACGTTATTGTTATCGACCCGGAAATGGAATACAAATATTTATCCGACGCGGTCGGCGGCACTTACATTAATATTTCATTAAGTTCAGAAAGCAAAATAAATCCTTTTGACCTGCCTCGCCCTACCCGCAAAGATGAAAAAACATCGGATATAATTCGTTCGGCGGTTATTACCTTAAAAGGTCTTTTGCGTCTAATGTTAGGTCAATTTACACACGAAGAAGATTCACTTGTTGATCGGGCGCTTATCGAAACATATGCCAAAAAAGATATTACCAGCGATTCGGATTTAACTCATATTGAGCCGCCAATTTTCAAGGATTTTGAGGAAGTGCTGGAAGGTATGGTCGGAGCTGAAGATCTGGTAGTGCGGTTGAAAAAATACACCGAGGGTACTTTCGCCGGTCTGCTGAACAATCCAACCAACGTGGAACTGAATAATCAGCTGGTGGTTTTTTCCGTGCGCGATCTGGAGGACGAATTAAAACCAGTAGGCATCTCCCTGATCGTGTCTTATATTTGGAATGTGGTTCGCTCCAGACTGAAAAAGCGTATCATGGTTATTGACGAAGGTTGGTGGTTGATGCAACAGGAAGATTCGGCCAAGTTCATTTATGCCCTGGTCAAGCGCTGCCGTAAGTATTATTTGGGAGTTACGACCATTACTCAGGATGTGAACGATTTTTTACGCTCTCCATACGGCCAGGCGATAGTTACCAATTCATCCATACAGTTGCTAATGAAACAATCCCCGGCGGCCATCGATCTTATTGCCAAAACTTTTTTACTGACCGAAGGTGAAAAATACCTTCTTCTGGAATGCGGCGTGGGCGAGGGTATATTCTTTGCCGGTTCAAAACATGCCGCCATTAAAATCGTAGCTTCCTATACCGAAGATCAAATAATCACTTCCGATCCTAGGCAGCTTTTGGAGATTGAGCAAGCCAAGAAAGAGTTTGATCAGGCGCAGATGCAACAGACACAAGGGTAGTCGTTCGGAGGGACGTCGTCCTGGGTAAACGACCGAATAATCCTCATTCACGGAATTGATTTCACGTGAAGCAAATCAAGATTTACACCGTATATAAATTAACCAAACTGGAAAGATTTGACTGATTTCATATTACATATTATAAATGGATTAATAAAGATTCTTCGCTCCGCTCAGAATGGCGATGGTGGGCACATAATAATCAAAATAATAAATTATTTATATGGTCATGACCGAAAATAATAAAAGGATATTAATCGTTGTTGTTGTAGTTGTGATTGTCGCCGCGGCTTTCGTGATTTGGTGGTTGACACGACCAGCCGAAGAAATAATCGGCAACACCAATACCACGCCCGTGAACAACGCCCAAACTGTAGTTATCAACACCAATACCGCCGCCAACCAGAATACCAACGCTCAAACCGAAGAGCAGGTAGCCATGGTGCGTTTGGCCAATCTTTTTACTGAGCGCTTCGGCAGCTATTCTTCTGAAGCGGAATTTCAGAATATTATTGATTTGAAAAAGTTTATGACGACTAAAATGCAATCTTGGGCCGATACTTACGTGACCACGCATAAAAAAACTCTTAATAGTCAAAGCACCTTTATATCCATAACTACCAAAGTGCTGTCAACTACAGTAAACAGTTTTTCGGATAAAAAAGCCGAGGTTCGCTCCACGACTTCGCGGGTTGAGGAGGGAGAAAATACCAATGACGTTAGAGCCTATAATCAGGATATTGTTTTACAGCTTGTAAAACAGGGGAATGACTGGAAAGTAGATAGTGCCTTTTGGCAATAAACTAACATCAATATGGCCATAGATTCCGCCGACAAACCCCAGTGGCTGAAGGACATGAATAAAAGGACTTCGGATTATGAGCGTGACATGAAAAGGCATTTGAATGAGGTCGAGAGGAAATCCAAAAAACCGGTGGATAATGCTTTGGAGCACGACAGGACTTTTCATGAAACTAAGCAGGAGCATGACCGCCAATTCATGAAGCAAAAAATCGCTGAATACAGCCCGGAAGCCATGAGTAGCCGCGAGACCCAGATGAGAAGAGAGTATCTCCGGGCAAAACAGCAGGAGTACCTTAATATTCCTTCCCCCGGCCAAACAGAAGAGAGTGAGGAAGAAGAAGGGGCCAAGGAAAGTGGTGGAGAAACAGCGCTGGAGGAACAACAGGGCGGCATCAAAGGCGCCTTGGCTCGCCAGAAACAGAAAGACAGTATGGCCTTGGAACAGGCCAACAAAGCCAAAGCTGCTCTGGCGGCCGGTGAAATCGGAGAGTTGGATGCCACGGTGGTTATTAAATATAAGCTTTTATGGAGCTATGTACATGAGTTTTTTGAGGATTTAGCGCTTTCGTTTTTTGATATAATGCTGTTTACCGGACCTTTGTGCGTGGCTTTCTTTCTGTTCAGGATATTGGGCATGTTGAGCATCGGCAGAATGTTTACAATAAATTTCAAAGACGTGAAAGTTCCTCTGGTGCCGACGTTTAGTATGGCCGAGGTGCCATTACGGGTGGGAAAAACACTGCTTATTGCCGTTATCAGCGGAACCATCTGGTTATTAATAATATTTGCCGCCTGGGTCGTGACGCATCAATTGGAGTTTACTTGGGAGTCGATTAAGGCCTTTCTCGGAATTTAAAAAAATTTATAAGCAATTTATTCATCCTGAAGTAAATTTTATATAATAATAATCTATGACAACGCGCCGAATTTTTCTTCTGGCCATGGTAACTTATTTTATCCTTATCACCATCCTGTTTTTAGTTATGCCCCAGCTGGTGCGCGCGGCCGATACTTCAGTAGATAACAGTTGCAAAATAGGCAGCTCCAAAGAGGAAAAAGAGGCGGCCATCCGAGTAGCCATTCCTTTGCCGGGAGTAACCCAAAAAGTAACAATTTCAAATACGGAGTCATATAATGCCGTTAAAAATTTGTCCTGCTATTTGTCCGGCTTTTACCGTTATTTTGCCGGGGTGGCCGGTATTTTGGCCACGGTGATGATTATGTACGGGGGAATTCAGTACGTGATTTCTTTCGGCAATTCGGGCCGCTTGCAAGCGGCCAAAGACACTATTTTTTCGGCTATGGTCGGACTGGTTATTACCCTGGGTTCATATATTATTCTTTTTACAATCAATCCTAATTTAGTAACCCTAAAATTGCCGGAAGTTGGTAAGATTTATACTATTAACATAGATACCGATTGGTGTTTGTCTTCGGCTGGAGATATGCCTGTAGTCCCGGGCAGCACAGGCTGCGGCGATAAGGGCTTGCATACTGAAAATGGAACCCAGACAGAATGCATTTGGCAGGGTGATTGCGGGCAGAGTGGTCAAATTTGTTTCTATGGGCTTGGAGGTTATAAATGTCGGGACCCCAAGGATACGTGTAAAAGTAGCTATAGCGATTTATGCCAGCAGGTCAGTCGCGCGATATATGCCGCCGGACTTACTTCTGGGGCCTGTGCGTCCAAGCCGCCCGACAGCCAGGAATGCGCCTGGGAAGAGCAGCTGCGTTGCCCGGACAACTGGGTCAGGGTAGACTGCACTTTTCACGGCATCGGTGATCTCATTTCGACTCCCTGCACTGAAGTATTGGATAGTGTAAAATATTATTCTCTTGGTGGAGGCATGTTTCCCACGTTTTGTTTTGATTTCAGTGAGCGCCCGGTGGCTGCAGCCAACATTGAGTCAATCTGTTGCGCAGAACAGAGAGACATAGACTGCCGCTGGCCAAAAGGTAGGGGGCCGCTATTTGGGAACGAGATCAATAGCAACGAAGTCCAGGTTGACTGCGCCCAATATCCCCCCCAACAATATCCGAACGCCTGTACTCAAGACGAGATTAGGCAGGGGATGATCTGCGCTATGCAGCTCGAACAACGTAATCGTAATTAATAATTTTTTATGAATAAAAAAGCTCTCTATATAATACTTTTCGTCATAGCCACTTTGGCTTTCGCCGTACTGATTTATCTCGTTTTTATAAAAGATTTGGTCGAGACGGCCACGAATGATAACGCTAATACCAACACGGCCCAAAATACCAACGGCGGTGGCTTACCGATAATCAACGGCACAACAAGCGCCAATATAAATGCCGTATCTTTAAATACCAATAAGGTTATCACCAATACTATGGCCAGCAATGTTAACGGCCAGATGATTTCCAATATTGCCAGCGGCGGACCTACTTCAGTCAAGCCGGTTGTTGACGCCCCGGTCGCTTCCGTCAAGCTCTCCACGGACGGTAATTTGAATTACTATGATAAAAACCAGGGTAAATTTTATCGCGTAGACAAAAACGGTCAGGCCGTTGAATTGACCGATCAGCTTTTTCCCGAGGCCAAGGAAATTGCCTGGTCGCCGGCCGGTGATAAGGTGGTGGTCACCTTCCCTGATTTAAGAAAAATAATGTATGATTTCAACACCAAAAAACAGGCGACTTTGCCCAAAGAATGGGTAGATGTTGAATTTTCACAATCGGGTGACAAGCTTGGGTTTAAAAATATGGCTGCTAATGAGGATGATCGCTGGCTGCAAATATCCAATCCTGACGGCACTGAGGTCCAATCCATTGAGCCTATCGGCGATAAAGGCGGTGATGTGGCGATCAACTGGTCGCCCAATAATCAGGTAGTGGCTACCTTTCGGCAGAGCGTTAATGCTGACCAACAGGAAGTGCTGTTGATAGGGCTGCATGGGGAAAATTTTAAATCATTGCTGACCGAGGGTCGTGGTTTTGAAGCTCAGTGGTCCCCCAGCGGCGAACAGATGATTTACAGTGTTTACAACGAATCGACCGCCTATAATCCTAATCTTTATATTGTAGACGCGCAGGGAGACGAGATAGGCGCCAATAGAATTAATTTAGGACTTCAAACTTGGCCGGATAAATGTACTTTTTCTAAGAGTAGCCCGACTTTATATTGCGCCGTACCCAGCAATCTGCCCGATGGTTCTGGTTTATCCCGAAGTTTGGCTGCCGGTACGACCGATACTATTTATGCTATCAACACTAACACCGGAGCCAAAAGCCCGGTGGCCTTACCGGTTTCAAGTAGTTTAAAGAAATACTCAATCAGTTCACTATTTTTATCAGAGGACGACAGTCTTTTGTATTTTCAGGACGCGACAACCGGGAAGGTTTATAAAATGCAGTTAAAGTAAATGTTTGTTTTTAGGCCCACTGAAAAAATTTTGTGGTTGGGATTATGGCTAGCATTAATTTTTGCATTAATTCCGTTACATCAGGCCCTGGCCGATTGCTGTTATGGCGGGGCTGGCCTTTGCGGTCTGCCGGATCCAGTGGAGCGCAGTTGTACAAATGGCTGGTCTTATTTGCCCGGTGACTGTCCGCAGGACTGCAACCAGCCGGCGCCCGGCGCGCTCATTCAATGCTGTATTTGTCAGCCCTCAACGCCTGGTGAGATCGTAGTTTGTGGCAAACCGGTGACCGACGCTGAATTTCCCTGCGGCGCTTCATTGGATTGCCGGCAGAGCCAGTTTTCATGCCAAGATCTAAATAATAATCCACAATGCGCAGAGTGGCTGAAAATAAGCGGTGAAACCGAGAAGTCTGAGTCACTGTTTTTTGAATTAAATTTTTCTATACCGGGCTCTGAGATATTTAACGCTGGCAAGTCCATAAAGATAACTGGCGCTACTTTAGGAGAATATATTGTGGCGCTTTATGTTTTTTTGGTTGGCGTCGGCGGTATCTTGGCTACGATCATGATGATGTGGGGAGGTTTACGGTACGTGGTTTCCGGAGGCAGTCCCCAGCGGATTTCAGAGGCCAAAGACCAGATCACTGCCGCACTCTCTGGCTTTATAATCTTATTGGCTTCTTATTTGTTGTTATTAACGATCAATCCCAACTTGGTGAAGTTCGAGGGATTGTCCGGCGTCAGACCGGTCGAGCAAATTCTCCAAAGCCTGGAGAGCAAGTCAAGCTCGGCTAAAGGCATGCCGCCGGTTAAGTGGGAAGGAGACAACGTTTCCTGTTTTGATAAGGAAATAACTGATATTGCCGCTCAAAAAGGCGTTGACCGGAACTGGCTAAAGGCCATAATGCTGGTTGAATCGTCTGGCCATGAAAAAATAGTTTCTTCAGCCGGGGCATGCGGCCTGATGCAGCTTTTGCCGCAAACCGCTAATAAATCCTGTACGGAATTGAAAGACCCCATTACCAATATTACGGCCGGGGCCGATTATTTTCTCTTCCTTAAGCAGAATGCCTGCCCCAGAGAAAATGCCAAGCATCCATGTAATTGGGGGCCGGTTTGTGATATTACGAATATGGATTTTGTGCTCGCCGCTTATAACGGCGGGCCGGGAGCTAACTGGTGCAGCGTGACCTGTAAACAAGAAACCTGGTGGCAGTGTATCGGAAATCCTGGGTATGCAGAAACCAGAAACTATGTTATTAAGGTAAAACAAGCTTATGATAAAGTCAGCAGTGGTCTCGTTCCGTTTGTGTGGCAGCCAGATGAAACTTGTACTGGTATTGATGGATAATTATTTATGCCCAAAGTAAAAACCATTTTTGTTTGCAGTAAATGCGACGCTCAGTTTCCTAAGTGGCTCGGTCGTTGTTCCGAGTGCGGTGCTTGGAGCAGCTTGAAACAGGAGGTGGCCATGAAAAAAGGTCCGGCGGTACCGGTCGGTCAGCTGGAAACGCTCTCTGAGGTCGAGAACTCAACTACTGATCGTTTGAAAAGCGGTATTTATGAATTTGACAGGGTGGTAGGCGGCGGCATAGTGCCTGGCAGCTTGGTTTTGCTGGGCGGCGATCCGGGCATCGGGAAATCAACCCTGATTCTGCAGGTAGCCGGTAAGCTAGCTGAAAGCGGACAGGAAGTTTTGTATATTTCCGGAGAAGAATCGTCTTCCCAGGTTAAAATACGGTTTTCACGTCTGGGGCTTTCTACTTCGAATTTGAAATTTCTTGGAACAACTGACATTGATACGGTGGTGGCCACAGTTAATCAGTTCCGTCCGTCTCTGGTTATTTTGGATTCCATTCAGACGATGTCTGATCAGTCGATAGCCTCGGCCGCCGGTAGCGTAGCTCAGGTACGAGCCGCGACTAGCAAACTAACTACCGTAGGTAAAGGGAATATGATTCCCATAATCATCATCGGTCATGTGACAAAAAAGGGAAATGTAGCCGGTCCACGCACTTTAGAACATCTGGTGGATGTGGTTTTATACTTGGAAGGTGACCGTAGTCATATTTTTCGGGTTTTACGCGGCGTTAAAAACCGTTTCGGTTCGACTTCCGAGGTCGGAGTTTTCGATATGCAGAAAGGCGGCTTGAAAGAAGTGGCTAATCCTTCGCAGATATTTTTATCCGAACGAAAAAGTCAGAACCCCGGTTCGGTAGTGGCCGCTATTATCGAAGGTTCCCGAGCTTTTTTGGTGGAAGTTCAAGCCCTAGTTTCTCGTTCGAATTTCGGCTATCCCCAACGGCGTGTTTCCGGATTTGATTTTAATCGCTTGCAATTGTTAGTGGCCGTTCTGATGAAGAAAGCCCATTTGTTTTTGAGCAATCAGGATATTCACGTCAACGTGGCCGGCGGGTTTAAAGTAACCGAGCCGGCCATTGATTTGGCGGTGTGTCTGGCTATTGCTTCGGCCCATAAAAATAAAATTATTCCGCCGGAGGTAGCAGTTTTTGGTGAGGTGGGTTTGGGCGGCGAAATCAGGGCGGTGGCCCAAAGCGACCAGCGTTTGGAAGAAATAAAAAAAATGGGATTTAAAGAAGTGATTATGCCAACAACCCGGCTTATTGACGAACCAAAAGGCTTGCAGTTGGTATTTGGCCATTCCGTTGATGAAGTTGTAAGTAATTATCTATAATTAATTTAGAGGAGTATATTTATTGGATATAAAAGAGGCGATTCGCATGTGGCGAACCGCCTTGTTTGTAACCGTGTTTATTATCTCCTTTTTATTTTTAGAAGATTTACTTAGCCTCCGTTTCATGCTTGGTCTGGCAAGTGAAGCATCTTTTGGCCGTAGGGTGCACTTCAAGCCGCGATTTGGGTATTTTGCGCTGACAATCAATACAGATGCCGTAAAGGCCCTGGTTGATTCTGTTGATGGTGTGCTGAATGGCGGATATTTTTTTTTCAAGTGTATTGAGTAGCGCTAGTTGGTCGATAGAATTATCGGTTACATCGGCCATATGTTGACCCCGAGTTGTCGGCTGGGTCCTGTTAATGGCTTCAAGCGTCATACTTCTTTGTTGCCTGGTTTGTTCGAGTTCTGCTTGTAGTTTAGCCAAGTTGTCAACGGAAGGTTGTTTTTTCTCCATAACTCCCCTCTCTTAGGATGGATACAGGATGTCTGTTTTTCGAGGTTTAATAAACTGGTTCATTTTAAAGATTTTAAAGATCAGTAGTTTGTCGTTCTCTCCTTTCTTATTTTTTTAGGTAAAATAGAGTTTTTCTTTTAGGTTTTTGTTTTTTTGTACATATAATAAATATGTCATACTATTAAGTATGACTCTGCTTATTAAGCTTTGTCAAGTGAGTTATTCAGGGTGGATATCCCGGTCCAGTTCGGCTAATTTTTCTCTGATTTGTGGGTAGTTTTCCAGTTGGGGGTCAGTCGCGAATAAAGCCGCGGCCGCTTCTTTTGATTGCTGGATTAACAAGCGATCCGTTAGTTTGGCGATCTTGAGATCGGGAAATCCTGATTGTCGTAGTCCAAAAATTTCTCCGGGGCCCCTGAAGGCCAGGTCTTTTTCCGCTAATTCAAAACCATTTTTTGCAGCGATAAGGGCCTCCAGCCGTTTTAAGGTTTTGTCATTGTTTGAATCGGTAAAGATAAAACAGTATGATTGGTGTTCGGCCCGACCGACTCTGCCCCGGAACTGGTGCAATTGCGCCAAACCAAAACGTTCGGCGCCTTCAATCATCATGACCGAAGCATTGGGCACGTCGATGCCGACCTCCACTACCGCGGTAGTCACCAATATGTTTACTTTGTTTTGGGAAAATTCCTCCATAACCTTGGCTTTAACCGCCGCTTTGAGCCGTCCGTGCAGCAGTCCGACAGTGTACTCCGGGAAGACGATTTCTTGTAATTTTTTATATTCGAGAGTCGCGGCCTTGACCCCTAATTTATCAGATTCGTCTATCAGTGGACAAATGACAAAAACCTGACGTTGATTTTTTATTTCCTGGCGGATGAAATCATAAGCTAGTTGTCTTTTTTCCGGAGGCACGATTTTGGTGATAATTTTTTTTCTATCTTTGGGCATCTCGGTTATGAGCGACAAATCTAGGTTGCCATAAAGAGTCAGAGCCAGCGATCTTGGAATTGGCGTAGCGGTCATGGAGAGAAGGTGAGGCACGTTTCTCGTGGCGAGTGGCCCGTTGTCTGATTTTAGTTTTAAAGTTTTTCGCTGGTCCACACCAAAACGATGCTGTTCGTCGATTATTACCAGTCCCAGCTTGTAGAAATTTACCTTGGTTTGGATGATGGCGTGAGTGCCGATGATAATATTGATTTTCCCCGAGGAAATTTTTTTCAGAATTTCTTTTTGGGAAACCGCTTGACCGTTCAGTTTTTTCTCGGACCCGGTCAATAGGGCAATGCTAATTTTGTAATTTTTTAATAATTTGCTGATAGTTTGAAAATGCTGGACGGCCAGCACTTCGGTCGGTGCCATTAGGGCGGCTTGGTAGCCGTTGGTCTGGGTATTGAGCATGGCCAGAGCGGCGACTACGGTTTTGCCCGAACCTACATCGCCCTCCAAAAGGCGATTCATTGGCTTTGTCTGATTCAGGTCGCGTAAAATTTCCCAAGCTGCTTTTTTTTGACTGGCGGTCAGCTGCCAAGGCAGGCCGGCTACAAATTTTCTGGTTAGAACTTCATTAAAGAATATTTGTGGCGCCTTTTCCAGCTTAAGTTTTTGGCGTAAGGATTGAGTTTTGCACTGGATAAGGAAAAGCTCATTGAATTTGAGCCGGCGCCTGGCCTGAATAAGGGCGTTTTTATTGATCGGAAAGTGAACTTCTTTGAGCGCCTGTTGGATGCCTATCAACTCGTATTTTTTAAGAATTTTTTCCGGGACCCACTCTATAATGTTTTGACAAAGCGGCAAAACCATTTTTATGAGATAGCGAATTTGTTTTTCGGTTAAATTTTCGGTGAGAGAATAAACAGGGACAATTCGGGCGGTATGAGTTTGTTCTTTTTTTATTTTTTCGTAGGTAGGATTCATGAGTTGCAGGCCATAGGAACTGTACTCGGCTTTGCCGGAAAAATAGGCTTCATCACCGGCCTTCAGAAGTCTGGTGATAAATGGCTGGTTGAACCAAATGGCTTTGATTGTGCCCGAAGAGTCTGATATTAAGCATTCCGTCATGTACATTCGGCGTTTGAAGGAGCGCTTATTGGCGATAATGCTGATTCTGCCGCGAATGGTAACGCTGGCGTCCTTTTTAATCGTACTGATCGGCACGATGGCGCTGTAGTCATCATAGCGGAACGGAAAGTAGAAAAGTAAGTCATTGACGTTTTTCAATCCTAAACGAAGTAGGCGTTTGGTCAGGACGGGACCAACGCGCGGTAATTTTTCAATTTCCGTTTGGAGCGTTATCTGCATACACTCATTTTATCAAAGACACACACAAAAAAACAGAGTTTGTTGCTCCGTTCTTTGGTGCCGGCGAGCTGTCCACGAAATGGTTTCTGAAAAACCGAAAAGTATGGTTCTAGTGCCCTCGAGAGGAATTGAACCTCTATTACAAGATCCGCAATCTTGTGTCCTATCCGTTGAACGACGAGGGCAGAGGATTAGGAAAATTTTTATATATTATAACTGAAGTTATTGAAGTTTCAGTAAGCGACTAATGGAATCGGTAAATGTTTCGTTTTCTTTTTCCGTATCTTCTTTTAAATACTCAAGCAATATTTTTCTAACGGTGAGGGGGTTTTGGTCGCCGAGCAGAATAGTGAGAGAGGGTCGCAATCCCGTTTTGAAATCGAAATACAGGTTTTTTACTTCCGGTGGTTCATAGACAATCCAAAAACTTTTTAGTTGTTTCCATTCGTAAAACATTTCCGTCCCGATGGCGATACCATCCTCGGTGATGCTAAAAGTCAGTCTGGCCGGCTTTCGGCGTGAGCGCATGATGTAAATAACCACGAAAATCATGATTAAAACCACGAACAGATAATTGTTGCTGGTAAAGCCAAAAATTAATAATCCGGCTAATATTACCAGCGCGGTAATGTACCAAGTTTTGGACCTTTGGTATTCCCTGAATTCCGGGAAATCCCAAGAGGCTAAAATTTTCCCATGGTCTTCTGGTTGTTCTTTGGCTTGTTCCTCCATATTATTATTGTAAATAATTAATAAGTTTTTTGAAGCGGAGAGAGAGTGATTCACTCTATCATTAGATGAGGCGTCTCGTGTTTATCGGGGGGCGAGCCTGCAAGACCATCATTGGTCTTATGGTTTTATCTCTTCTACATCTTTTTAAATTGGGACGGGGTCCTGCGCATGGCGGTGGGAGCAGGATTCGAACCTGCGGTTCCCTTGCAGGAACTCTGGTTTTCAAGACCAGCTCGTTAAACCGCTCCGACATCCCACCGCCATTGGCGGGACAAGGCCGTTCCCTTCAACCACCGTGGCACTCCGCTTTGATATCTGTTTTAACGGCTCGGTATGCCTCCATTTAATTTTGAATTCGGAAGGGGCGAGATTAGGCTTCGGCTTTCGCTGTCTTTCGCCATTCCCACCAACCTCATTCCGTTCGGGACTGGATCTCCGTCTGCGCTCCGATCGACTCTCAAATGAATTTTAGTTCGGAAGGGGCGAGATTCGAACTCGCGAAAGGGTTTTAAGGCCCTTTAACGGTTTAGCAAACCGCTGCCTTCAGCCACTCGGCCACCCTTCCGAACTAAAATTATTTTAGCCGCCTCGGGCGATGACGAGACCCCAGACCTGCCGGCAACCGGCTTGTTTTAAAACTTTTGCACATTCATTCAAAGTAGAAAGCGTGGTGGCGACATCGTCGATAATTATAACATTTTTTCCGGAAACATTAAAGTTATTGTTAAATGAGAAAGCACTGGATATATTCGCGCTTCTTTCGTTTTTTGTCAATTGCGCTTGTGGTGCGGTATATCGTTTTCGATAAATTAGGCCGGCTTGGTACGGTATTTCAAATTGCCCGGAGATATTCAAGCTCAATAGTTCTGCTTGGTTGAAGCCCCGTTCTAAAAGTCGTTTTTTATGTAAAGGGACGGCTGTCAGTAAAATTTTTGAGTAATAGGCATTAAGTATGGCCGGTTGGAAATGTCTGTCAAACAGTATGATAAATTTATTGACAAGTCCGCCAAGACAGTCGGCCAAGTCAGGGACTAAGCTGTACTTAAGCGTTTGGATGGCGGACTGAACGATTTTCTGGTCATAACTGGTAGCCACCAGCAGACCGTCTAAGGATATTTTTTTGGAACACTTTTGACAGACAGCGCCCCGAGTATTTTCTTGGCATAAGGGGCACTTTAAGTCAGTATTGATGGGAATATCGTTAAGGCAATCATAACACAGCCATTCTCCTTCCCGACCGCAATTCAAACAGCTAATAGGGAAAACATTATCCAATATCAAACTTTTTAATTTTTTAAGTATGTTCATCGTGGTTAAAAAAATACCTTCTCTCCCCACCTTTCTTCATGTAAGTAGTGCTCACCGGAGATTAATCTCTCGTAAATAAGCACAAATCAATAAGGCATTGATTACACAAGACGAAAGGTAAGGCAGGGAAGGTATTTATTATCTAAATTTTTTTAATTCAGAACAATTGTTTCTTTTTTAACCCTTACTTTGATGGTATCGCCGAGCCTAAATTTATTGTTCAGTAAGCTGGAAGCGATATTACTTTCGATCATTTCCTGAATGTTGCGACGCACGGCCCTGGCGCCTTGATCTGGTAGATAGCTTTGGTCAGTAATAAACTTGACTACGTCTTTACTCACGTCCAGTTTCAATTTCTGCTCGGCTAATTTACGCTCCAGTTCTTTGAGTTGTTTCTCGACAATTTTATAGATTACGGTGCGATCCAGCGGTTTGTAAACTATGATTTTATCAATTCTATTCAGAAGTTCCGGCTTGAATTTCTGCCGTAAGTCTTTTAGTACCTGCTGTTTGATCTCTTCGTATTTTTGATCGGCGGCCAGTTTATCTTCCTCGGTCTTGGCCTCAAAGCCGATATTGGCGCCTTTATTGAGGTTTTGAAGGCCGATGTTGGAAGTCATGATGATTATAGTATTTTTAAAATTAACCTTTTTGCCGGAGGCATCAGTCAAATGGCCGTCTTCCAATATTTGTAAGAGAAGGTTGAACACTTCCGGATGGGCTTTTTCAATTTCATCGAATAGTACGACTGAATACGGTTTACGCCTGACCGGTTCGGTTAGTTTGCTGCCCTCTTTGTAACCCACATAACCGGCCGGAGCGCCGATTAGTTTGGAGACGTTGAAACCTTCGGCAAACTCAGACATGTCGATGCGGATGAGTGCCCGTTCATCTTCATAGACACTTTTGGCCAGTACTTTGGCGGTCTCTGTTTTGCCCACGCCCGAGGGGCCCAGGAAAATAAACGAAGCAATTGGCCGGTTGGGGTCAGCCAGTCCCACGCGGGAGCGACGGATATAGTCGGCGATTACTTTCATAGCCTCATCCTGGCCGATGATTTTTTCGGCCAGCAGCTCTTCTAAGTGCAACAATCTTTCTCTTTCCTCGACCACCAGATCCTGCAGGGGTACTTTGGTGATTCTGGAAACAACCTCGGCAATGTCCTTTTTTGTAATTTTGCCGATGAATTTCTTGGCCGACTGCTCCTGTTTTTGGCGCAAAACCATCAGGTGTTCCCGAAGCTTTTTTTCCTGAGATTTTATTTCCAAAGCTTTGTCAAATTGTTCTTTGTTGACCAACTCCTCTTTAATTTTTTGGAATTTTTCAATTTCTTTTTCCGTCTGATGAATTTCTTTGAGCAGCCCCTCGCCTTTTTGACTGATTTTGATTTTGGAAGCGGCTTCGTCAATTAAGTCAATGGCTTTGTCGGGCAGAAATTTATCCTGGAGATAGCGGGTGCTTAGATTGACGGCCGCTTCAATGGCTTCATCCGTGATATGAACTAAATGGTATTTTTCGTAATTTTCCTTGATACCCTGGAGAACTTCCTTGGTTTCTTCGGGGGAAGCCTCCTCGACGATTATCGGTTGGAAACGCCGTTCTAAAGCGGCGTCTGATTCTATATATTTTCGGTACTCGTCCAAGGTGGTGGCGCCGATGGTTCTGATTTCTCCTTTGGCCAAAGCCGGTTTTAAAATATTGGCGGCGTCCATAGAGCCGGCCGCCGAGCCGGTGCCGACAACGGTATGGAGCTCGTCAATAAAAAGCACGATGTTGGGGTCTTTTTTTATTTCATCGAGAATCTGTTTCAAACGCCCTTCAAATTCGCCGCGGTAGATGGTGCCAGCCACGACCAGACCCAGATCCAACTTCAGTATTTTTTTGTCCAGTAGGGCGTCCGGTACCTCGCCGCTGATTATTTTTTTGGCCAGACCTTCAACAATGGCGGTCTTACCCACACCCGGATCGCCGATTAGTACCGGATTGTTTTTGGTTCGACGGGAGAGTATATGGATGAGTCGTTCGATTTCATTTTTTCGGCCGATAACCGGATCAATACTTTTTTGCAACTTGTGGTCGGTCAAATCGGTGGTAAAGAAATCCAAGGCCGGGTTTTTTGATTCACCTTTTGATTTTTCTTCTTTTTCCGATTCTTTGGCCTGTTCAAAAATTTGGGTGAGGTCCGGAAAGCGGGAGGTGCTGCGCATGACCGTGTCTAGGTGCGTTTTTAGTTTGTTCAGATTAATGCGATTGTTCTCCCAAAGCTCAATCATGGTGGGTGTATTTACTTCCATCAGGGCGTAGAGTAAATGCTCGGTACCCACGTATTTATGAGAATAGCGACTGGCCAGTAGGGCTGATTTTTCTATGACTTTTTTGGTGGCCTCGGACAAAACGACCGCTCCATTATTCTTCACGGGTTCGGCCGTCGGCAAGGCTGTTTTATTTTTCTGAATAACCAAACTGCGAATACGTTCGGCATTCAAACCCATTTTGGTGAGTATTTCCGCGGCGATACTGCCACGCTGGAGCATCAGCCCGTAAATCAAATGTTCAGGGTTGACCCCGGTATGGCCAAGGCTTGCGGTCAACTCCCGAGCTTTTTTTAGAGCGTTTTTTAGATGAGTGGAAAATTTATCTAGAATTTTATTATTCATAATTTAATAAAAAGGTTATTTTAGGTTATTTTATGTGTAAAGTATATTATACTAACCAGACATTATCAAGTCAATTCAGAAAGACTTCAAAAGGCCTAACCATACTTTGGTCGGCTGGGTAAGCTGTATTGATAATAGTTTATATGTTGGTCAGTGCCAAAACGATGGTCGCCAAGGCGACGAAGCCGGCAAAGATCATGATTCCGACGGTGATTTTGGTCGAGGTGGCCGTTTTGGTGGCCACTTCACTTGCCAGAGCAGGTTTATCGTTATTCATAATTATTTAATTATTGATCGAACCCATCTGGCGTAAGGCGGCTATGCGTTTGTCAATAGGTGGATGAGTAGAAAAGAGGTTACTAAGGCCGCCAGCCATCGGGTTGGCGATGTAGAGATGCGCGGTTGAGTGCGTAGCCCGTTCGATGCGCGCGCCTTGGTTTTTAATTTTTTCTAAAGCCGAGGCCAGGCCTTCGGGATAACGGGTGAGCAAGGCGCCAGTAGCATCGGCCAGATATTCCCGTTTGCGCGATACGGCCAGACGGATGAGCTGGGCGATGATTGGCGACAGTATCAATAATAACAGCCCGACTAGAAAAAAAATGTTCCCGCCTGGGTCACGGTTATCGCGTCGGCCTCCGATAAATCTGGTGCGCCAGAAAATATCCGAAAGCATCATGATGGTTCCAACTAAAACAATCACCAGAGTCATATAGCGAATATCATAGTTGCCGATGTGCGACATTTCATGGGCAATGACTCCTTCTAGCTCCTCGTTGGTCAATTTGGCGATCGCACCTTGAGTTACGGCAATTGAGGAGTGTTTTGGATCACGGCCGGTAGCAAAAGCGTTGATGTCTTCGTCGGGAATGATATAGACCCTAGGCATAGGCAGACCGGCGGTGATGGCTAAATTTTCCACCAGGCGCACTACATAGGGGTTTTGTTCTTTGGTAACAGGTTGGGCGCCTGAAGTCCAGAGGGCTATTTTATCGCCAGAGTAATAGCCAACCAGCGCAATTATCAAGGCGTATAGAAAGGCAATGATAATCCAGAAATAACCGCCTGTGCCTTCAATCTGATCAATGGCGTAACCAAGGCTGATAAGGACAGCAAAACAAACAACCATTAGTATTATTGACCTGCGTTTGTTTGAGGCTATATGTGTGTAGATGGTGGGCATAGATGGCCGTGAACTTTGGGTCCCAAGCTTTGAGCCGGAGAGGCTTACAACTTGGGCCCGTAAAACATGGGCTGGATTTTTTATCCTCTTAGTTTTCTACAGAAAGCTGTTAATTGTTTTTCTAAACCTTGTTACTAAAAGCTAACCTTCACCGGTTCTTTGGCTGCTTCTTCCTCAAGCTCAAAAAACTCACGTTTGCTGAACTTAAACATTGAGGCGACGATGTTGGAAGGAAAACTTTCGATTTTGATGTTGAAGTCGCGGACGTTGCCGTTATAAAATCTTCTGGCGGCCTGAATTTTGTTCTCGGTGTCTGATAATTCATCCTGCAATTTCAGAAAATTTTCATTAGCTTTTAATTCCGGATAATTTTCGGCGATAGCGAATAAACTTTTTAGCGTGCCGGAAAGCATATTTTCTGCTTTGCCCTTTTCTTCAATACCTTGAGCGCCCATGGCTGCGGCGCGAGCTTGAGTTACTTTTTCAAAAAGTTCGCGCTCGTGTTTGGCGTAGCCCTTGACTGACTCCACCAAATTAGGAATGAGGTCATAGCGGCGTTTTAATTGAACATCGATGTCTGACCAGGCTTCGTCCGTTTGGTTGCGCAGGCGGATCAGAGCGTTATAAACTGCTATGAACCAAAAAATTACGGCAGCGAGAGCGATGATGATAATCCACAAGATTGGAGACATATAAGTTTTTCCTTTCTTATTAATTATAAATTACGTACCCGGAGAAATTAGCAAATTTATAGTGCTGGCCAACAATTCAGTCTCAGTCACAGATTCGTTTTCGGTTTGCACGATAATTTGATCACCATTTTTAAATTCGCTTAGTGAAATATTCTGTTTGTAATCGCCAGTGTTGCCCGGCGTGGGCGCTTGGGACAGATCGAGTTTTAAAAGTTGGGTGTTGGCATTGATTACCGCGGCGATTTCTTTGACTTGAGAAGCGCCATTTGCCTGTTTGACCTGCGTGGAAAAGTATATTTTATCATTTTCCACCCTGGTGACTCGTCCGTTGTAGCTTACGGTATTAGCGCCTTTGATCCGGTTATTACGTGCCGCGACTTCTTTTACGGAGATTATCGGAACTATGTTTTTGCCAGAACCCTGTCCGTTTTTTTTGCCGTAGAAATATCCGACCAAGCCAATTACGAGCAGAACAATAATAATAACAGAAGAGGCGACGTAAGCGGTTTTAATTTTCTGGTGGGCGTCAGAGTTTTGATTATTTTTTTTACTTGACATAAGGTCAAATAATGTGTTAAAATAAGAATACTATTTTTTGATTTTTTGGGTCATTTACCTTTTTAATTATCAAGAAAATATTTTAATTTGTCAACCTTGGTTTTTTCCTTAATTTTTTTACCTGGCTTTAGTCAAGATTATTATGGAGGAAACGCGAAAAAATACAAAAAAATTTGAATGGCAATCTACAAAATGGGCTTATTATAGCCTGTTTTTTAGTTTGCTGATGATTTTGGTATTGGGAGACGGTCAAAAAGTGTTGGCGGCCTTTACCGAACCGACTAATCAACCTCCAGAGGAAAATATGCCAGGATTTCTGAATGTTAGTGGAGAAAATCAAGCCAAAAGCGGAAAGTTACGCTTGGGCAGCAGCGATAAGACCAATATCAATTTTCAACTGGAAGTTACCGGCGAAGGCGCGAAGATAAGCAATTCAGTTATAGATGAAGACTTGACCGTAAATAAAGGTACTCTGTACGTTGATTCATTGAACAATCGAGTTGGTATCGGCACGTTAGTTCCCACAGATAAGTTGACGGTACAGGGCAACGCATATATCGACGCTGCTGGTCTTGGGGTTGGCTTGGCGGCCTGGTCTGACAGCACTGATCAGCATACCCTTTATGGATCTACGGCAAATACTAACTACGCTGGTGTGGCTGGAGTCGGGACATCAGCAGGTAACTACGGAGTTTATGGTTATAATTTTTCCGGGACGGCCGTACGCGGCGAAAATACTTCAAATCAGATAAGCGCCATTTATGGCTATGCTGTTGACGGCCGGGCAATTTATGGTCATAACATAAATCCATATGGTTTGTGGGCTGGATATTTTTCCGGCCGTCTGGAAACTAATAAAGACTTAAGTGGCGCAAAATTTTTGGCTACTAGTTTGCAAGCTTCAGTTATACCTTTTACTTCCGGTCAGATAACCCGGGAATATAATTATGGTGATCCGGTGCCATATGACGGTGCGCCGGCCATAAAATATTTCGACGGCACTTATCTTTGGGGTTTTCGCGGTTCCTATGTACATAAAATCAGGGCGTCCGACGGATTTAGAATTGCCGCATTCAACGTTGGTAATTTTCCCACCGGACTCGCCTATGATGGAAAAAACATCTGGGTGACAGTTGGTGGAGAGGCACTAAGTACGGTATCGAAGATTGATCCCAACAGTGGTTCGGTTTTGTGCAGTTACAACACGTTGACCAATGCCAGGGGCGTGTCTTTTGATGGCCGTAATTACTGGGTTTTGGACAGGATTTCTAGCAGGGCCGGAAAAATTATAAAAATCGACAGTACTTGCGCCAGGACAGGAGAAATTTCTTTAACCACCACCACCGACGTAGATGTCGTAGATGGTCAGATTATTTTTAATGGTAGCTATCTCTGGGTTATTGGTAAGGACAGCGCCGGCAATGGCATTGTTTTTAATATCAATCCTTCAAACGGAAAAGCCATGGCCTGGTCAGACTTGGTTGGGCTCGACCCCCGGCAGATTTTTTATGACAATTATTACTATTGGGTGACCAACTACGGTAGTGGTACTCTCACCAAATTCGTACTGACAGACAAAATTTGTACTATGCCGGATTTTGATCCGAACAACCTGCAATATTGTTCGGTTGATTCTGATTGCGATTCAGCGCTTGGCATTGGCGACGGTGCCTGTTTCGCTCTGCCCGTTGAATATGAGTCTTATAACCTCGGAGCCGGGAGTCAGCCGCGCGAAATTATTTTTGATGGAACATATCTCTGGTTGGGCACCCAGTTCGGCGTTTTACGTTTGATGACAGCCGATCCCACCGTGGGCGCGGCAGCATTTGACACGCTGAATTTTCAGCCCAGCGGGTTAGTTTTTGACGGAACTTATGTTTGGTCTTCGGCCGGCTCGGTTTTGAAAAAAGTTTATAGCGGTACTGGGTACGGCCTCACAGATCTAGGAGGAGCGCTGACTCTTCAGAATAATAACCAGTTAATTCAGCAAACCGGAGATATAAATGTTAACGGCTCGGCTATTGTCGGAACCAACGCCATGGCTGATGAATTGGATGTTAGTGAAAATACTTGGGGCGAAGAAGTCGCCGGTGACGTCAGCGAAAACGACGGCGATGCTTTGGATCAGGGTACTTATTCTTGTCCGAATGGACATTTCGTGAAAAATGTTGTAACCAACGGGTCGGGTGAAGTAATACGTATAGAGTGCCGACCGTTGTAATAATAAGTAATTTGTAATTGGCAGTTTTTGGGAAACTATTGAAAAGTTTAAAGAAGCGTAAGTGTCGGCCAAGCGATGAAGCAAAGAAGTAGAAAAAGAAAATTATTGCAAAATAAATTTACAACCACTTCAGTACTAAAAACGTTTTGAAAATTAAGATGAGACATTCTGTCTATAAAACTAAATCAATAAAAAAATCAACGCTGTTGTACCTTGGTTTGACCTGTTGGCTTTTGATTGCTGGATTTGGAATAAACGCGGCTCGGGCGGCTTGGGAAGAGCCGTCGGCAGAAGCGCCGGGCGGCAATGTGTTTGGTCCTTTAAACATTGGTCCTGATATGCAGACTAAACAGGGGCGTTTGCTTTTGGATCCACTTTATAATCCGTTGAATAGTATGCCGCCAATCAACAACCAATTGGAGGTTAGAGGTGAGGGCGCTTATTTTTCTACCCTCTATGCCAGCCAAACCCTGGCGGTGGATACGGATACTTTAGTTGTCAATGACACTGGTCTCGGCATAGGTACGGCCAATCCCACCGTGGCTCTACAAGTGGCGGACAGCAGGGTAAGAGTGACGACTGATTTAGCCGGCGTTGCGGCGGTACAATCCCGGTCATCCGGAAGTAGCGGCCTTTATGCTTATGCCGAGGGTGCCGACCTTGCCGCGGTTTATGGTACGAGTGCCAGCGGGTTCGGAGTTTATGGAATTAATGAATTCGGCGGGACGGGGGTTTTTGGACGAAGCGAAACATCATCGGCGGTAGTCGGCAGCACCGCGGCAAGTTACAATCCTACCAATATCATCGCCGGTGTTTACGGGCAGGCCAGCGGTTTGAATTCCTGGGCCGGGTATTTCCAGCAACGCCTGTTCGGGTCGGATCAGATCATCGGCAGGAAATTTTCACCCAATCGCCTGCAAAATTCCCAAATATCCTATACAGCTGGTTGGGAAATGAGACAGGTGGAGGATAGCCGTTACACCTCGCCTAAACACATTGTTTTTGACGGAAATTATCTCTGGGTATCGCAGGCGGGGGAGTTTGACAATATGTTTATTATTGATCCTGTCTCTGGCACAATTGCTCAAGAGTTTTATCCGGCTGATAACTATCACAATCATATCGTGCCCAATAAAATGATTTTTGTAAACGGTTACATCTGGGCGGCTACCAAGGTCAATACCGGAACGTGCATCCGTGGGTCAATCGCCAGAATAAACGTTGATCCGGACAATATTGAAATAATAAATTACCCTGTCACCGACTGTCCACCCAGCGGTTACAGCACTGCTATTGACTTGGTTTATGACAATCAGACGACCGGCGGTCCGTACATCTGGACTGTTAATTGGATTAACCGCTATGGCGGCAACTATGATTATAGCCTTGGGCGTCTGAACCTGAATGATTATAGCTATATGCCGCCGATCAAGCCCTCTGGGCAGTGCCTAACTTTTGATCCCTCCAGGTGCAATGATGGTATTGATAATGACAGTGACGCTAATATTGATTTCGGCTGCAGCGGTGTACCTGGAGTGCCGCCAAATTATTCTTGGCTTTTAGATACGCAAGAAGAATGTGAAGGGGCTGGAGGCAGTTGGAATACTGGTGATACTCAGTGCACTAATATTGGCTGGGAATCACCTGACGGCAATGATATCACTAATGATGAAAGATTGGTAATGAAAGCATTAGGTCATCCGACGGGTATCACTATGGATACAAGCCGCGGTGATATTTGGGTGAGTTTTAATGGCATGGAAGCTTACAGCGCCGGAGAGCAATCTATCTCCGGTGAAGGGCTGATCAAAATTTCGGCTTCCAACACGGATGATTACTCGGTATATTGCCAGCAGAACAGTTCCGGCATCGCCTTGCCGGGTCGTAAGCCGGCGGATATCGTTTATGACAGTGTTAATGACCGAATTTGGATAGCTCATGATCCAAGCTGGGTCAACTATCAGCCGGCCAGTGGCATCAGCAAGATAGATCCGGAGACAGGCAGGACAGAAGCGGAATATACGCGGCAAACCGGCTATGTATGGGGCAGTGGCGGACCGTTTGTCATTGATTTTGATAGTAGCTCCGATGGCGGTCCGTATATTTGGGCCAGTAACAGTGAACATGGCGAGCATTTGGTGAAGTTTGACATTGCCAATGCAACCTTTACTCATGATTATTATCCATTGCCGGGCATAGTCTATGATTTCACTTTTGACAGGCGGAATCCGTCTAATCCTTATATTTGGGGTGCTCATGCCGACGCCAGTCTGCTTAGCCAGAATCAAATAAATAGTCCATATACAACAGTTACTTATGTCCCCAAGGGAGCCGCTTCTGGAGATGTATTGTTTGACGGAACTTATGTTTGGACCAGTAATAGAAGCGGATATTCCGTCAGTAAATATCGGGCCGTGGATGGAAAAAAAATAGGTGATTATGGCACCGGACGCAATCCAAACTTTATGGTTTTTGACGGCACTAATATTTGGACATTCAACAATTATGACTTGCAAAGCCGAGATATTACCAAGATTCGGGCGATTGATGGAGCGCGCCTGGGCGATTTTAACAAAGGCCAAAGGGAGATGGGCGCTGACGCTGTTTTTGACGGTCGGTATATCTGGAATTCTAATTCATATTCAAACTCGCTAAGAAAAATAGATACGCAGAACTGCACCGATCCGGATGGCGGAGGTCCAGCAGTCGGCAGTTGTGCTAATAAATTATTCACGGCCTCGTCTGGCTTGCCGGTAAATTTTCAGCCTAATAAAATCATTTACGATGGAAATTACATCTGGGCAACATCAAATAAATCCAATAATGGCAATCAAATTATAAAAATATCATTTAGCGATAATAATACGCCAAACAATATTAATGATGACACAATTGCAGTAGTCGGCACATATACTTTTACTGATATTGGTATAGCCACGGGTAATATTAATTTGATTGAGTTTGACGGCACTTATATCTGGCTGGGCACGATCGGAGTGGATGGTTTTGGCAATAGCGTTTATAAATTTGATCCAAATAACTGCTCCGGGAGTGCGTGTCCTCTGGCGGGGAGATTCCCCATTTACCATGAGGCGGGCAAATGTTCCAATACTAATTTGTATTGTTCAAAAAATGGGGATTGTACCGGGGGCGGGACATGCCAGATGATGGGATCCCGGGTTTCCGGTATGACTTTTGACGGGACGAATATGTGGATTTATAACGGTACCAGTAATGATAATATAGCGGCTAGGGAATGCAGTGATGACATTGATAATGATGGTGATGGCCTAAAAGATGGTGCTGATCCGAATTGCCGTAATTCGGGCAATTCTATTGATCTTCACGAAGCCAGTTTATGCGATGATAACATTGATAATGATAATGACGGATTGTGCGATTGGGATGGCTGCAATGGTCTGCCGGCTGAAGCAGAATGTATTGTGACAGGCAATACTGATAACCAAAACAAGATGCTGGATACCGAAGGTGCTAAAGATAGTAATGGTAATTGGATTTATTCTAATCAACTCGGCTTAACCGAGTGCCGTGATGGCAAGGATAATGACGGCAATGGTTTGTGTGATTTTGACGGCGCTGTGGGCAGTCCCGGCTGCAGCGGAAAGCCGGATCCGGGGTGTACAAACGCCGAAGATAGAAGTGAGGCTAGTCGGTTGCATGATTCCCATTTGACCCGCGTAGTCGCCGCGACGAATCAAATAGTTGAGAGCGTGCGGGTGGGTAATTACAGCCGTGCCTCGGGGATGATTTTTAATGGTTCTAGCATCTGGCTCGGCATCAGTAATGATAGTTACGTATTGCATCAATATTATTCAGGCAGTGGCCTTGGCGCGACTGACCTGGCTGGAGCGGTGAATCTTCAGGGTTCTTTGCCAGGCACTGCCCAGCCAGGTAGTTTCTCTATTTCTGGTTCCGCTGTTTTGGCCGGAAGATTGACGGTAGTGGGCGATCTAGTGGTTCAGAATAATGAGTGGGGTAGCGCGGGAGTGAATAAAAATTTTGGTACATCATGCGATGATGGTGAATTTGCCACGGAAGTCACTTCAACCGGCATTGTATGTAAAAAATTGTAGAAAATTTAATTGTCATTTTTAGGACAATGACAAAGTAAAACAATACATAATGAATCGTTCAAATAGAAAATTAAATTATTCTCAAAAAACAGCCGGACTGTATATGAGTTTTATGATGATTTTTTTTATCGCGCTTTTTGGCGCAAAAATGACGAGAGCCGACTGGCGCGAGCCGACAGCACCGCCGCCAACAAAAAATATTTATCCTCCGTTGACTGTCAGTGGGGAGCCGCAGGCCAAGGCCGGAAAATTAAAACTTGATCCAAACTTTAATCCTGATAACCTGACCACTTTATTAACTTACCCTCTGGAAGTTGTGGGGACCGGTAAAGTAATAAAGGGCGCAGCGGATAATTTGCGAGTCGCTGACACCTTGTTTGTGAGTGCCGATGAAGACAAGGTTGATATTGCTAGTAAGCCCACTAATAACTCGGCAAAATTAACTGTTTATGGTGGCAAAGTGCAGATCGGGACAGAACTCAATCCTGTTTCTGGTCAGGCTTTGTGGGGAGAAAGTGCCAGTGGGCACGGAATTCTTGGCACGACTTTGGCTTCGAGCAGCAGTCAAGTTTATGCCGGAGTCAGAGGTGAAAATAACAATGCTCGGGGTTATGGCGTTTGGGGTTTATCAAGCAGTAGCGGAGCGAATGCCAGGTCCGGCGTTTATGGCCAGACCAAGGGCGGTGCTGGTATCTATGGCGTAACAAACTCATATTTGTACGCGGCTGTTTATGGGGAAAATACTGCGGCTATCAATATGGGCTGGGCCGGTTATTTTGACGGTAATCTGGGCGCCGGTTCTGATGTAGTTTCCAGCAGGTTTCTGCCGACAAATCTTCGGCGGTCACTTATACCGTTCACCTCGGGGCAGGCGGTGAGCAATTATTCTTTTGGACAATGGTCGTCCACTTGGCCCGATAACGGCGTGCTGGCTTTTGATGGTACTTATGTTTGGCTGGCGACAAATCGGGATGACAGTGTGACCCACAATAACCTTTTTAAACTTCGCGCTTCTGATGGTCAATTGATTAAATCCTATCAAATCGGCGACAATTTGTGGGCCATAACTTTTGACGGGCGCTACCTTTGGCTTTTGGATCAGGATGGTGATTTACGGCGTTTTGATCCGGTAAACGAAACGGCTGCGCCATTGGTGATAAGCGGCGCGAGTCTGGAGTTAGATTCCGACGACACCACGCCTTATCTGGCGGTCAGTCATCAAAGTGGTCATACATATATTTGGTTAGTTGATAGAGGTGATGATCGGGTTATCAAGGTAAATTCCTTTTTGGCGAACATCGATTCCGCATATTCTTTGGATGCTTTAGTTGATAGCGCCGTTTATGATCCCATGGGCATTACCTACGATGGAAAATATATTTGGGTAGCCGCGCGTGGCGACGGCGGATACTTAATTCGTCTCTGGGCTGAAAATCCTTCAAATCCCACCGACCCGGCCGATCGGCCGTTGCGTTTTGATACTACCACCGATCAACTGGCCTGCCCTCCCTATAATGTGGTGGCAGACGGTCTGCATGTCTGGTGTCTGCCGGATCAGGGTTCCGACACGGAATTGGTACGTGTGTGGGCAGCCAATCCTAACGATCCGCGCCATCCGGCTAAGGATTTTGGCGCGTTCAGTAGCGTGCAGCTTAAAGATGGCACGACGGACGGGACTTACCTCTGGGTGGTCAGTTTGCAGGACAGACGGCTGTACCGGTTCTTATTGGCTGATCCTGGCCAGTATACTTATTTCACAGTTTCGTTCGAGGAACCCAAGGAAATACTTTTTGACGGGACATATTTATGGATTCCCGAGACGTCAGGCACCGCCGCCCCCACGTTGCATAAATATTTTTCCGGCAACGGCCTCGGACATACCGATTTGACTACCGTTGTTAATTTGGACTCCTCGCCTGCCCAAAACGGCAATTTCAATATTTTTGGTACAGCTGAGGTCGGCGGCACTTTGTCAGTAGGAGGCGATCTGGTGGCCAAAAATAATACTTGGGATCCGGCGGGTGATGACGTAGCCGTTCCGGTTTTTGGGGGTTTGGCCTCTTGCGCTGTCAATGGCCACTTCATCAAAGGTATTACGATTGGTGCCGACCATAAAATAAGTGCAATTGTGTGCCGGGGGCTGTAAGTAATTATTGATTCATAATATATTATATAATGAGCGGACGATTTAAAGAATACAAAAATTTGGATATTTGGCGCAGATCGTTCAGTAGATATCCAAACTAACCCATTTGCACTTCAAACTGATGTTGGTCAAGTGAATCGTTTAAATGGCCGCGATAATAAATTCTCACTGGCTTTAGCCAGGAACGATCAAAGTGGCTTTGAAAATAATATGAGTAAGTTCACTAAATACATCTCCTATACAGTATTAATTCTGGCCCTGGCCGGGGTCTTGGCGGCTGGGTTGTTTTTGATAACTTATATGATGAGTAAACCAGCAGAAAAGGCAGTGGGTCCGGTTGGAGTTGATCCGGAAACGCAGATAGATGAATCAGTACAGAAAATTAGCCGTAATTATAGTGAAGTTTTAAACGAAGATGGCACGAGGACCGCTACTTTTACCTTGGGCCAAAGCCAGTATCTTGATGCGAATGGAACTTATCAGCCGATTGACACTAACTTAGTGGCTTCCGAGGGGGATTTTGCTTATAAAAACGAAACCAACGGCTTCCGGTCGTACTTCAGCGCCAGCGCAACAGCAGATAATTTTGCCAAGTTTCAAATTGGCGACCGGTCAGTGGCTTTTTCATTCGTTGAGCCTAACGGATCAACCGCTGCTGTTGACGACAATACGATTATTTATCCGAATGTTTATGACGGCTTAGACGCCAAATACACCATTACCGGCGACGAATTTCTGGAAGAACTGATCGCCAGAAAGGAATTGACTGTAGATAGAATCAGCCAAAAAATAAAATTAAACGGCGTTTATTATAAACAGCAACCAGACGGCTCCATTACTTTTCATGATGAAAAAACGAAGAAAATAGCCTGGCTGGCGCCGGCGCCGGTCATGTACGAGCAGAATAATCCCGAAAAAATCAGCTCAGGTCTGCATTATGAAATACAGGAAAGCGGGGAGGGGATTATTCTAAGCAAAGTGATTGATCAGGCAGGCAAGCAGTGGCTGAAAACCGCGACTTTCCCAGTAGTGATTGAGCCGACTTATTCGCCTCCACCTTATTATGTCAGCGGCCCTTGGGGCTATCTGCGACGGCGGACTGATGGTGGCATCATATCGACTTTTCTACATTATACGCCTGGCGAGGTTAAAAATCATACAGTATATACACGACATCACTATCAAGCCCGTTCCTATTTGAGTTTTGACACCAGTTCAATCGTGGACAGCGCTGTTGTCCAGACTGCCACTTTGGCAGTAACTATGGACAGCTGGGGTGCATGTCTAAGTGACGGGTCAAGCTTTCAGCGGATTTATTCCTGCAAAGACACCTGGAGTACTTTGGATAGCAGTACCTGGAATTCTTGCCTTACTACTCGAGACGGCAATGTCCGAATAGGCACGGGCGAATTTTGGGGGCCGGGCGAAACTGTGACCATTAATGTCAGCCCTGTCAATATCAGCACCATTGGCGCAAGTCAATTTAATTTAGATTATCGGGGTATAGTTGCTCCAAATGATGATGTAAATTGTTGGGTCCAATATCACATTGGGTCTGGCGGTGCTGCTCGGCCAGTTCTCACCGTAACTTATTTAGCTCAACCTGCGCCGCCTAACAATTTTGAAATATTGCCAGCTACTACCCAGGACTCGCTGACCATGACTTTTTCCGATCAAACCACTGATGAAGACGGCTGGGTAATACAAACCTCGTTGACAGGCGCTGATGGCACCTGGATTGATATGTGCGATATCCCGACGGCTAGCCCTAGCGGGGGTTGTTATAATTATTTGAGAGGAGAGTACTCTTGTCATAATACCTCTAAGGCGAATTATGATTATGACGACGGCACTACCCACCGCTACTGCACGGTGACCCATTATGACTTTACGACTACTCCCAACTCAAAACACTACTACCGCATTGCTTCTCGCGCCAATGACGTGCCGGGCAGTCCTTACTGGATCGGCGAAAGTTTTCAGCTTAGCACGCCGACTTATCGGTACACCCTGGCTTCTCCAATTACCGTAGCGCCGACCACAGTGACCTCGCCCGGCTGGAATTATTATCAGATTCCGAGCGGTGGTTTGCCGGGTGGCCTGCCGACTTTTTGCCTCGGAGCGAGATTTTTGGCTCCCAATGGCACCTGGCCGCCCGCAACTCCGACCGTCGGCACCAGATACCTTATGGAAAGAGCATATACTCAGTCCGGCGTCGGCACGGTAAGCGCCTATGTTTTGACCAGTAACCCCAATAGATGCACCCAACATACTTTAGCTGAGTGGAACGCTTTGCTCCCGATAGTGATTCCCGCGGCGGAGGTGCCTTATCCAATATGGCCAAATCGTTTGTTCGAGTTTGGTTTTTATTCCGTAAATGGTGACGGCGTACTGACCGAGCCGACAGTTTTTCGGTCCAGATATAGCCGAGCGAGACGGCCGTCCGCGCCGGCTATCAGCAACATCACCAGCACCAGCATGACTGTCAAAATTGATACTGCGCCATCTGACGGGTTTACAAAGCCTTCAACTCCGCCAGCCGGGTGTAGTGATACAATTTGCGGCGATGTGAATAGGGATTGTGATGTTACGGGAAGCGATGTTTCCTATTTTGTCAATTATATAAAAAATGGCGGCGGTTTCGTGGAAAATTGGACGGGTGATGTTAATGGCGACGGCGTCATTAATAGTTTGGATATACTGTATCTTGTTGATTTTTTTCAAGGAGAAATAACTTTGAATTGTGGTGGGGCAAATATTCTTAATCCGGCTTGGACTGATTATGAGGTAGGGACCACATCAGGTTCTTATATCAACGTAAGCGGAGCAAATGGGAATTTGCAATCCAACGAGCGCTGGTATGATTACGACGGTATGTGCTCGGTGGATAATTATATGACTTGTCATGTGGCTAATGACTGTCCTAGTCCACAAACATGCATCATCAGCGGTACAACCTGGGGAGGCGCCGCAGGGGTCAACCTCACTGGCTTGACTCCTAATACTTGCTATACTTTTCAGGCTAGGTCGCGAAACAATACCGATCTCATTGTTTCAAACTGGCAAACAGGCTCACAACAATGCACTCTGGCGGCCGTACCTGGCAGTCCGGGTGTATCCTGCAATTATGACGATGACATCACAAAACAGTATTTTTGCCAGGTGACCATTACTAATCCAAATGGCAATCCGAATGGCACCCAATATTTAACTGAATACTCATATGACAATGTCAATTGGGGTCACTGTTCGAACAATCCGGCTATTGCTTGTAATGATGCCACTCCTTGCGGCGGCGGTAATTGCGTTACGAATATAGCAGAAGATTGGACAGCCTATCCTAAGTCAGGCGGTTCCTGGTTATTGAGCCATAATCAATTGACCTGCGACGCCGGCCACTCGCGCTATTATTACCGGGTCAGGGCCAGGAATTCGGTAGGAGTGGTGACTGATCCCTCGCCGGTCGGTTCCGACACCCTGCCGCCTTGTCCAGTATCTGTCAATCATTATGATAATCCTGTTTGTCGGAAAAATAGTTATCTTGATGGCTGGCCGGAAGATCCACAATGCGACTTAGCCGATCCTTTTGATCCGCAGAGTGAAGACGAGTTCCCGGTTTTCTGGTGGTGGCGGCCGGCGGTGAGCGGCCGTGAGATACAGGCTTATCAAGTTTATTTACATAGTCAAGATGGTAATGATTATTGTCTGGCAGGTATTCCCCTTGAACAATTCGGGTGTGGTGAAACAGTGCGTTTGAAAACCGAGGGGGAAGAATTTAAACAGCCATGGCGGGAGTCTGAGTGGAATGAAGTTGAAATCCCTCAGATCAACGAAAGAGGTATTATTTTCAAGCAATTTTTTCAGGAAGGTGCCAAAGATCCTACGACTCCAACCATGACCCTACCTAACCATCAGTACGAGATTATTGTTCGCGGAGTCGATAATCTAGGCAAAATGGGTGCACCTTCGACATTAGGTGTATCGGCAGATAATTCTGCATACACCCACTTCGAACAACCCGAGCCTGTCAATTTGGAAATTAGTCGCGTAAACCAGGAAAATAGGATAACCATATCTACTTCTAATCCCCAGAGACATTGCGATGGTGAGGATTTCTGTAATTTAACTGGATTAAATAATTCCGGTTTGCAATTTAAAGTGGTGTCAGTCTCAGAAGGAGGCACTGAAGCGCCTCAAGGCGGCGGCGAGACCGGTTTTGATCTGTCAAATGTTTATAAATCTTTAAGTGTTGTTGATCGGCAATTATCTACAAACCGCAGATATTGTTATAACGTTCGCGGCTACAACGGTGATTGCGTTGATACGGATCCGACTGACGGCGAGTGCGATCAATTGAACGATTCGACATCATGGGCCAGAGACATGACCTGCGCCTTTACCTGGGCCAATGTGCCGCACGCACCGCGGCTAATCAAACAGGAGGGCACGACTGATACTACGGTTATTATTAGGTCCGACGACGGCAACCCCCATCCCACTACTGAGCCAACCAACGAAGCCGGCGCTAACACCCGGTACGCCATGTGCGTGACTAAATATTCTGCCACTGATCAGGTTGATTTTCGCCGATATGTCAGCCCGACAACGGGATTTTTGGGCAGCTGTGCTGGCTATCCAAATGTCAGCAACGAAAATGATTGTACTAACCCGCCTTATAACAGCACCTGGACCTGGAACGACAGCTGTGACCAACCAAACAGTTATCTGACCACGCCGGAAAAGTATTGGAGCGTGCGCGGATCTGGCACTGGCAACGGTTGGGGCGGGGATGATGGCGTTTTGCTGACCGGACTGGAAAATTCTAAGTATGATTTTAGTTTTCAGGCCAGAAACGGCGATAAGGTGCCGACCCAATTCGGTCCGGCGGCTACGCTATTTTTGGTCAGAAACAATGTGGTGGGCTGGGCCTGGTCCTCTAATGCTGGCTGGATTTCGCTTAATTGCCTGAACATGTGGGCTAATCCCACTGTTTACGGCTATAGCTGTAATAGTGCTGATGAGTGGGGCTTGAACACCTATTATGTTGAGGGCCGTGAGTATAATCCGCTGGAAGGGTATGCCTGGTCAGCATCAGGTCTGGCTTTGGGTGGAGAATGGACAGAGGCGGAGAATGTGAGCCGGGTAAAGAATGTGTCCTCAGCTTATGGCGCGCCATCTTTGGCGGTAGATGTTTACGGCAATCCGCATCTGGCTTGGGCAAATCGTGCCGGCGGTGATCGTACCGACATTTATTATTTAAAAAAAGAAAATGGCGAGTGGAGAACCGCCGATGACACGATCTATGTTCCTGGTTCCACCCCTTCAGTCAATGTGACGAATACTAACGCCTTGGCTTCAGTTATGCCCTCATTGGCGTTAGATTCGAGCGGTCTGCCTCATCTGGTTTGGTATGAAGAGGGCGGAGGTGTGTTTTATTTGAAGTGGGATACGGCTGATAATCGCTGGGAAACAATTCTTGGTTGGGATTTTGCCACAGCCAATATCCCAGCAAACCGTGGAACGTCCGGGCTTAGAATTTCCCCTCCCGGAAATAACGGCAACAATACACCGCATCTTGTTTTGGATAAAAAAAATCTGCCGCACGTGGTTTATACATTTAATAATGAAATATATTATAAATACTGGGATTCTACGGCCAGTTCAGGTGATGGGGCTTGGGTTGATGCTAACGGTGAAGCCGGAGGAGAGGATCGTCTCAATGTCAGTAATACTGGCGCAGAGGAGAATTATTGTTCCACCGATCCCAAGCTGGCTTTGAGCAATGAAGCCGAGCAGCGGCCATATATAGTTTGGAGGCAATCAGACCCGAACAATGAAGGTTGCGATGAAACCGGTGCGGTTTATTTAAGGAGATGGGACGGGGCAAACTGGGTGACCGTCAGCGGCGACAGCGATCAGGGTTATAACGGTGCCAATTTACACGTTAATTTTGGTGTGGCGGGGTATGTGGAAGAAAATAATCCGCCGGATAATTATCATGCCGAATCGCCCAATTTGGCTCTTGATTCGCAAAACCGGCCAGGCGTGGTCTGGCGCGATCCCAATGATATTTTTTATAAAAAATGGAATGGCGTGCGTTGGGTCCCGTCTGCCGCGTCTGCCAGCTTTCCTGATTTATGGGTAAATTATGATACAGGAAAATTCCATCAAAATGCCAGCCGTACCGGCTCAGCCTCTGGCACCTTGCAGATTGCCATTACCATGAAAGACGACCTGCCCCAGATTTCCTGGGGAGAAAATGCACCGGGTTTCAAGAAAGAGGTTGTTTTTCGGTACTGGAACCAGCAACACTGGACCACTATATCCGGTGCGGGTAACGATGATTTTGTCCATCGTGACGACGAAGATTTCAGCGTTTCGCGTACCCCCCAGGACGCCTCCTTGGCTCCGTCCATGTCTTTTGACGCTTTTGGTAATCCCCATATCGCCTGGTTGGAATATACGTATGATTGGGACGATGGAGATTGCGTGACTAATGGTGAGGGTGGACAGACTTGCTGCGCTTCAAACAATGACTGCGCCAATCCCGATTATCCTTATTGCGTTAATTTGTATCCCGATTCTTTCTGTTCTGCGGTGGATATAAAATATTCCAAGTGGGACCAGACGCCAAAAAACACAGGTTTGGGGTGGGTAAGTTTATACGCTAAAGTTTGTAAAGATGATACGCAACATGGTTGTTTCGACGATGATGACTGCGGCGGGGTGGCCGGTTCGTGCCAAGAGAGCGCGGGCACGCCCCCGGACGGAGTGCTTTATGGATTTTGTTATAACAATACCGATACCACTGGCGAAAAATATGGAGTTTGCTCAAACAACAATACAATAAAATGTACCGAGCATGACGTTTCTGATTGTAACGCCCCAGATACGGCTACTTGTATTTTGGAAACTTGTATTTCGGATTCTGATTGTCCAGATCCAGAGTCTGGCGTCAAAGAATGCCGCCGGATCACAACCGCGAATTTCAATGGCACTACCAGAGAGATTGAGGGCTGGGCCAGGATTTTGTCAAAGAAGGACGAGGGTTTGATCAATGGCTTTGTTGATTGGGGCTGGATCCATTTAAATGGTAATTATGATGATGGTCAGGGTAATGCCGGAACTTATGGTTTGACCGGAACGGAAGTCGATTCACAGAATTTCTTAGGCGACCCGGATGTCAATCCTAATAACGTAAAATTATACAGTTTGTTCGGCTGGGCTTGGCAGAGCCAAACAGCATGGTTTCCAGACAAGGTCCAATCAGGCGTTGGCTGGATAGAATTTATGCCCGTTGGCGCGCTCTTGGGTATCCCTTACTTGCAGACCCAGTACAGTGATATTTATGCGGGACAGAATATTTCGCTGGCGCCGCCGCCGCGCGGTTCTGGGTATTACACTTCAACCTATCTAATCTTGGCTAACGGCGATATTCAGGGCATACCCGGTTATTACGCCCAGACCCAAACCGGCTTGCCGACCAGCCAATATATTGAATCAGGTTTAAGTTCTCTGATTGGCGGTTCATGCAGTAACACCAATTACCACACCCAAGCTGATTGCGAGGCGCATCTTGGTACCTGGACTCAGGGAGCCGGAGAGCCGCTGGGCACCCGGCCGCTTTCAAGAATTAATATTACTGATTTGATAACCCAAGTCAGCGGCTCCAACAAGAATCGATTCGGTCAGGAGGTCGTCACTTTGAGCTCCGGTGACTTAAGTTTGAGTGACGGTGACCATTTGGGGCCCACTCCGGTTCTGAATAGCAAAGTTTACTACGTGAACGGCAACGCCAGCGTGGACTATTCGACTATTACTTTCATGAAAGGGGGTGATGGTACCAGCGGCAACGGCACTATCATTATCAATGGTAATTTGGAAATCAACAAGGATATTAAATATGACGATACTGAACTGGATTCAGGTAACGATAATATCACTGATTTGCCGTCGGCCGCATTTATTGTTGAGGGAAATATCTATATCAATTCAAAAGTTCAGACATTGTCTGCCGTGTTCGTGGCCAAGGACAATCCCAATACAACTGATGTGGTTGAAGGCACGATCAGCACCGGCCGAGTGAAGCCTTTCTCAGTGAGTATTGAAAATAGCAGGGACGATGGTAATGTGGTATATGTACCTAGCGGTTCGAAATATATAGATCAATTTGATTTTAACGACCTAAGCGTCGGCTATAATATTGATGGCCAGGAAGTTTATCGCGGCTTCCTACGCTTCCCACTGGATGTCCCGGCAGGATCGGAAATACAGCGAGCCTATTTACGTCTGACAGCGGCTGGTTCGAGCGAGATAGGTAACCCAGAAGCTTTTGCCCCCCGGATTTATTTGGTTAATACGGGAAATATGAACAGTTTAGACTCGTACGATGCCAATGGAGATGGTAATTGGGATGAATTGTATAATATAGCCATCGCCAATGGAATTACCGCTCCACTTCTAACCGGCTGGAATAATGGCAGTCAATGGGTTGACGACGCTGGCGCGGTTAATGAATCTCCTGATTTGAAAAGTTTGATTCAGCATTTCGTAAATATGAGCGATTATATCGAGGGCAATTCTATAGGTATTGTTATAAAAGAAGGTAATGCGGCTTCATTGGATGAGAATAATATTTTGAGATTCTATACTTTTGATAATGGCGATCCGAATTATTATCCTGAATTGGTTATTGAGTATTCCCCGCGACGAACCAGTGTTCAGGTCAGCCACGATGCATCGGGGTCAAAGCAGGGCTCAACATATTTCAATGATACCCCAAATTGTATTGATATTGGCTGGAATAATAGTCGTGCCAACAGGGCAATTCTACAGTTTGCTCCATTGGCCGTTCCCAAGGAAGCTGAAATAGTCAACGCACGGTTGCGCATGGAGATTTGCGACAGCGGCGGTGGTAGTTTCCAGATGCGTTATGGTTTGCATGAAGGATATCCGGCATTTGACAATGACTATTTGCCACATTATTATGATACCCCCAAGCTTGACATTACCCGCGTGGCTGAAGTCGCGCAATCATTGAGCTCGAGTGATTGGGCCAATGGTACTACGGTTGTTTCAGATGATATTACGCGACTAGTTGCTTCGTTTTTTGATCGTGATGACTACAACAGTAGATTTGAACAAGCATTTAGTTTACGATTGCGCCGCGGTCAAAACGAAGAACAGAGTGATGATGGCGCCGGTCAGTATCGCAGCATTAGACACGCTAGCACAGTTCTGGACGTTGATTATCGTATACCTCTGCGTGTCAGTGGACTCTTTGTGGCCAAGGGCTATAATTTCGACCGAAAGTATTTAAGAAATCTTGCCGCCGCCGAACAAATCGTGTATGATGGAAGGGTAGTGGCTAACACTCCGCCGGGCTTGTCCGATTTTATAAAAGCCCTGCCCGTATATCAGAGGGTAACACCATAAGTAGTCTTAAGCATTTATCATGTTGAATAAGTTTCAGCACGACAAATGCGCGAAATATAATTATACATTATAAATTAAGAACGTGGCCAAAAAACAATATTATCTTGGTGTCGATATTGGAGGCGGAAGCCTCAAAGTCGTTGAATTAAAACCCGTGGGCAACAGACCCCAGTTGGTTACTTATGGCTATGTGGATGAAAGCTACAATATCATCAAAGATGATACGCCTGATGCTCTCCGGGAAATCGCTGACCATTTACGTGAATTACTAAAGCAATCTCGGGTCACCAGCAATCGTGCGGTCTCGGCCTTGCCATCTTTTTCCGTTTTCAGCTCGATTATCAATCTGCCGGCTATGGCAAAAAAGGATTTGATTTCTGCCGTGCGCTGGGAAGCCAAAAAATTCGTGCCCATTCCTTTGGAAGAAATGATTTTAGACTGGGAGGTTCTGAAAGAACCGGGTCAGGTAATTTCAGACGGCGAAGAAATAGGGGAAAAAAGAAAAAAAGACGAAATAGATAAAGAAAAGTCCAAAAATGCCAAGGGAGAAACCGCCAAGGGTAATCTCAAAGTGCTGTTGACTGCCGCCCCGAAAAATCTAGTTAATCGGTATGTGGAGTTATTCAAGGAAGTCGGTTTGCAGTTGGTTGGTCTGGAAACCGAATCTTTCGCTTTGGAGAGATCTTTGGTGGGCAATGACTTGAATCCGGTCATGGTTGTTGATTTAGGCAGCCGTTTCACCAGTATAATAATATTTTCCGGGGGTGTGCCAATTTTGAACCGGAGTATCGACGTAGGCGGTCGTTCCGTTACCAAAGGTTTGGCCGAAACTATGGGACTTTCTGAGCCGCAGGCAGAGCAGTACAAAAGGGACATGAGTATTTCTTTGGAGAAAGAGCCGCTGGAGAAATTGCCGCGGCCGGTTGCTTACCTGATCAACTCTTTGATTAACGAAATGCGTTATATTCTTAACATTTATCAGAGTCAAAGTCGTCAGCCGGTATCAAAAGTAATTTTAACCGGCGGGTCATGTTTTGTGGCCGGTCTCGCTGACTATATTTATAATATTTTCAATATCAAGGCATTTATCGGTGATCCTTGGGCCAGGGTTATTCATCCGGTTGATATCGACGCTATGCTTAAAGAACTGGGCCCCAGGTTTGCGGTCTCTATTGGATTGGCTTTACGGGAGATTGGATAACTTATCCAAAATCACTTGGACGGCTTCTTGAAAGAAGTCGTTTTTTGATAATTATATTTTATGCCTGTGTCAACTTCCGCCACTTTTTATAGATTCTATTTGAGCGAAAACATGATGTTTGATTAACCAGTTTATCTAGTAAGAAAAAAGTAGTAGGGTTGACTTATTTTTTTAAATATGCTACAATATAAATAAGTAAAAATAAATACAAGGCCACAGGCAGTTAATCTCTAAAGATAATTTAATCTTGGGGATTTGCTAAAAATCGGTACAAAAGTGGTTTTGTAAACTATAAAACAAACACCAAAGATGACAATCAATCTTTTGCCGACTGACAAAAAGGCAAAAATAAAAAAAGAAAAACAAACACCAGCGCCGATAATTCAGATGACAGGACCGGTTGAGGCGCCGAAAAAAACCAAGCCAGTAACACGCGGTGGCGGTGTTTTGGGCTTTTTTAAACAAACATTCATTAAAAAACCCAAAAAAATCCCGACCGAGACTGAGGAAGAAAAAAAACTGGCCGAACAAAAGATAATTTTGGAAAAGAAAATAATATATGAAAAACCCAAAGTTGCATTGCGACCACAGATAGAATTTACCAAACCCAAGCCCGTCGTTAAATCGAGCTTGCCTAAGCCAGTAAAAAAATCAGGTTTTTTTGCAAGTATCTTTGGCAAAAAATCAGTCGCGCCGATTCATATTGAGGAGAAAATTATTGTCCCCGCCGCCACCCCTACTGAACATTTTCCCAAATATCAGCCGGTAAAAATCGAAAAGGTCGTGCCCGACGCGACGATGCCGAAAAGACAGCCGGAAGTGATTAGAGTAACAACTCAGGAGTTTAAAGCTTTTGACAATGGTACAACGCCCAAGCCCTTTGCGTCTGCAATTGGCGCACCGAGTCAAGATTTCCCGCGTTATGATAAAACATCAAAAATAGTGTCGGCACCGGATCAGACTTTAAAGACGGCCAAATCGGACAAAGGATCGTTTTGGGGAAAATTGTTGGTCTGGTTAAAGAAAATATTTTCCAGGAAACCGAGACCAATCAACTCGGCTGTTTTGCCTAAGGATATCAAGAAAGTTGAACAGCAAATTTCCACCAAAGCTGTTTTGCCTCGGCAAGAAAAGAAGCCCTCAGTGTCCCCTAAAGCTCCAATAAAAAAAGAGAGTTATCCCGCCGCTCCAAAACCAGCAGTTGAATCTTTTGTTCCGCCGCTAGTTGAGAAAATATCACCCCAGCCAACCGAAAAAGTGTTTTCGCCACAGCCGCCACGACCCCAAGTTATCTCTGAAAAACCCAGCGGTCCTGAGGTTTCCGCCCCTCCTAGTGCGGTTCCGCCAAAAAAAGAAACAGTAGTGGCGCCCAAGGTAAAATCGAATTTCATCGCCCCGCTCAAGCCCTTGCCCCATAATGAAAAAAAGTCTGGTTATTCGACGAATAGTTGGTGGCAGAGTTTATGGGTCAAAATAAAAAAGTTATTTTCCAGAAATAAAGCCGAAATGAAAACGATTCCTGCTACGCCTGATAACAAGCTATTGGGGGAAACCGTACCGTCCCAAGTGAGTAAATCCTTGGGAGAGAAAATTATTCGGTCTGTCGGCCATGAAGAAAAATTACAAACATCATCACGAAAAAACGGTTTGAGGTTTACTTTACCTGAGGAGTCGATTTCAAAGATACCCGGACTTGATTGGGAGGTCAATCTTGTGCCCGAAGAGGCCTTAGAGCACGAAATTCCCGTTACCAAAATTTTATATTTAGCTCTCGCTTTTATTGTTTCCGTGTCCTGTGTTTTTGGCGGCTGGCTGGCGGCCAACTGGTATTTCAACCAAAAAATCCAGGAATTGAATTCCATCAACAGTGAAATCTCTGCTCTCGACGCTTCTATACGAAGTTACAAAAATTTACAGGATGAGGTCAAGTCACTAAACACAAGTCTCAATAACGTTAAGACTATGCTGGAAAAACACGTGTCCTGGTCCCAGTTGTTTACCAAGCTCGAACGTTATACCTTACCGGAAGTGTATTATAAAAGTTTATCCGCCGACGTGAATGGCACAGTGACTTTAAGTGCCAGTGCCAAAGATTACGAAACCGCCATTAAACAGCTGTATATCTACCAGCAAGCTTCTGATTTCGTGGACAGCGCGACTATTTCAGGTATTACTTTTGCGGGTCGTTCCACTGCGGCTGGTGTGGCTCCGTTGACGAGATTGCCGGCCGAAACCCAGACTGATCCGAAAGAAACCGTTAATTTCGGTATTACTTTATCGGTTATACCCAGCATATTTTATCAATCATATTAATTTATGCGTTTTGACTCCCTGGTCAGAAAAGTAAAATTGATTTTTACCAAATATTACGCGGTGGTTTTGGTTATTTTCGTTTTGATAATTTTACTGGTCGGTTATTTGCTTTTCATTAAAAATACAGTTAGTGCAATAAAGAATATCGGTTTGGTTGATATAAAAAACAAGCAGGCCGAATTGTTCGCCAGCAAGGAAACTTTGCTGAGGTTGCAGGCGCTCAAAAATCGTTATGATGAAATAACGGCGGACGAACTGGATCAGCTGGCGGCTTTTCTGCCAGGTCAGGAGGATATCCCCTATTTAGTTTTAAAAATAAAAAAATTTATCGAAGATATGGGCCTCAAGCTTGACTCGCTTGACGTTGGACCTTTGACCACGGACATGATTCAGAAAAAATCAGACCAAGCGTCTTCGGAAAAGTCGTTGAACAAATTAACTATCTCTTTGAGTATTCGCGGTCTTGACAGTTATGCCGGCCTGAAAACATTTTTGGAAGAATTAAGCGGGAATCAGCCTTTGCTGGAACTTACTTCGATTTCTTACAGTCCCGATAAGGACAGTTATAGTTTGAATCTCTCCACTTATTATCAATAGAGTAAACCCAAGCCAAGCTATGTTGGTACAAAAAGTGACAATTTCAAAAACTACAAAAACCTTGCTCATAATCCTGGGCGCGGTTGTGTTAGTTGGAGGTGGGTATTTCGCCTACACAAATTTTTTTGCCAAAACAGATAGCGCCGTTCAGGTTAATAGTAATAAAAGCGAGGCCGTCAAAACTTCCATACCGACATTTGATGAAAAATTACTTTCCGATCCACGTTTTTATCGACCTCGCGAACCAGAGTATTCAGGATTTACCAATCAGCATGAGGTTGTGGCTTTGAGCGATAATGAGCCCTTGCCCCCCAAGAATGTAAAAGTTGAGGATACGACCAAAGGGCGAACTTTGATTATCAGTTGGGAATTACCGGATTATATTAACTTTGATAAAATCAGGATCTACCGATCAGTTAAACCGGGCGTCTTGGGAGAGGAGATTGCCACGCTGAAAGAAAATTCCGCGACCAAGAAACTTCCTACTTTATACCGCGATACCGGCTTAACCGATAATACTCGGTATTATTATCACGTTGTGACCGTGAATAAGGACGATAAGCCGTCAAACGTGACAGAGGAACCATCGGGCGTTCCGACTGATATTTTTCCGCCCGAAGCGCCAAAAAATGTCGAGGTTAAGGCCGTGGGCAACAAGTCAGTGGAGATTTCTTGGCAGAATCCTGATAGTGAGGACTTTACTTCGGTGAATGTTTATCGATCTTCACAGCGCGGGGTGCTAGGGAGTATTATTTATAGTGGTGGTACCGGCGAGACTTCTGAAAGTGATCCTCAAAGGCAAAAAATTATGGATACTAATATCGCCGCCAATACGCCTTATTATTACACCGTTACCAGTGTGGATGGCAATGGTAATGAATCAAGCACTGATATTTTAGGAGTTCCGTTGCGCTCCGGCGACTACAACCCGTTTGAGCCAATAATATTTTAATAAAATTATGGAGGCAGTCGATTCAAACAAAAAGACAGTAAGTTCCATACTCGTGTCCCGGGGTCTGATAAAAGCCGAGAAACTGGAGGAATTAAAAAAACTGGTAGCCGACGAAAAAGCCCTGATTGATTTGATATTAGAAAAGGGTTATGTCCCAGAGGAGGAAGTAGCCAAAGCCAAAAGTTTTGTTTTGGGCGTTGAATACATTGATCTTTTTGGTAAAACAATTTCCCGTCCGGTTCTCAATATCATCCCCAGAGAATTGTCGGAGAATTATCATATCGTGGCCTTTGAAAAGAAAAATGACCAAGTCAGTATCGCCATGGTCGACCCCACCAACTTTAAAGCCGTGGAAGCCGTAGAGTTCATCGCCCGTGAAAATAATTTCAAAACCAAATATTATCTGATTTCTTTGAGCGGCTTTCGTTACGCCGCCAAACAGTTTGCCACTTTAGGGGCGGAGGTCGAGGAGGCCTTGGCCGGTACGGAGACTAAGGGACGCGATTCATTGGAAGACATGTTGGGGCCGGAAAAGGGCATGGAAGAAGTCGTGAAAAGCGCTCCGGTTTCCAAAATGGTCTCGGTTATTTTAAAGCACGCGGTTGAGGGCAATGCCTCGGATATTCACATTGAACCGGTGGAAAACGAAACCCGCGTTCGTTACCGGGTGGATGGTGTTTTACACACCTCGTTGGTTTTGCCGAAATATGTGCATTCGGCCATCGTCGCTCGCATAAAAGTGTTGTGCAATTTGAAACTGGATGAAACCCGTGTGCCTCAGGATGGCCGTTTTCGTACCGAATGGGAGGGGCGAGTGATTGATTATCGTGTTTCCACACTACCTCTGTATAGTAATGAAAAAGTCGTGATGCGTATTTTGGACAGAGCCGCCGTGGTTTTGGATCTGGAAAAACTCGGTTTTGAAGGTCGTGATTTGAAAATTATGAAAGCCTCGGTAGAAAAATCTGTGGGCATGATTCTTTTGACTGGTCCGACCGGTTCCGGTAAATCAACGACTTTATCGGCCTTGCTGACTATTCTTAATGACGATTCGGTTAACATTGTAACTTTGGAAGACCCGGTGGAATATTATGTGAATGGCGTTAATCAGTCACAAATAAATGCCGATGTCGGTCTGACTTTTGCTTCGGGCTTACGTTCTATTTTGCGCCAGGACCCGGATGTAATTATGGTTGGCGAAATTCGTGACAATGAAACTGCCGAATTGGGCGTACATGCTTCATTGACCGGCCACTTGGTACTTTCCACGCTTCATACTAATGATTCGTTTGGCGCTATCCCCCGGCTTATTGACATGAAAATAGAACCTTTTCTTATTACCGCTTCATTGACTACCGTAGTGGCCCAGCGTTTGGTTAGGCGTTTGTGCCCGTATTGTCAGGAAGTCGCAGACGTGCCAGCGGAAATACTTCAGGAAATAAAAAAGCAGTTAGCCAGTGTGCCGGAGGAGATGATTGTTGAACGGTTAGGCAAAAAAATGAAACCGGAGGATTTAAAATTCTATGTTGGCAAAGGCTGCGTGCGTTGCGAAAATACCGGCTATAAAGGCAGGATACTGATTGACGAGATTTTGGAAATTGATGAAGAATTGAAAAAAGTTATTGTCACTAATCCTACTATCGATTCCATCAAAGAAGCGGCCAAGCGTCAGAACATGGTGTCCATGTTGCAGGACGGCATTCTTAAAGCCCTGGAAAGAAAAACCTCTCTAGAGGAGGTTATCAGGGTCACGAAAGAATAGCTCGTAGGCGGCTAGTTTGTCATTCCCCAGCACGAGGACGCAAGAATCTTTATTAACGGTTAATTTAGAAATCAGCGTTAAGAAGATATTTTTTACCCGTCGGCTTCGCTGCGACCTCTGAATGACAATTAAATTAATCATTATACCTTATTCATTATCAAAACTATGGCTACAAAAAAGGAGAAAAAAGAAAATAAAACAAAAATCGTTTTAATTGAGGATGATGCTTTTTTGGCCGGCATGTATGTGACCAAGTTAAATCTGGAGGGGTATGAAGTCCATCTGGCTTTAGATGGTGAAAAAGGTTTAAAGTTAGTCAAGGAAGAGTTACCAAATATTATTCTTCTGGATGTGATTTTGCCGAAAATGAGCGGTTTTGATGTATTGAAAAATCTAAAAGCAGAGGCAAAGACCAAAGATATACCCGTGGTTCTTCTGACTAATTTGGGACAGCGTGACGATGTCAAGAAAGGTCTGGATCTGGGCGCGGTGGATTATCTCATTAAAGCGCATTTCATGCCTTCAGAAGTGGTGGAGAAGATTAAAAAAATTGTTAAAAAAGGATAAATTTTAAAACGTAAAGTATCCCCCTCACGAATTTTAAATAAACACATTTCACCAGTTTAATCAATTGCTCGTTAAAGTGAATTAGTGTTTATTCGTGATAGTAATTCAGTAATTAAACAAAAATAAACACATGGCGGATTTTGCCTATAAAGCTAGAAATAAAGACGGGACCTTGTCCAGTGGCGTCATTGTAGCGCCGACTGAAAATATTGCTTACGGCATTTTGCGGGACAAAAACCTGATTATCGTTGAGCTTAAGGAAAAAACTCAACGAGCTTTTTTCAAGGGTCTAAAAATTGGCGGCCGTGTCAAGCCCAAGGAAATTGTCATTTTCTCGCGCCAACTTTCGGTCATGATTTCCTCCAATGTACCGATTGTTCGGGCTTTGAAAGTTTTGGTTAGACAGACGGACAATACCGCGCTTAAATCCATTATTTCCGACATTGCTGATGAAGTGGATGGCGGCGCCAAGCTTTCTCAGTCCATGGCCAAATATCCCAAGGTCTTTAATAATTTTTTTGTTCAAATGATTCGTTCGGCGGAAACCACCGGTAAGCTGGATGAAATACTTGAATACTTGGCCGATCAAGCGGAAAAAGATTATGATTTGAAAGGCAAAGCCAAGGGCGCGCTTATCTATCCTGCCTTTATTTTGTGCGCCCTGTTGGTGGTAGCTGTCATGATGATGATGTTTGTCTTGCCGCAGATAACAACGATTTTTAAGGACTCCAAAGTGGAATTACCAATAACTACCAAATTTTTCATGGGTATCAGCGATTTTCTGCTGGGCTATTGGTGGATCTTAATTTTCGTAATAATTGGTTTGGTTTTTGCCTATAGATCTGTGGTCAGAACGCCGACGGGCAGGAAGTACATGGATTTAATCAAAATCCGAATGCCAATCGTCGGCCAAATTTTTAATAAAACTTATCTCTCGCGTTTTTCCCGCTCGTTGGCCACTTTGCTAGCTTCGGGCGTGCCTTTAACTCAGTCTTTAGATATCGTCGCCGACGTGGTCGGTAATACCCTTTACCACGATCTCACCAAAGCTACTATTGAGCAGGTTGAAGGCGGATCCTCCATTACCACCGTTTTCGTTAAAAGCAAAGACGTGCCTATTATGCTTTCGCAAATGATGAGTGTGGGTGAGCAGTCCGGCCAATTGGATAAAATATTGATAAAACTGGCCGACTTTTATTCCCGGGAAATGGAAAATTCCTTACGTAATCTTACCACCATGATTGAGCCGATTATTATGGTAATTATGGGCGTGGCTGTCGGGCTTCTGGTTTCAGCTATTATACTGCCCATTTATAATTTATCCAACGCCATATAAAACTAGCTGTTTATTCCAAATTTATTGATAATTGATTGACT
>Ga0185342_1000053_pt1 | contig 74440 bp, 46 predicted proteins | sample ConPoolayeEmetaG_FD_128045 | JGI IMG/M metagenome (GOLD analysis project Ga0185342, IMG submission 128045) | Hot spring microbial mat communities from California, USA to study Microbial Dark Matter (Phase II) - Cone Pool mat layer E metaG... ... | reverse complement strand
CCTCTGGAAGGACGGATTCGGTGAACTTCTGTTAGGGGAGTTGATAGCAGGGGAATCCTGGAATGATAGACAACTGGATAGTAGAATCCTGAAACACAGGATGAAACTGCTTTCTCGCTTCCCGTCAAGAATCGCTTAGGTAGCCTTTCGTCCGCCGAGATGTCCTTCTCATTGCCAGGCCCCGGCTGGGGTCCTCCGGAAAAGCGGGTGAAATTTTAGTCCTGTTTCTGGTAGTGTTCAATCGCCATAAGTTTCTTTGATTTTTCTAAGTTGACCCATTGCTGCATAGGCAGGAGGATAACCACTTTCTTATGGTCTAAAAAGACAATGGTTTCTTCTCTTTGTTTCTGGCCAAAGATATTGTAGTAATAACGGAAGGCTACCTGAACACCGGGAAGATCACTGTCAGAACGTAAAGGGGTACTGAATTGAAATAAAGGTGCAAAGAAAAGAAACAGAACAATAATGATTATCCCGGCAGATGTCAGGTAGAAGGAAGGTTTCCTAATTATCTGCAGGAAAGATTCAGTCGTTACTGGCGCCCGGTGTTCTATCTCCTTAGAAGAAGCAGTTAAATCTTGTCCGGGTACCGACGGAGAAGGAGAAACAGGAGAAGATTCATCCGGCCCCTGCTTTTCTTCTATCTGATAAACATCAGGGGCTCCCTGAATTGTCAGGTTCATCTCTTCCTCAAGCCTCTTCAGCTGTTTCTCCAGGGATTCCCGTTTCTTGAATTTTGACATTTTTGTCCGGTTATTTATGTTATCATTTTTCCGGCAAAGGGGGAAGAGTTAAAACCGGCCAATCCCCTGAAAGCCAGAGGGGTAAAACATCACAGACAAGGTATCCTTTTTCTGTGGGAACAATTCTGTCTCCTTTTCTCTGGAGAAAACATTTCTTTTCTAAGAGGGAGAAATTTTCCCCTGAAAAACAGGAGACCAGATTAGCCGGGATGCCATCTGAAGTGCGCAATCCAAGAAAGATTTTTTCCAGTTTTTCCTGCTGCCCGGAAAGAAGTTCAGTGCAGGCCACAGGCAACTGACCGTCAAGCACCATCTGGCAATATTTTTTCACCTGCTTCACATTCCACCACCGTTTATTTTTCAGGAAAGAGTGAGCGCCAGGTCCCAGTCCCAGGTAAGGCTGCCGGCGCCAGTATTTGAGGTTATGTCTTGACTTAAGGTCTTCTCCTGCTGCAAAATTGGAAACTTCATAGTGGAGATAACCATGGCTGCGTAAGATAGCAGAGGTGACCAGAAAAAGTTCTTCCTGCCTTTCTTCTGTGGCAGACAATTTTTCTCCCCTTTTCTGTCTTCTGCCGAAGACTGTTTTCTCTTTGATGGTCAGCTGGTAACAGGAGATATGCTCTGGCTTATTTTTTAGCAGGCGCAAAAGTATTTTCTCCCAGTTTTGTTTTTGCTGATTAGCAAGTCCATACATGAGGTCCACACTGACATTTTTAAATCCTGCCTCTTTTGTTTCCCAAAGCGCTCTTTCACTCATGGCAGCTGTGTGGCGTCTTCCGAGGAAAGAAAGGTTCTCATCAGAAAGTGATTGTATTCCCAGACTGATGCGGTTAAATCCCCAAGCCCTGAGTTCTTTCATCCGGCTGGGACAAACATCCTCAGGATTGGTTTCTATGGTAAGTTCCAGGTCAGGAGAGAAAGAAAAAACTTTCCCCAGTTCCTTCATCAGCCAGGCAAGGTCTGTAATTTTTAAGAGAGAAGGAGTACCCCCACCAAAGTAAAGAGTGTCAAAAAAGGGGAATTTTTCTGCCCACATTTTTGCTTCTTCCACAATACTTTTCCGCCATAAAGGAATCAGAGTTAAATCTGTGGTGCTGCAAAAATCGCAGTAGGGGCAGCGGAACCGGCAGAAGGGTACATGGATATACAAACCTGCTGGTTCGCTGAAGTTTTCAAGAAAGTCAGTTTTTCCTGTCATTCCTCAATTTTCATTGCTGCCACAAAGGCTTTTTGAGGAACCATCACCGAGCCCACCATCTTCATTTTCTTTTTCCCTTCTTTCTGTCTTTCCAGAAGTTTCCTTTTCCGGGTAACATCTCCACCATAACACTTAGCAGTTACATCCTTCCGGAAAGCAGGGATAGTAGAACGGGCAATTATCCGACCGCCGATGGCTCCCTGAATGACTATCTGAAATTGATGACGGGGTATTTCTTTTTTGAGTTTTTCACAAATCTGGACTGCTCGGTGGTAGGCTTTCTGGCGATGAATTATCATGGAGAGAGCATCCAGTTTTTCACCGTTGATGAGAATGTCAAGTTTAACAATATCAGCAGGACGATAACAATCCGGCTGGTAATCAAAGGAAGCATATCCCTGGGTAATACTTTTCAAAGTATCATGAAAGTCAAAGATAACGTCAGCCAGAGGTAGCTGGCTATCTATTTCTACATGGCCCGGTCGCAGAAAACGGTGTCTGACCTGGACTGCCCGACGTTTCAGGCACAGGTTAATAACTGCGCCCAGGTATCTTTCCGGGGTAAGAATTGTCAGCTGCACATAAGGCTCCTCTACAGAGCGAATCCTGGCTGGCTCAGGGTAGTGAAAGGGGTTATCCACCAGCAGATTGCTGCCATCATGAAGCCAGAAGCGGTACTGGACTGTAGGTGGAGTCAGAATAACAGATTGCTGGAATTCTCTCTGCAGCCGCTCTTGAACAACCTCCAGATGAAGCATTCCTAAGAAACCGCACCGGAAACCCTGTCCTAAAGCAGCTGAAGATTCCCTCTGGTAGACAAAAGCAGCATCGTTCAGCACATACCTGGCTAAAGCGTCAGCCAGTCCGGGATAATCCTCAGCTGAGATAGGGTAGAGAGAGCAGAAAACTGTTGGTTTCATCTCCCGGAAGCCAGGTAAAGCTACTGCTACTGGTCTGTCCTGGCGGGTAACTGTATCTCCTATCCTCGTTTCTGCCACGTCTTTAAGCCCGGCAATAAGATAACCTACTGAACCAGCGGAAAGAACCGGGCAGCTTTCTCTTCTGAGACGAAAGATCCCTACTTCTTCTACCTGGTGGATATTACCTGAAGACAAAAGTTTAATTCTGTCTCCAGGCCTGATTTCACCGTCAAAGACCCTGATACTGACTACCACCCCGCGAAAGGAATCATACTGAGCGTCAAAGATAAGAGCCGCAAGCGGTTTTTCAGGACTTCCGGAAGGTGGTGGGATACGTTCCACAATAGCCTTGAAAACATTCTCTATTCCTGTACCTTCCTTTGCAGAACAAAGCAGAGCTTCTTCCGGGTCCAGACCCAGCTGGCTCTTAATTTCCTCTTTTGTCCTTTCCACATCAGCGGTTGGTAAATCAATCTTGTTGATTACCGGAATAATCACCAGATTGTGCTCCAGAGCATGGTAAACACAGGCCAGTGTTTGTGCCTGGACACCACAGCTGGCATCTATCACCAGAAGAGCACCTTCACAGCAGGCTAACGCTCTGGAGACCTCATAAGAGAAATCAACATGTCCTGGTGTGTCAATGAGATTAAGTTCCACCATTTGCCCGTTTGGGGTTTGATAGGGCAGGTTAATGGTCTGACTTTTAATGGTAATACCCCTTTCCCTCTCAATTTCCATTGTATCCAGTAACTGTTCGTGGAAGTCCCTCTTGCTGATAAGCCCGACAGTCTCAATCAGTCTATCAGCCAGAGTTGATTTCCCGTGGTCTATATGGGCGATAATACTGAAATTGCGCCTGGAAACCATTTTTTCCCTTTCCGTAAGAGGTTTAAGGATACCACAGGAAAGATGGCATACTCCAGAGCAGTGATATTGTCTATCTTTGTCTGATTAGAAATTTGACATTCTGTCCCTGACAGTGTAAAATGGAGCAAAAGTGTTCATTTATCGCGAAAAAAAGGAGGCGCAAAATGTCACAGAAGAGTGAGACTGGTTTTACCCTGATTGAACTTTTAGTGGTGATTGCCATCATCGCTATTTTAGCAGCTTTGCTTTTGCCGGTCCTCGGTCAGGCCAGGGAAAAAGCCAGGCAGGCAAGCTGTTTGAATAACCTGAAACAGATTGTTTTAGGTGCCCACCTTTATGCTAACGACTGGAATGGTTTCCTTCCCTATCAGGCTGATGGTCCCCGAGGCGGGGCTGGTAAAAATGGATACCTGAGTCATCTTTATGACGGCGGTTATGTCAGGAATCTTCAGACTTTCTGGTGTCCTTCCTACAGAGATGGTATAGGTTATACCACTGCCGGTGCTCCCACCAATAGATACAGTTATGGTGTTTACTGGGAATTAGGCCAGACAACCAAGGCGGCGATGGAGATTAAGTATCCTAAAATTGGGGCAGCCAGAATGATTTATATCACAGAAAGCAGGCGCAAGCTGAATGAACCATGGCCCTGGGTTAATGCCTGCACCAGTACCACCACAGCCAAAACTATTACTGGCAGTAATTACCTGCCCTGGCCTATCCATCAGGATAGATGCATGATGGGTTTTCTTGATGGTCATGCAGAGTTGACCAGGTTAGAAGATACCAGTGTTACTGGTACCTGCTGGTATAAATAAATCTCCGCCTGAAGGAGATGAGGAAGGTAAGGGTACGGGACGCGGAGAGATAAATAGATGGAGGTGGGAAATGAGAAAGATTTCTGGTTTTACCCTGATTGAACTTTTAGTGGTGATTGCCATTATTGCTATTCTGGCGGCTATGCTTCTGCCAGCCCTTTCCAAAGCCAGAGCCAAGGCTCTTCAGGCTACCTGTATGAGCAACCTGAAACAGATTTACCTGGCTCTCTCCATGTACTGGCAGGACAATGAAGGATTTATTTACCGGGCTTATGTTGGCTCCAAGGCAACTGATTTGCGGCCCACCTGGGCAAACGCAGTTATTTCTCTTGGCTACCTGAAGAATCCTGATGTTTTGATCTGTCCTGGCTGGGAGTACCCGAAAACAAGTTATGATACACCTACGAAAACTGGTAATTCCAATGCCAATTTTTATACTGGAGATTTTGATTTACGGCTGGATTATGCCTGGAATGCGAGATATCCCGGTATCACTGATGGCTGGCTCTCCACAGTTTTTAAGAAACATGCAGAATCCTATCTTATTGTTCTCACGGAAGGTAATATGAGAGGCAACACTGATGATGAAGGTCGTGGTCTTCCTTACTGTATGGCAGCAATTTTTTCACCCTGGTCACCAGTTTATAGCCAGTACTACGGACAGAGTCCTGGTCAGACCCTCCACAATGACGGTTACAACTACCTTTTTTACGACGGACATGTGGAATGGCTCTCGGTGAAGGTAAGTAAGGACCAGCGCTTCTGGTATCTACCTTAAAATTGACGAAAAATGAAGAAACTTTTGCTGGGAACAGTTTTCTTCTTTTTTCTTTATGGTATCCAGGCGCAATCTGCTTTCTACCGTCGCTTTCTTGAGGCAGAAGAAATGGTAAGAGAAAGTCCTTACTATCAGGTGAAAAAGGAAGCGGCAGCCAGTGGCCAGGCAGTTGTGGAAGTAAAAGTTCCCCAGCAGCCAGCGTCTTACGGCAGGCTCAGTAAAACCCTGGAACAACTTTTACCTGCAGGTGAATATGTTGTCTGGGTCAAGATAGGTCCGAATCAGGACGATTTTCCGGAAGGACAGAGCCTGAAAATCAGGGTGGGACTGGGTGAAACCTCAGACCTGCTTACCATTAAGAAAATTAAGCCTGGAATTTCTGCTTCCCTGGTCCTTAAGGCAGCCAACCCTTTTCAGACGATCTGGCTGGCAGCAGAAAGTTTTAACTTCCGTTTTCAGATTGACCGCCTTTACCTGAGCAGTCAGTTAAAAGATGTGAAGTCTGATCCAGAATCAGCAACAGTTGATTTAACCTTCATTATGAATGAAATGAACCAGCCAGGAGAATTTTTCCCTGGTTTCCCGCTTTTTCCCCGGGAGAAAGAACCTGATAACTGGCTGGAGAACGGAAGTTTTGAGGTAGGAATTGGCAGTTACTTCTGGTCCACTTCCTATCAGCAGTGCTACAGCCTGCTTCCAGATTTCTGGGAGAAAAGAAACCCGGCAGAAGGAGAAAGGTGTCTGGCACTGAAGCTTTTTCCTTATGCCCAGCGTTTTCAGGGTGATAGTGAGAATTTGCCTACCTTGTTCCAGCTTCTTCATAAAATTCTGAAGCTGCATCCGGAAAAGAAATATTATTTCCGGGGTCTTTTCCGGGCCAGTGAACCGGTTGATTTAACCATTACTGTGAGCCAGGCTTATGAACCAAAGGCAACGGTAAGTCAGGTTAAGACAACCGTGGAAGAAAACTGGCAGCCTGTTTTGATGGAGTTTAAGACTCTTCAGGATAACCGGGGTTATTTTCTCTCTCTTTCAGCCACAGCAAAAAAAGAAGCTACATTATACCTGGATGCTCTGAGCCTTTCCGCAGAAAAAAGAGATAATTTTCTTCCGTCAGCTCCGGTGGAAATTGGTGTTCACTGGCAGGCTATAGGTCGCGTGTTTTACCTGGACCAGCCAGCGGAGTTCATAATTTTAGCCAGAAATTATCAGAGCCAGGGAGCAAAACTTAATGTTTCCTATCAGGTTTTTGATTACTTTGACCGTGTTGTCCTGAATAAGAACATTACCGACTGGGCTATTGCTGCCCGGTCTACCGCAGAGAAAAATCTTGATTTAAATACCGGTCTAACCGGGTGTTTTCGTCTGGTAATCAGGGGCGAAATCACTTCCAGTTCTCCTCCAATAAAGCTACCCCTCCAGGAATATGTCTTTTCTGTGGTGCCCAGACCACCAGCAAGGATGCACCATACCTTTGGCGCTTACATTACTCTGGCGCCAGAACCTTTAGCCATTATGAGCCGGGCTGGTATACGTCGGACAGTAACCTTGAGTTGTTCCAACGAACTTCTCCAGATATGGAGAAGTATGGAACCAAAACCAGGAGAATTTGTCTGGACTGATAAAAGAGTAGAGTTAGCCAGAGAACTTGATATGGATATTGTTGCCAACCTGGACATCGGACACCAGGCAAATGGTATCCCGTCCTGGGCAAGAAACCCTGCGGCTGATGATGCTATCAGTTGTTCTGGTCCGAGAATTCCCAGCAAGCCTTTCACTTTTTCCCGGAAAGCCTGGGCTAATTTTGTAGAAAAAGTAGTCCAGCATTACCGGGGCAAGATTACCAGCTGGCTTATAGTGGATGAGCCTTATCATTATATGAAGCCTGAGGAATATGCTGATTTAATAAAGACCTCTTATCTGGCAGCGAAAAAAGCTAACCCTGACTGCCGGATTTTCATTCACGGGGGATATTATCCTTACTGGTTGCCTGCCCTGGAAAAAGCCGGCGCCTTTGATTTTTTTGATGGTATATCTGATTATGCCCGGACAAAAGAACAGGGTCAGCGGTTAAAGGAGTTTTCCAGAAAATACAGCAAACCGGTACTCAATGTGGAATATCGCTGGCAGGTTTCCATGTACCGGACCATTGAAACTCCTGATTACATAGAGACAAGGGAAGTTCCCTGGTATCAGGAAGTGACAGAAACAATACTTCAGGAACCAGTTTATGCTATGGCCTGGTCTGGTGGTCAGGGATTCAACCTTTACGATGCCCGTTACCCTGGTGGTGATTTCCGGCAGCTGGATAAATATAAATGTGGTTTCGAGTATGATGGAGCACTGAAGCCTAATATGGTTGGTTACGCTATTATGTCCCAGCTTCTGGATGGTTTTCACGGGGTGGACGAGCTGCAACTTCATCCAGATTTGAAAAGTTTTCTCCTGAAAGATGAAAAACGGTTTGCTCTGGTTCTCTGGACGAAAGATAACCAGGTCCTGGAAACAAAAATTTTTTTACCGGAAAAGGTAAAGTTCCTTGATATCATGGGTAACCCCTACCCGGATAAGGAATCAGTTCTGCTTACCAACAGTTTAAATTACCTTATCGGTCCGCAGGAGCAGCTGGAAAAAACCAGCCAGATTATTTCTTCCCTCAGAATGAAGCCAGCTATTGTTTTGAAGACCAGTGTAGTAACAGGTCCCAACAAGCAGTATTTTCTGCGGGTCAACCTGACGAATAACTCCCAGGAGAAAACAATCTGCGGAAAACTGATGGTAACCGGGATTTCTCTGCGTGAATTCTGGAAAAAACCCATTGTTTCCTTTCCTGCTCTTGCCGCAGGAAAAAGTATAAGTTTTGACTTCGGGTTGAATGCTTATCTTCCTGATTTACCACCGCAACAATTTGATGGGAAAGTAGTGGTCTATTTTGAAGGAGGCGTCTTCCAGCAACTTCTTAAAGAAATTACAGAATAATTTTCACGCGGCTGGTTGACAATTTCCTTCCAGCGGAGTAAACTCATGGCATGGTTATCAGGGTTACGCCGGTCTATTTATCCATTGAGAAAAAGCTGCGTCAGGATATAGAAACTGGTCGGTTAAAAACTGGCAGCAGACTTCTTCCAGAACCGCAACTGGCAACTAAATTTAAAACCAGCCGGGAAACTCTGAGAAAGGCTCTGGATTTACTGACTGCTGACGGGTATCTTTTGCGGGTGCCAGGAAGGGGAACTTTTGTCACCCATCCGGCAGATACTACCAGTTCTGACTTCCGGAGAAAAATTTATCATCTCCGGAGGCTTAACCAGGCAATCGGAGTTTTAGTTCCTTCAGTCACAGTTTCTGTTTATGCCGGCATTATCAGAGGTGTAGAAGATTATTGCCGCAGGCATGGTTATCATGTCATCCTTGGAAATTACGATGGTCAGCCGGAGAAAGAGAAAGCATATCTGGAGATGTTTGCAGAAAGAAGGGTCGCTGGAGTTGTGGCCTGCCCTGGTTACAATTCTAAATCCCATCCTTACCGGCAACTACTACTGGGAAAGAAAATTCCCTTTGTTCTGGCATCTGGACCTGTTGCCGGGTTAAGGGCTGATGTGGTGAAAACAGACAATATCTCAGCTGCCAGACAGGCTACTACTGCACTGATTCAAGAAGGTTGCAGGAAAATTGTTTTCCTCTGTCAGCATCTTTCTTCACCTAACAGTGCAGAAAGATTGATTGGCTACAGAGAGGTACTTTTAGAGCATAACCTGCCTGTGAAAAAAAGATATATTCTGGAGAAATCATCGCCGGGGTATAAAGAAAAGTTATACCAGCTGACACGCGACGGTGCGGATGGGTTTGTCTCGGCAAATGAATCTACTACCTTAGATTTGGTGGCTGTGTTGAACAGCCAGCCAGCCGGGAAAAAATGGCCAAGAATTATGGCTTTTGATAGACCTTCCCTGCTTACTCCTGGTAAATACATCATTACTTTTCTTCACCAGCCCGCGCACCAGATTGGATGGGAGGCAGCAGAAATACTTCTCCGCAGGCTGAGAGAAAAAAATAAGACTGGTAAACCGCCGGGCAGAACTGTAATTCTTCCGGTTCGTAAAGAACGTTTCCGTTTTACCAGTTTTTTTTCTGCGATGTGAGTTCCTGAAGGAAAGAAAAAGGTGAGACTTTTTTTGATTTCTATTTTATTTTTAAGTCCACTGGTGGCAGGTAGCCAGACCCAGCCGGATATCGGTATCTATTTTCGGCCTACTGCTGACCCGAAAAAAGCAATTCTGGGTTACGAAGGAATTAAACTGGCTCTGGAAGAAAACGGATACGAAAACCAGGTCTGTTACCTGGAGAATCTTGATGAGGAAACACTGAAGAAAATAAAGGTGTTAATCATTCCCTGCGTCTATGGTTTCCAGGAGGAGGAAAGCCAGTTACGAATGAGGCTACGTCACTTTGTAGAAAACGGTGGTGGTATAATTCTCCTGCATGAAGCGATTGGCTGGAGACGTGTCTGGTCCCGGAATCCTGTTTTCCCTGAAATTGGAAGCGGTTGCGGTCAGGGTGATAGCTATCTTGATTCTTTTACCAGGGGAGTAGGTCCTATGACTACCAGGTATGTGGACCTTAAGGTGTTTGATGGCACTCATCCGTTAGCTTCTGGTATCCAGGGGGAAATCAAGGTTCTTTTTGATATGCCAGAGATTAAGTCCGGAGAAAAAGGGCAGGTTGTCTTTATCAGAAAAGATACCGGGGCTGCTGCTGTCGTGGCTGGTCAGTGGAACCAGGGTCGGGTTGTCCTGGTCGCCCCCAACCTTGGCCTGGGTCCCAGGAATATGGAACAGCCACCCACAGGTGAAGGTTTGAAACTACTTTTAAACTGTGTGCTGTGGGTAAAAGGGAAAGAGAAAAGATAAAATTTTTAACCTATCGGGAGGGAAAAGTGGAGAAACAAAATATAGAAGAATTTGCCAGGCAGGCAGGGGCTGATTTGATTGGTTTTGCTCCTGTGGAAAGGTTTGACCAGTTACCCCTGGAAAAACATCCGCGGGCTATCTTCCCGGAAACAAAAACTGTTATTCTTATTGGTCGCCGCATTACCCGGGGGACACTGCGCGGGGTAGAAGAGGGTACTAATTTCCATAATTACATTGCCTTTGGTCAGGCATGGCTGGCTGACAGATTTCTGGCATTGACCACTTTCCAGGTAGCTGAGTATCTGGAAGATAACGGGTGGGAAGCAGTACCTTTACCGAATCTACCACCTGAGGTTCCACCTATGGGTGTGAAGGTCAAGCCGGGAAATCCCGCGCCCAATGTTATGCTGGATTTTGATGATGCGGCTGTGCGGGCTGGTCTGGGTGAGATTGGTTACTGTGGAGTTTTCCTTACCAGGGAATTTGGTCCCAGACAGCGACTGCAGATGATTCTGACAGATGCGGTGATAGAACCGGATGACCTTCTAAAGGAAAGTATTTGTCCTGGTCCCGGGAAGTGTGATTTTTTCTGTCCGTTAGGTGCCAGAAAGGGTGAGAAAGAAATGGAGATTGCAGGAAAAAGGATGAAGGTAGCGGAAATTGATTACCAGATTTGCTCCCAGTGTAAAAATGGAGCCACAGTCAATCCCTATCATCCTGCCGGGAGACCTGACCGGCTGGCAGCTGTCTGTATCCGTAGATGTGTGCATAACCTGGAAAAATCAGGCCGGGTAAACAATCTTTTCCAGTTACCTTTCCAGATAAGAGAACCATGGGTGGTAGAAAGAACAGTGGACCTGTTCAAAATTTAGGGGAAAAACATGGCTAAACCAGACAAGCAACAAATAAGAGAGTATGCCTTATCCCGGGGACTGGACCTTTTTGGCGTGGCGAATATTGAAAGGTTCAAGGATGCTCCAAAAAGAATGCATCCTGCCAGTATCTTCCCGGAGGTTCGTTCTGTTATTGTTGTTGGACGGCGGATTGTCCGTGGTGGATGGAGAGGTATTGAAGAAGGTACCTACTGGCCAAATTATTCTTACTTTGATTACTCTGGACTTCTCAACACCTATTTTTTGCAGTTACCTTTGTATGAGACTGCCTGTTATATAGAGAACTTTGGTTATGAAGCCTGCCCTGTGTTTTCCGGGATGACAAACGAGAAGGACCCACCTGATGTGAGACCCTTGCGGCCAGGACAGCCGACACCTGAAGTAAATTTAGCTATTCGTATTGCCGGGGTAGCAGCTGGTCTGGGAGAGATTGGCTGGTCTAAAGTTTTCCTGACAAGAGAATTCGGACCGAGACAGAGGCTGGCAGCCATTCTTACTGATTTAGAGCTGGAACCTGACCAGCTGGTGGAGCCAAATTCTATCTGCAAACTGGATATGGCCTGTGTAAAAGGATGCCCCGGAGCCATTCCCCATATCAAAGAAGGTAAGTATGTGGAAATCAAGATTGAAGACAAAACCTACCGCTGGGCTGATGTTGATTTCGGTAAGTGTACGTTGATGTATCACGGCGGAGACCCCAGAGTTTCTCCTTTTATCCCTCACGCTATGCCCGGATACAGTTTTGATGTTTTAGAGCAACAAATAAGTGAGGAATGTGCCTACAAGTTCTGTGTGCCCTTGTCTACTGGCCGCTGGCGCAAAACTGCAGAATTTCCTTCTGGATACATCATTGAAGGTCATCACTATATTCAGTTCTGGGGGCAGGGAGGCTTGGGGATAGGAGGCTCCCGGGGTTGTATGCGCAGCTGTTTCCATTACCTGGAAAAGAAAAAAGACATTAAACAGATTTTCAAGGGCGGTCCGTTTATTAAAAGGCCACGGTGGCTACTGGACAAGAAAGGTAGACCTACAGTGCTCCAGGAGGAAAGTTGATGGTTGTTAAAAAGGGACGGGAAGAGATTCTTTCCTACCTGGAAGATTCCTCCAACTTCCGTCAGTCGCAGGCAGAAAGCCTTTATCTGCCGGAAAATGAAGCAGAGGTGGTGGAGGTGGTGCAAGAATGTGTCCGGGAAAAAATACCTCTGACTGTTTCTGGAGGAGGTACCGGTACTGTCGGCGGACGGGTTGCCAGGGATGGAGCTATTATTTCTCTGGAGAAACTTAACCAGGTAATCTCTATCCAGACACAGGAAAAAAAAGCCCGCTTACAGGCAGGGGTGGTCATCACTAACTTTCTGGAAGAACTGGAAAAATATGACCTGTTTTATCCCCCTTTCCCCACAGAACGCAGTGCCTTTATCGGTGGCAATGTAGCCACCAATGCCTCTGGAGAATACAGTTTTCGGTTTGGCTCCACCAGGAGATATGTGCAGAGCCTGCGGATGGTGTTGACCACCGGAGAAATCATAGAACTGGAAAGGGGTAAGTTTTATGAAAGAAATGGTTTCATCCCTTTGGGGCATTTGAAAGTTCCCCTTCCTTCCTATCGTACTCCGCAGATAAAATGCACTGCTGGTTACTATATCTGGCCTGGTATGGACGCCATTGATTTGATTATTGGTTCTGAAGGCACATTGGGAATCATCACAGAAATTTCCGTCAACCTGATTGAGAAGCCCCCGCCTCGTTTCATTATGGTTATGTTTCTGCCTGATGACATTCGTTTATTAGAACTGGTAAAACTTATTAAAACTTCTGCAGACCTTTCTGTTTACAGCCTGGAATATTTCTGTCCTGGTGCACTTTCCTTTCTCCAGAATGATTTTCCGGAAATACCTGAAGGCACCTTTGCGCTTTATGTGGAGGCAGAATCCACTGAAAGCCAGATAGAAAGATGGATAAGCATCACTGAGGAGTTTAGAACCGTACAAACCATTATCGGTGATGATAGTAAAAATTACAGGCGATTGATTGAGTTCCGCCATAAACTGCCTGAGAATGTTAACCGTTACTTCCGACAATTAGGTATTATCAAGGTGGCTGCAGATATTGCTGTCCCGGAAGAATCCTTTCCCGGACAGTATCAATTTTACCGCCAGATTATGCAGCAGGAGAAAATCCAGACCATTCTTTTTGGCCATATCGGGGAAAACCACCTGCATTTCAACTTCTTTCCGAAAACAGAGGAAGAAAGGGAAAAAGCTTATCAGCTTTATGAATCCTGTGCCCGGAGAGCCATTTCCGTGGGTGGTACCATTGCTGCTGAACACGGCATTGGCAAGATTAAACACAGGTGGCTGGAGTTGATGTTTGGCAGAAAGGGTCTCCGGGAAATGGCGGCCATCAAAAAGATGCTGGACCCGGCCTGCCTTCTGGGTCTGGATAATATCTTTCCCCGGCAGCTACTTGCCTGTGTTTGAATTTTTCATCTCATTTTTAAGAAATCTGGCGACTCCTGCTTCGTTATTGGTCCAGTCCAGGACGATCTTTGCCAGTTTTTTCACCTTTTCTTTAGCATTAGCCATAGCCACTCCAGTTCCGGCTGCCAGGAGCATATCTGCATCGTTTTCGCCATCACCAAAAGCAACTATAGCAGACTGTCTGATGCCATAGAAACTGGCAAGCTTTAAAAGTCCCACTCCTTTATCTACCTCTTTGTTCAAGAACTCCAGATATTCCGGGTTGGTGCGGAAAAGGTTAATCCTGTCTCCCATCTTCTGCTGGAAAAAACTGTACTGGTAGTCCCTTGTGCGAAAAGGCTGCTTCTCATTAAAGACATCGGTAATAAGAATAAGCTTTGTTGGCTGTTGCCCCAGGAAAATCTTTAAATCAGGGACAAAATGGAATACCGCAGCTGTCTGCCGCGCATAGATTAAGGCATACTTCCTGAGTTTTTCATCTTCTCTGGCATAAAGACAATCATTCAGGTAATAGTTCAGGTGAAACTGGTTTTTCTGGCAATAATCTATCAGAAAATCTCCGTAGATAGCCGGGACAGGATTATGAAAAATGATTTTTCTTTTTTCTTTAGCCCTGGCTCTGATGAGAGCACCGTTATAAGCAATGATGGCACAGTCTATCCCTAACTGTTCAGCAAAAGGGATAATACAGTCAGTCATCCTGCCAGAAGCCAGAGCAATGATGGCACCCTGCTGACTTATTTTCTGTAACATCTTCTTGTTTTCTTCAGGGATAACACCTTCATCGTCAAGCAGTGTTCCATCCAGATCACAGGCTACCAGTTGCCACTCAGGCATTTTTTCTTTTCTCCAGAAGCCACAAAAATGGTTCCTCCACCCTTAAAGGTGCATCGTGGTTACCCCCGGGTATCTCCAGGTAAAAAAACTGGCGGTGATTTTTCAAACATCTGGCCAGAAGACGTGATAGCTCAACCGGAATAATAGCGTCAGCATCACCGTGGATTACACACACTGGCATAACCAGACGAGAGCAATTAGTTAGGGCGGAATGCTGTTGGTAAAGGTGGGGTAAGGATTCAGGAGGACCACCGTAAGAATTTTCAATGGCAGCAGCAATTTCTTTCAGGACACATGGTTCTTTTTGCTCCCGGCACCAGTGGTAATAAAGAGTTAAATCAGTTGCCGGGCAAAGAGCCACCACTGCGGTGACATCTTCAGGATGAAGAGCAGAGTAAATGAGGTTACCGGTGCCACCCATGGACCCGCTGAAGAAGAAAAAACGTCTGGCGTGAAACTTTTCCCTTAAATAACCAAGAAGTCCATGCAGATCAGAGACTGCCTGTGGTGACATCCAGGCATTGCCTCTCAGATTAGGACTGAAAAGACTGAATCCAGCAGTGAGAAACCTCGGTAACCAGGTATTTTTTAAATCCTGCCGCGTGTATATCTGGTCCCCGGAAGAGCCATGACCGTGGAGCTTAACCAGCCAGTCGGTTTTCTGCACCTGCAGCAAAGCCCAGTCTTTCTTCTGATCAAAACAACTGAGGTATTCCAGCCGCAGCACTCCTTCAGGAAAGTCTTTTTCTTTCCAGTGGTAAACAGCCAGTTCTTTAATCATGGGAAAATGTTATCCAGACAACAGAAGATTCACTCAGCTACTCTTTTCCCTTCCAGTAAATTTTTCCGCCACCAGAAGCCAGAAACGCTTTTTGTAAATCGTTGCTTCTCCTGGAAAACCAGAATTTCATGTAATAGACTTTGCATTTCCGCTTTCTTTTACTGCAAAATTGCCTGTTTCAGTCCGGAGAGAAACATCTGCACGGCGATAGTTGTAAGCAGCATGCCCATTACCCGTTCCAGGGCAATGAGTCCTCTTTCTCCCAGAAGCCGGTGCAAAGGAGCTGAAGCCAGCAGAATTACGCCAGATAAAAACCAGGCACAGAGAAGGGCAACCAGCCATTCCAGCCAGCGGGAAGGTTCCCTGCTGATGAGAAGAAGAAGTGTAGTAATAGCTGAAGGACCGGCAATGAGAGGAATAGCCAGTGGAACGACAAACGGTTCACCTTCCGGACTTTTCCCGAAGATTCCCTCAGGAACAGGGAAAATCATCTTGATGGCTATAAGGAAAAGGATAATTCCCGCTGCAATACTGAGTGATGGTTCGGTGATGGCAAGAATGTGCAGAATTGTGGAGCCGGAAAAAAGGAAAATAATTAACACTCCAAGGGCAATACAGAGTTCTCGCAGGATAATTCTGGTGTGTCTTCTCCTGTCTACATTTTTTAAAACTGTCAGAAATACTGGAATGTTTCCCACAGGGTCCAGGACAAGAAACAAAAGCGCTATCGCCGAAGCAATATTCACAATTTCCTGCCTTTTTAAAAATACTGGCTTTGATGAGAATATATACTTTTTTTACCCTTTCCGCAACCTCAGGCAAACAGTTATCTTTCTATTTCGGCAGGGTATTGACAAATTTTTTCACAGGTGTTAGAATTATAGTGTAAAAAGGGGTGGACTATGCAAAAGAAGGGATTTACTTTGATTGAGCTTTTAGTGGTGGTAGCGATTATTGCCATCTTAGCTGCGCTGTTACTTCCGGCTCTGGCAAAAGCCAGGGAGAAAGCAAGACAGGCTTACTGCCTTAACAATCTGAAACAACTGGCAACCATTGTCCAGATGTATGCCATTGACTGGGAAGACCTGGTGCTACCAAGAGGATATTACTATGGACCAGGGAATCTAAGAAACTGGACAGACATCATCGTGGAGGGAGGTTACATTAAAGGTAAACCCTGGATGCTTTCCCCTTCCTGGAAGAAAAACCATATCCTTGTTTGTCCCAGTGAAACAAGAGTACCAACCGGTAGTGACAGGTGTTATGGCCACTATGGATATAACATGAGAATTGCTGGAACAGAAGTCGGCTATAATTCCACCAACAATGTTACCTACCGGGGGTTGAAAATGGCAAGGATTAAAAAGCCTGACCAGCTCTATTTTATTATGGATAAGTATTACACCCCTGGAGCCAATGACGGTGCTTCTCCCTGGATTTACTACAACTACGAAATCACTGGAAATATGGGGGGACCATCCTTCCGGCACTCTGATGGCGTTAATATTCTCTTTCTGGATGGTCACTGTCAGTGGGTGACCAGACAAAATATAGCTGTACCTGTCTCCGGTAAATATCCCTGGTATTACGAATGAGAGAAAAGTCAGTTTTTCGCGGTAGTTTTTTCTCGTTTATGAGAATTTATTTCCCCGCAAGATTTCTCCTTTTTCTTCTTACTCTTTCCGGTAATTATCTCTTTTCTCAACCTTTTTTTCACTTTGAAGACAACAGACTTTTTGTCAGAACGAAAAAACTGGAACTGGTGATAGAAGGAGGAGTGATATCCTCTCTAAAAAATGTTGCCACCGGGGAAGTTTTCTCTCAGGGGAACCCCTGGGAACATCTGGGAAAAATGGAAGGTAAGAAACAATTACTCCGGCCAGGGCCAGAATCAAGTTGTTTGTGGCAGCAGGCTGGTGCGGACCAGGGTATTTTGACCTATACTAACCTTCCGGGAAGTAAGAATCAGCTTGACGCGGTAGATTATTATATTTCCGTTGATACCACCAGTGGTGGGGTGCTGGTTAAAACAGTGATTAGGGTGACAGAACCATCCAGTGTTCCGGAGAATTCCAGCCTTCCCTTAACCAATCTGAAGACCAGAGCTGTTATTCTTGGTTCTGGAGCTAAGTACACACGCCAGGATGCACCTGTCATAAATTATAGTGTCCGCTGGGCTAACAACCTTTATTCCCCACCGCTGGCAGTGGTGGAAGGAGAGAGAAGTTGTCTTTTCCTCTGGTCCACTGATTTTTTTGCTGGCCATAATGTAGTTATCCACCATGAGCCGGAGGCAGATGGGCTATTTCTGACTACAGAAAGAGATCTTAGAGAAAAAAGTAACCTGCAGACCAGTTCTGTCCTCTGGAGATTTGACGTTTTTCCCACCTGGCTGGAGGCAGTGAAACAATACCGGAAAAGTTATGAGAAAACCACTGGTGCTAAGCCATTATGGGAGAATGACTGTCCCTGGGTGAGGAAAATTCATGCTGTGCACACAGGTGCGCCAGGGGGTGCCCATGGTTCTCCCTCTCCAGAAGAATCTGACCGCTACTACCAGAAACTGGCAGAAAAGGTCGACCCGGCAAAGATTCTTCTCTTCTACTGGAATGGAAACGGAATTGTGGCTTTTGGTGACCACCGGTATATGACCAGGCTGGGCTGGCCGAAAGAACCGGTGGTAGCGGCAATTAAAAAATATGGCTTCCGCTGGATGGCTTATTATCCCTGGACCCTGATTTATTCCCCTAAGGGTTTGATTAAACGTTACCAGGAAATCAAGGAGAAGAACTGGGGTTTTCCTGAAGGCTATGTTTTCACTCCTGATTACCGGGGCCCACCAGAAAAATTTTATGATTATTTCCGTCCAGTGGCTACGGGATACTATCAGCCGAAAGATAAAACTATGGAGGAAATGGAAGGGCTGTGGGTACTTCATCCTGGTAGCCGTCTGGTCAGAGAATACCTGGTGCGTAACTACGGCAACTACTGTGCTTTTCATGGGGCTTCTGGTTGTTACTTTGATATTCTTGGTGCGGACCACGGCTACATGTTTCCTGCAGAAAGAAAGGTGATGGATGGTTTTCTTTATCGGGATGGTGAGGCAGTAGCCTTAAAAGAATTGAGAAAAGCCCATCCGCATTTAGCTATCATGAGTGAATGCCAGAGTCAGTGGACTGTGCCCTATACTTTTTATACCTGGGAAGGTGCCAGCCATTTCACTTTACCCCGGGCTTATCCCTCCATTAAAAGCAAACTTAACCATCCCCTGCGGACAGCACTGTGGGGAAGTTACACCTGGACAAGAGAAGCCGGAATTGAACCGGATGAATCAGCACTGGTAGGCGGACTGCCGGAACTTAACCTGAAAGATGACTGGTCAGTAGCCAGGGTGAAACTGTTTACAGAAGAAGAATTATTTAATGATTTGCCAGAAAAATGGGAAGAAGAAGCCCTGGCTTACTATCGGGGTAGAAATGGCAAATGGTTTCAGTACCGGAAACTACCTTACGGCGATGGTTATGTAGAATTAACCGGGAAAACTTTTCAGCCCAGACTGGTAAGACTTTCTGGAGTAACCAGCAGTCCCTTCTCTGAGCCTTGTTATATCCAGGGCTGGCCTGCTATGCGTGATAATCAGCCGCTTGGTCTTAATCCCCGGGCAACATACTTTCTGGTTCCCGGGAAAAAACAAGAGGAACAGCCTTTTACCATTACCGGGATATCTGAAGGAGTAATAATCCAGGAATTCCACCACTCCGGTAACTGGAGTGTGGTTAGCCTGGAGACGATAGATGGAAAAGAAAAAGAATGTGCACTGGAGATATTATTTCATCAGCCCTGTTTACAAATTCTGGACAGCACCGGAGAAATTTTCAAAAATGCAGAAACCAGTCAGAAAATTACGGTAAAAACTTTTACTCCTGGAGGCCTGGTTCTCCTGTGGAAAGAAGTGCAACCTAAGGATGGTAGAATCCGCAGTGATTTCATTGCTGCCAGGGGGCAGACCCTGGCTAATGGTCTTCCTGATAGGGATTGGTCTTACAATCAGGCAGTCTTGAGAAAAAATTATCAGCTGGCTGGTAAGGAATATCCCTGCGTGGCTTTAGGTACAGGCCGTTTCCGGGGTTATACCGAACAATGGATTTCTTTAGTGGAAAACAGTAAACCTTCTCTAAAGTTTGATTTAGCCTATGACAGCCAGGACCGTTCCCGGTCACTTCCAGCCATGGTGGTTGCCGTGGCAGTGAATGGAAAAATTATCTGGCAGGACCACCTGGAGAGGACAAAAGACTGGAAGCCTGTAGAAATATCCTTAGGTGCCTGGACTGGTAGGACTGTCCTGATAACACTTTCTGCCTGGCTGAAAGAAGGCCGGAATATCTCCCCCGGTCCAGATTCTGTGCCTGTTTATTTTGGCCGGGTGAGAGTGGATAATAATCCCCATTCCTTACAGGAACTGATAAGCAGGTTACCTCCACCTGCAGAAGTCCTTTTTCAGAATGATTTTCAGACAACACCGGGACTGAAGAATAACTGGTATATTTTTACTTCGCCAGCTCAGGTAACTGGTGGCGGAATAAAAGCAGAAAATGGCAAACTGATTCTGGAAGGCAAACATTACAAGTATCAGTACCTGGCAAGGCAACCAGGAAAAGGTTTTGAAAATATTTCTGTCCAGGCGAGGTTTCAGATACAGCCGACCGGTGGTGATACTGGCTGGAATCCGGGGATAAAGCTCTACTGGGGGAAAGGTAATTTTTGCAGTTTCTGCGGTGGTAATGACCAGCTGGTGATTTCCGGGCACGGTCAGCGAAGGATAAATCTGGCACCCAGACGCATGGCTGTGACAGACAACAATTTCTACGACTTCTGGTTAAAAATTTCCCTGACTGAGGAGAAAATCAGGTATTTTTCTTCTCTGGATGGTCAGACCTGGAACCTGGAAGCAGAAATAAAAAGGCCTGATACCTGTAAACAAGCCCCGGTCTATCTGATAATTGGCAGGGGAAGAGAAGGAGAAGGTGAAGTTTTTCAGAATGATGAGAAATGGGATTCTACCTCTTCTCCCTGTTACATCAGTGAATTTATTGTTTCCCGGGAAACCTGAAAAGTGGAGGCAAAAATGAAAGGAAAAGGAAGCAGTATTTTATTTTTCCTGCTGGCAGGGATGGTTTTGTGCGCACAGGACCCTTTTTTCGTTATCCCCGCTTGTCCTGAACCACCGGTGATTGACGGGAAAATTTCAGAAGGGGAGTGGCAGTTTGCTGCTGCTTTGACCATGCTGGAAACTGTTGGTACGCGTAACATCAGAATGGAACAGCCAGTTTTTTATGTTTTCCGGGACAAAGAAAATCTTTATCTTGCCATGGATTCTCTGGCGTCCAACACCAATACCATTGTTGCCTCCTGTGTCGTGCATGACCACCTTTCCATTATCGGTGATGACTGTTTAGAAATTATGCTGGCACCAGGTTCAGGACCGGACATAGAAAGGTTTGATTTCCCTGTCTTTTACCTGGCTATCAATGCGCTGGGTACTCTCTGGGATTGCAAGTTTGTTCCCAATTCTGCAGAAAGTCACAATTCCTGGGAAAGTGGTGCGGAAATTGCCAACAGTGTTGATGGTACACACTGGGTCTGCGAGGTAAGAATTCCTTTTTCTTCCATGGTGCCATCACCACCAGCTGATGGAGCAAAGTGGAGAATGAATTTAGACAGAACCTATTCGGATTATTACTGGTCTGCTTTGAACGGTTCTGGCGGCTTGAATGATGCCCGGGTTGGTTGTGATATTGTCTTTGATAGCCGGGCACCTGCTGTCCGGGTCGTCAATCCTCACCCGTTGCTTGATGCTCAGTTACAGGTGAAGTTAGAAATTGCCAATTCTGCTGAAAAATCTCAGGAAGTTTCTCTCTCCCTTACAGCTCAGGGCCAGGCAACCCGGGGAGCGGAAACTGTTTCCCTGGGCACCGAGAAACAAACAGTGACTGTTAATCCAGGCCAGGTGGTAGAAGTAGTTCTGGGTAAAAAACAGAAACTCTTATCTTTCAACACTGTCCATCTGGAAGCTCTCTGGGAGCAAAAACCTATCTTCTCTCTCCAGCGAAGGGTTAATTTTCCGGTAGACCGTTTCATTCCCCGGGTAGCTAAAGAAGTTCCTCTGGTTTATGTTTTCCCGAGATTTCTCCCCTCGCGGGAAAGGTTATCTGTTATTGTGGATTATACAGCCTGGGCAAAAAAGACAGGTTTTTTTGGTGACGGGATAAGCGCTGAAATTTCTGTCTGGCCTAAAGGAAAGGAACTGGAAAAACCAGTAATGAATGGGAAACTGACAGAGTTTAAAGACTGCCGGGGAGTCTGGCGCCAGTCCACAAAAAATTTACCTGAAGGTGAATACTCAGTGCTGGTAACTTTAGCCAGTAAGACAGGGCAACTAATCGCTAAACATGAAGACTGGTTTGAAAAAAGAATTTTTGACTGGATGGTTAATCCCCGGGGAAAAGGAGAAAAAGTTCCTGCTCCTTATATACCTTTAAAGGTATCAGGTCGTTCAGTGCAGGTCTGGGGACGTACCTATTCTTTTCAGACTAGCGGTCTTCCGGAAAGTTTTCTCACCCAGGGAAAAAATTATCTGAAAGCACCGGTGACTCTTTTAGCGCAAACAGCCGAAGGGGATGTTTCCTGGAAAACTGTTAGCCCTTTCTCTTTCGAGGAAATCAGTCCAGCTGCTGTTAGTGGCAGGTCGGTTATCTCCGGAAATAAGTTAAAGGTGGAACTGGAAAGTATTACAGAATATGACGGTTTTGTACTTTTCCGGATGAGGTATGGCCCGGAGAAAGATACTGTAACTGTCAGGAAAATGCAGGTAAAAATCCCTCTGGATGCCAGATACACGAAGTTTTTTTCCGCAGCCGGTGATACTCAGGGTGTCTGTATCCAGGGAGCACTTTTGCCGGAGAAAGAAGGTAAGGTTTATGACAGTATGAAAGATACCCGGTCGGTCTGCTGCAGTCCGACTTTTGCCACACTCTTCTGGGTAGGTGATTATGATACCTGTTTCTGTTATGCGGCTGATAGTGATAAAGGATGGCTCATAAGAGATGATGCACCAGCAGTGGAAGCCTACCGGGAAGGGGAGCAGGTAATTGTTTATCTGAACCTGGTAGATAAAGAGTACAACCTGAACCAGAGCAGGGAACTGGAGTTTGCGTTTCAGGCTGGTCCTACTAAACCCATGATAGATAATTACCGCGGTATCCAGGATGGAGGTAACCCCGGGGATGCACCTTTAACGATTATCCAGGTTGGAGGAAGTGGGAACTGCGGTGGTGGTGGCACCCACATTCTCCATCCAGGGGATACACCGGAGATAAGAAAGCAGTGCCGGGAGAGGCTGGAAAAGGTCATAGCAGGTGGTAATAAGGCAGTGGTTGGGTATCACTACTGGGGTACTGTGCCCAAGGGAAGGGTGGAGACACGCGTTTTCCGGGGAGAATGGGGAATTGACAGGTATACCTGGGACGCTAATAAGGCAGTGAGAGAATGGGAATGGCAGAATAAATTCTATGGAGACAACAGGGATCTTTACATCATTTCTTATGTGAAGTGCGTACCCAGCTATGTTGATTTTATCACCTATGCCTATGATGAGATGCTGAAGTACACACCTTTGTCCGGATTTTATGATGATACCGGTTATCCGAAGCCAGTATTTGATGAAGAGTTAGGTCTTGGTTTCATTCGGGAAGATGGCCGGAAGGTTTACTCCTCAGGTCTCTGGATATACCGGGAAAGATGGAAAAGAGCCGCCTATGTAAACTTTCTGCACAACCGGCCAAATTTTCTCCGGGATAGCCAGCACTGTCACGCTCATTTTATGCCTGCCTATCACTTCATCGGGCTGTGGGCACCATGTGAACACGGTTATTACAATCCTTTTAAAGACAGAGATAACCTTGGTTTTTACGGCTCCGTGGATAGATTTGTTGCCTACAATCCAGGAAGGCAGTTTGGCCAACCAGGGATGATTGGCATGTCCTCACCTCAATGGGAAGCAGCTGCTTTTGTCAGAGATACCAGGAATATGATGATGCTTGCTTTTTTGAATGACCAGGATGTTGGTTCTTTTGGTTCCCGTGATACCAGGACAGTGTGCCGGCTGCGGGCTGCCAGAAACATTTTCCGGCCCTGGGAGAAAGACACGACCTTTACCGGATACTGGGAAGCAGAGAAAACTGTGAAAAGAAATAACGAGAAAGTCCTTGTCAGTTATTACAGGAAGGGAAATGGCCTCCTTTTTATTCTGGGTAATACTTCTTTTCAGGAAGAGAAAGTAACTGTGGAACCCGACTGGAAAACCCTTGGTTTTAACCATGCTGGTTTGAACTGTTTCAACCCGGAGACAGGGGAAGCTATCAGTCTTTCCGCTGGCAACAGCAAGACAGGTTTTTCTGTAAAGGTGCCAGCGCGGGATGTGCTTTTAGTGCTGGCAGGAAAACCAGGCGCATATATCCCCAGGAATGTGGACTTAACAGCCCCTTCTCTGCTACCAGAAAAGATTCTAAATTCACTTTCCGACACTTTCACAGGTCAGCAACTTTCTTCCTCCTGGCTGAAAGACCTTCATGAGGGTAATGCCAGTGTTTCTATGATTGACGGAAGACTATGTGTCCAGGGTGACCATTATGGTTATGCCCATATTCGCAAGGTGATTAACCAGGATAATATCAGCGTCCAGTGTCTGATTTTAAAAGCCCCTTCTGGTGGTCAGGATACTTCAGGCGGGAGTCTCTTTCTGGTCTGGCCTAACGGTGAATTTGTCCAGGCAACACCTGGAGTAAATGAAAAGAAGTTTCTCTATACAGGTTCCTCCATTGGTTTGCGACGTGGTTCACCTATCAGCACGGAAAGTATTTTTGGCTGGTATCCCTTTATGGCTAACTGGGTAAAAATTAGTTTAAATCCTGAGACTATCAGGTTTTATAGTTCTTCTGACGGGAAAGAATGGAAACTTGATGCGGAGGTTAAAAGGGGAGAAAAATACGCTGGACCACCAGAGTTTGTCCTTTTAGGCAATGGGCATAAAGGGGAAAAACCGCATCTGGATAATGTCCATCCAGCCCATTTTAATCCCCAGAGCCGTTCTCCTGTGACATTTTTTTCTGATTTCTTTGTCGGCAGGGAGGAATAGTTTTACTGAAGAAGAAGCAGAAGTAGTCCATGCCGGGGTATGGATAGTCCGGAAACAGAAATTCCTTGAGAGGACAGGGTAACAGGAAAAATCTGCTTGTTTTCCAGATTGGAAACCTGTTTCACGGAACTCAGGCCAGGAATTGTTGTTTTGATTAAGCAGGGTGATAGCTCTACCTGTTTTTCTCCGGCATTGACGATTACTGCCACACTTTTTATTCCGCTGTGTTGTACAATTTAGCACAGTAGTCCTTCCAGGAGTGTGAGCGAATCGCAAAATTGTAGGATAATTTTGTTCCATAATTCTTCCCAATTCTTCACTGGGTAGTCTGCACCGAAATATCGTATAGCGTCAATAATTTCCGATCGTGTTTTATGCCGTGGAAATTTCTGGCTGATTTTATTTATTTTTCCACATATGTTTTTAGGAAACAGAATGTATTTTGATTTTCCTGCAAGTACTTGCACAATTGGGCTACATACTGGCAGTTTTATTATCTCCTCAACTATTTCTTTGGAAAGGTTCTAAACTTTACTTATCTTTTCAAATTCTGCAGGGGCTGCTATTTTTAGGCATTATGTTTAACAGTTTCTGGCATAAAAGAGACTTTTGCGAAGAAAAAATTTGAGTGAGTGTCGCAATGTATGAATCTTTCTGCTGTGTTATATGTTTGTGGCCCCTATTTATCATTTTTCCTGTCTACTTCCTCTTAGTTATTGTATATTTTCCCGGGGTTCAAATAGAGTAACTTGTTTCTGTTCAGTGTGAGTTACATATAAGCTGTTTTCTCCCATGGCAACGTGTTTTAATCTCTTTCGAGCAATTTCTACATACTCAAGATTAATATCAATCCCGATAAATTTCCTACCTAATTTTTTAGCGGCGACAGCGGTTGTTCCACTTCCGACAAATGGGTCCAGAACAATGGCATCTTCTGAAAAAGTTGTAAGTGCAATTATGTATTCGCACAGTGTTAAAGGTTTCACAGTTTTATGTATATTAAATTCGCCCTTTTCTTCTTTATCAGGTTTTGGTAAAAGAAAACATCTATCTATGTCTTCGGTAATCTCCTGTGTAGTTACAACATTAGAAGGAAACATGGCTTTCCCGATTTTTACATTGGTATTTATAAGACCAACATTATATTTCGTCATATTATGTAAAAACGTTTTCTCTAATTCTTTTTGAGCCATTACAATAGGCTCAAAGCATGATTTTATCTGGGGTGTTTTCCATCCTTTTAATTTCTCTTTTATTTGGACACTCCTCCTCTTATCAAAGTTTCCTTTCTCAATAAAGTGGTCAAGAGACATAGCTTTCGGTTGATTTTGTGTATAGAGCCAGATAAAACAATCTCTAATTAAAAACCCTGCATCATCAATTGCGGAAACTGCTCTATGATAAAGTCTCGGACTTGAAAATGAAAAGAAGAAACCCCCCGGTTTTAATACTCTATGGATTTCCTTTGATATTTTAAAATACCACTCGTAAAACCTTTTCCCCTGTTCTCTGCTAAATTTCATCCCGGGAGGAAGAGATTTCACAACATGGCAATAATCTGTTATTGTTGATACCGTTTCAGGATTCCAGTTATTATCCATCTTATCCAGAAAATAAGGAGGGTCAGTTAAAACAAGGTCTATTGAATTATCCTCAATTTCGTGCAGTATTCTTTCAGCATCTCCAAGTATGATTTTGTTTATAAATTTCTCATTCATTTGGATTCACGCCACTAAATTCTTCAAACAAAATTTTATAAACCTTCCATCTAATTTCTTTATCTGACCTTTTTATAACAACAGGATTAGCCAATTTTATCACCCGTCCCCTTTCATCATAAACCCAGTTATTTCTATCCCCTCTATTACACTTTTGACATTGTGGAATAATATTACCCGGGAGCAAGGGCTTGTTAGGGTCCATATGCGATTTCTGTAGTCTGGTAATAGTATTTGGCCAATGAATATTAGGTTCACCTTCTTTTGAACCACAGGTAGCACACCTATAACCATACTGTCTTTTTAATTCCTCCCATTGCCCTGTCTCTTCAATTCTATGCCCGTGGAAAGACGGGTAAGGTTTTTCAAGAGAAATAAGTTGATATTCTCCTCGTGCAAGAATTACATCTTTATTATCGCGACCACCCGAAACGATAAACCATCCCTTTTGTGCTCCAAGGTGTCTTGCTTGTTGAACATCAGCAACATGCGGATAATACTGACGAATGAACTCCGTAAGTTCTTCTTTTGAAACCTTTTTTGTCTGAGGATAGCCCTGTGCCAAATAAACTAAAACCAGAGCATCTTTGGTATAACTGCCCTTTGTGTCAGTTAGATTAGGAAGGGTTACTCCGTATTTTTTTAAAAATTTCTTGTGGTAATCACCAATCATGCTATAAATTTTGTTAATTTCACTGTTAGACAGATGCTTTTTCATATTTTATTCCCGGTCGGGCAACTGATTTTCTTGCTTGGTTCCTATCCTAAAGACTTTAAGCCGCTTTTATTATATTACAAACTATTTTCTTCTTGCAAAATTTTTTAAGCGAAATACTTTTCCCTTTTCGCTTTCGCTAATTTCATCTCAACAGCATTCTTCCAATCTCTCCGAAATTCCGCACTTTAAGGGTTTATTTGAGAGTTATTCCTGAAGGTGTACCTTTTTCCTGGTGAATATATCTAAAGAAAGTCATGTATCTTAAACTATCGACCCTGCATTTACCTTGTTAGAATCCTCATCATTTGGCTCTTATTCTGTACTGTCAAGCCCCCGTCCAGGTATATTGTGTAAATCTTATATAGGCGGTGTTAGACATAATTGGTTCTGAGAAGGAAAACCTGCTTGTTTTTCAAAAATTTCCCCTTCTTTCTCCGGATAGTTTTTCAGGTAAACCCAGGCTTCACCGGAAAACTGCGGTGCTGGACTCATCCAGGAAAATTCAAAGGCTACTGGCCGGCGCAGAAAAACCTTCAGCATTCCTTCTTCTATCTCCAGACCTGAACCAAACTTTCCTGGTACTTCCTTTACTTTTCCGGAAACTTCAGTTTCCACCTGGTCCGGTGAGGAATCCTGAAGGAATGTTGTTTTATCAGTCTCTGTGGTGTCAAAGTGGAAAAGAGCCAGGGTTCCGGAAGAAGCACGCAGGGCTTTCCAGAAGACAATATCTGACTGGTATCCCCCAGACCAGAGTAATCCTGCCCCGGAGAAGAAAAATAACCAGAGGTTACAACGATGCCTCACTCAGTCTTCCAGTTTCAGTTCTGCCAGTCTTTCCAGCTGGTGCACGCTGGAGAAAGGAACCAGTGTTTCTATGCCCAGGGTATTCTTTTTGTTCACTTTCCCTGAAGAAACCCTCACAATATTCAGATAGAGTTTTTCTCCCTTCCTGTATCCTTCCAAAGAGACATCCTTCAGCGGAATCTTCACCAGACTAATCCAGCGGTTCTTTTCTAAAACAGGAAAAACTTCAACTCCATGCTCTTTGATTTCCACATTCCTTCTGAAGTTTATTTCTCCCTGAGACAGGATAACAATCAGTCCCTTCGGATTGAAGGATATCTGTCGGTAAGGTAACCCCCTCTGCTTAGCCACAAAAATCTCCCAGTCGTCAGCCGGAAAGACCATGGCTGAAGATTCCAGTTTTTCTACCTCGCAGTTATCAACCAGTTTCAGGTAGATATTCTCTCCATCGTGCACAATTGCTCCTTCCATTGGTCTTTCACTTCTGGTATTCGTCCCTCTTTCATACCAGGGACCAATACTTACACCCTTATTCCAGTCTATATTTTTTATGTTTTCCACTTTTGCTACCCTGGGAATACTCAGCTGAAGCAACGGCAGACGAGAGGCTTCCTGATAAGTCTGGTAACCTTTTTCCATGTACCTGACAATGGCATACTCAAAAAGTTTGATGTTGTTTTTCTCCCGGGCAGTAGTAGCTTTACTTTTCGCCTTTTCCAGCCACTGGCTGATTTTTTCCATTCTTTCTTTTGTTCCCAGATACCTGTAAGAAGCCTCAGCGTAGGAGACACCTTCCGGATGGTTCTTTTCGTCAGTGTAGGTTTGCTCTATCAGCTGGTAAATGTTTTTCATCTCAGTAGCAGCAGGTCCGTACAGGGAGGAAAAGTAATCCTGAAGAAGTTTTTCTATGTCTTCTTCGGGGTTAAGCATTAACTTGTAAGTAACATAGGCTTCCACTTCCTGGCCGTAACCGCAGTGGAAAACGCCTCTGATGCCATATCTCTGGAAGAGTTTAAACTGTCTGTCAATAGCGTGAGCAAAAAATCCAGGGAAACAATAATAGTTTCCATTGTCAGCCGATTCCTTGGGAAAGGTGTAGTAAAGCCACAGGGAAAGCGGTCTTCTGTCCTTTTTACATTTTTCTGCCCATTCCTTCAAAAGTTGTAGTTCATGCTGGTACCCTCTGGAAAAGGGACTTCTGTTGTTGGCAAAACAGAACATTACTTCTATGTTTGGTTCCAGTTTTACAGTCTCCGGGTATTTAGCATGGGAGGCATAAGCGAGGGTGATAAGCATCTTATCCGGGTTAGTTTTCTTCAGCCTTTTAGCAATCTCATTGACAAAATAAAAGTGGTACTCGCTGTGTTCTCCTGAGGAGTAATGACCATAACTTTTACCCTTTTTGATTAACTCCTGGCATTTCTCACACCGGCAGAAAGCCCTGTTATCCATTGGTTCTACAGCAAAAACATTTGGTCCCCATTTTCTTTTTTCTTCAGGAAGCTGGAAATACTCTTCAGCTTCTTTACTCACCAGTTCTACGAGTTTTTCGCTGGTATAACAAAGCTGGGTAGGTGTACCCTGATAACCCTTTGCCCATATTTCCGGGTACTTATCCGGTGGATACTGCTGATAATAGTGGTACAGGGAATGATTGGCTACCCGCTTTTCACCACCCACTCTCATTCTCAATAAAAATAGTTTTATCCTTCCTCTTCTGGCTTCAGTATATTCACCGGGTCTGGTAAACTTTTCCCGGAGTGCCTGGTAAGCAGTCTCTTCCCATTCTTTATAGTCCGGGTCATCAGGATTAAAACCTCCTTTCCAGAGACCGGAAACGCTCCAGTCATATCTATCCAGAACAGTCATCCCCGGATAAATTTCCCGATAAAGAAAGTATGGCTGGCCGGTGAGGTTCTTTTCTTTGATTACCAGTGTCTTTTTCTGCGGGCAGAAAATACCACTGTCAGTCGGGTTAAACCATCTTACCCCGCAGTAGTTTTCTAAAAATTCATAGACCGCATAAAGAGTTCCCTGCTGCTGGAAAAATCCTGGCCATGTCTTCCAGGCTGAAGGCTGGTCTTCTCCGTATTTCACCTCCCCATAATCCTGGCTATCTTTTCCCAGAAGAACAATGGCACCTGGCAGGAATTTGATTACATACTCCTGTTCTTTTAAGTTTCTTCCCAGCCCCAGTTTATCTGTCTGGTTGCTGGAACCTACCAGAATTTTTACCCCTTTGATTTTCTCCGGCTGGCTGATAATCGGTATTTCGGCACCGGTTATCAGTTTCACATGGTACTGCAGTTCGTAGGCAGCCAGATAAGCTGCCCGGGTTGGCTTTTCTGAAAGCACAATGAAACTCTGCACTTTTCCATCTTTTACTAAAACTACCTCTCCGCTAACCAGACAGCACATCCCCCAGAAAATCAATACCGGCAACCAGATTTTCATTTTCTCTCCTTTTGCAGGAAATTTTCGTAATTTTTCTCTGCCTGTTCCTTCATTCCCTGCAGTTTTTTCTCGGAAAGGACAGCAAAAGGGTCAGGTTCTGAGATATTATGATGAAACGGTTCAAAATTCCTAAAGTCTGTGCTTTTTGCTGTCTCCACCAGTGGTGCTGTTTTCTTAGTACTCTCAGGACTTGACTTATCCGCAGCACAAGACTGCAAAACCCCATCAGGACCGCCGGAGATTAAGACCATTACTCCTTTCTCTCCGGCTGGTATCAATTTTTTCTCTGTTTCTTCTGGCTGATGCGTGTTTTTGAAGGTATAGTAAAACATGCGGTAGTTTCTTCCCCAGATATCCCTGGTGGCATCGGTAATAACATGGTTACCTACCAGACAAATTCTTCCGGGAATCGGGCATATCATGTAAGGTCCGTGCCAGTAATTACCCAGATTTTTTGTCACCAGTTTCTTCCTTAATTCTCTCTCACACCTTCCAGCAATTAAATCTTCTTTATCCCAGATTCTTATCTGTGTGGAATCAAACTCTGTCATATCTTGCAGGGGAACAAAATAAAATTCTGGCAGGTCATAGTAAAGATGCAGGTAAGCAACCTGCCACTTATCTCCCAGATACTCCCCTGTTAAGTCTATTTCGTTTTTTAACTCAGTCTCAGGTTGAGAATGTTTCCCGCAGCCTACCAGAAGCAAACTTCCAGCAACTGTAACTGCCAGAAAAACTTTCTTCATTTACTACCGGTAATAACCAAGATTAAAAGGATATTTATTCTGGGGACCATACCGCCACTGATTCCACAGGGCATCCCCATCAGGAAAATATTTCACTGAACCATCAACAAATAAGATGTTGCAGCCTAATTGTAAACCTGCTCCCCCATAGTAAACATTGCTTAAAGTGGCATTCCGTCCGTGTCTTCTGAAGTTTCTGGCATCATTATAGCCACAGCAAACAGTGCTGATGCCGCAACTGGCTACCTCTGAGAGAAGCATTGTCTCTGATGGATTCCTTACTTTAGATAGTTTCCAGGGTTTAATATTTGGAGGATGTCCACCAGCTCCCCAGGCATAGTGAGAATATCCATAACCAATAAACCACCTGGCGTTGACATTGGGAGCATAACCGGTACCGGGATAATATTGCTTCACCAGAGGAAGAAACGTCGGACAGTAAAACGGACTGCTGTAAGGTGGCACCCAGCCAGAACTGGTTACGGGTTGTTTCACCACACCGGTATATACTGCAATAGCTCCAAACCAGAAAGGTCCGTTATTATAATGTTCAGGGTGCCAGATCCAGGGAAAGTTCTCATCATAATCAGCCCAGTACATGGCAAAAGCCAGACCTAACTGTTTCAAGTTACTTGTACAGAGAGCCATTCTGGCTTTTTCCCTGGCCAGACTCAGAGTCGGTAAAAGCAGAGCAGCTAAAATCGCAATAATTGCTACCACCACCAGAAGCTCAATCAAAGTAAAGCCTGCTTTTCCCTTCATAACCCCTCCCTGTTGACTCTTTAATTATATCACGAAAAAGATAAGCAAAAAATCTTGTTAGTTCCTCTTGACAATCAGGCTTTTCTCCAGGTAATATCAGAACTAAACAGGGAGAAAAAATGAAGAAGGTTATTACTCTCGTTTTAGTTGCTGGACTGGGGTGTGCCTGTGCGACCACACTTACTGGAAGAGTGATAGAAATTAACAGTTCTTTTCAACAGGTTCCGGTAACTGATGTCACGGTGAAAGTTACCGGTACAAGCCTGCAGACTACCTCTGATTCCCAGGGATACTTCACTTTAACAGGTGTTCCCGGTAATTCTTCTGGCATCAGTTTGCGGACAAGAAAAACCGGTTATGTAGATACCTACACCCAGCCTTTTGGTATCGGCAGCGCTGAGCAAACCAATTTCAATGCTATGATTTTTTCCTCAAGTTTTCATACCGGTTTTATTCACAGAACTGGAGCACCTGCGCACATCAATGACAAAGGAGACATTGTCGGTAGAGTGTATGATAACCAAAATAATGCAATCAGTGGGGTAATTATCAGTGCCAGGTATGTAGATAACAATTCTGAAATTACCTCTATCAGATATTTTGATAACCTGGGAAATCCGGTAACAGGTTCCACCAGAGATAATGGACTTTTCTGCATTTACAATGTAGATAAAGAAAGAGCCATCAAGATTACTGCTACCAAACAGGATTATTTTTTCAACTGCCCGCTGGTGGTTGGCTACAGTAATTCTATCACTGTGGCTGGTGTGGAGACTGTTAATCCTATCAGTGTTTCCGGACAAACAATCTGGGACGAAAAACCTGTTGGCAATGTGACTATTTCTTTACCGGGAACAACTCTTACCACCACTTCTAACAGTAATGGACAGTTCACCTTAAATAATGTCAGCCCCTGGTCTTTCTACTTTGTTAAAACAGCAAAGACAAACTACAAGGATTTGTATATGTTAGGGTTTATTGAAGAAGAAGAAAACGTCACAGATGCAGAACTGATGGTTCTTCCTGTGGATGCTTACAATCAGATAATGAGTGCTATTGGTCAGAGCCATATCTGGGGGAAAGGTGATTTTGGTGCGGACATGGGTGTTGCCGGGGTGGTAGCAAAAATCTATGACAGGGAAGGCAACCAGATAAACGTGCCAGTTTACTACTTTCAGGAAGATGGGCCTCCTGACCCCGGCCTTCAAGCCACAACAGAAGACGGTAGCTTTTTAATTGTGAACCTTAATCCTGGCCTTTATTATCTGCGGGCAGAAAAAGAAGGATTTGATTTTCCGGTTTGTCTTTTTAATGTTTTTGCCGATGGTGTAACTTTTCTGGAAGCAGAAATGGAACTGCCTACCCTCTATAAATGGGGTGGGGATGAAATTCAGGTGTTACCGGGAGAGATTTCTCCTTCTGCCCAGAATGTGGATATGCTTAGATTCAACCTGTGGAAGGAACCGGAAAGCGAAAATATTATGGTGCAGTCTATGACCTTTACCGCGAGGGGCACTTTGAATCTTTCTAATGCGGTTTCCTCAGTAAAACTTTACCAGACTTATGACTGGTATAACTTTAATCTGGTAGGTTCTGGCACCATAAATGGTAACAAAATCATCTTCAGCAATCTTAATCTGGAAATCTGGGAGACAGGAAATCCGGCTAAATATCTTTCTCTGAGGTTTGATTTCAATGGAAAAGCCTCTTCCGGTGAAACCATAGCAGTGGATTTGCTAAGTAACTCAGATATTGTAGCTTATGGTAAAGAAAGTAATCAGCAAGCTGTCTGCTTTGGGGACCCGATTATCGGCAGGCAAACCACTATCTATGCCCCGCAGATACCTCCGGAAAAACCAACTAATCTTTACCCTACCAATGGCGCTACCGGAATTTCCGCCACCGGTTACAATCTCTGGGCAACAAATTTTGATAGCCATGGTGGCAACGAACAACACCTGGCCAGTCACTGGCAGATTAGAAAAATTGACGAAAGCTGGGAAACAGCCACTCTGGATGAAGTTACCTCCCAGTACTTAACTCAGTTGCCAGCCCTGGTTTATCTGCAGGCAAACACCACTTACTGCTGGCGGGTGAGGTACCAGAATGGAGATTTTCTCTGGTCAGAATGGTCAGATCCAACATTTTTCACCACCGGCTCCAACGGAATTTTACCCCCGGGAAAACCAGAAAACATCTCTCCGGAAAAGGATGAGCAGGGGGTAAGCCTAACACCTGGACTTGTCTCCAGTGTTTTTCAGGCAGGTTCCTCTAATGTCCATAGCAGAAGCCAGTGGCAAATTACCACCTCAGCCGGCAATTACCAGCAACCTGTTTTTGATAGTGGTCCAGATTCTGAGCATCTGACTTACATCATGATTCCACAGGGATACCTGCAGTATAATACAACATATTACTGGCATGTGCGGTATCAGGACGGTAATGGTGCCTGGTCTGACTGGTCGGAAGAAACTTTCTTTACGACCAGAAGCTATCAACAAGGTGATATCAATAATGACACCTATATCAATATCCAGGATGTGATTCTCTGTCTGCGGATGGCCTGCGAACTGCAGGAACCAGATTTGATGCGGGCTGATATCGACAAGGATGGAAAAGTAGATATTTTTGATGTGATCCTGGTTGTAAAAATGATTCTTGGTTTTGTTTTCTGAAGGTTTAAGAGATTTATCCGGTAAACGTCTTCATTTTGTGAAGAGTGCCTATAACAGTTTATCTCCGGATTTCTAAATCTCACTGATTCCACTTTTAGTTTTTCCTTTCACAGAGGGAGAGGAGAATTTTCCAACATTCCCGAGCCTTTATAAGTAAAAAAATAGGGAAAGAAATTTTACAAAAGACAAAGGGTGAGCGTACCGGGCAAGAACATTTGTTTCTTCTGCACCTTGCTGGTAATATAAGTTATTAGGGGCTAATTTCCGCAACACCGTAACAAACAGGGGAATAGCTATGGACTGGAAAAATTTTCTTTGTTTGGTTATCCTTTCTTCGGGCTTTTGCTCAGCAGAAACTGTGGAATTCCTCTGGAAGGGAAAGGAAGCGGATGTGCCAGGCTCTGCCGGTTACCAGAAAAAGGTTGTTAGAAGTCAGGTGGTGCCAGGAAAGGGAACGGTTGTTTTAGCCAGAAAAGGACAGAAACAAACTGCCACAATTGTTCTGGCAGCAAATCCTACTCGTAGTGCCCAGATTGCTGCTGCGGAGCTCAATTACTACCTGGAGAAAATGACCGGTACGAGACTACCGGTGGTAAGCGAAGAGGTTACTCCCTTCCAGAAACCGCTGGTTCTTATAGGTGAAAGTTCCCTCACGCGTTCTCTCGGGTTAAAAAATGAAGACTTCCAACCGCAGGAATACCTGATTGCCACTTATGGTTTTGCTCTTGTTTTGATGGGTTACGACGAACCTGAGTACGGATTGATAGACTATGAAGGGACAGGGTTATGGCCAGGTTTTACCATTTACTATGATTGGTCCAGAAAGCCAGAAATAAATAAGGCTGTCGGCTCTGTCTACGCTGTGGATGAATTCCTGCAAAGGTTTTGCGGGGTACGCTGGTATCTTCCTGGTGAATTCGGGCAAGTATACCCGGAAAAGAACGAAGTTTCAGTAAGTAATGTTTACCTCAGAAGAAAACCATGGAGCAAGTATCGGGCAATTTATCCTCCAGGAATTTCCACCCCTTTTGAGTTTCTTGGTTCTGGCAAGAAATTACAAAGGTTACCGGAAAGAGAAGTGAATCTCTGGTATCTCAGACAGAAACTGGTGGGAGCAGAAGCCTTCAACGCCAACCATTCCCTTGTTGCGGACTGGTTCCAGCAGAGGTTTCCGGAAAAGAAAAACTTACTGGCAAAAGGTTATGAAAGGCCAACTCAGCTTTGTTTGAGCGAACCAGAACTGCTGAAAATAGTCTGTGGTGACGCTGATGACTATTTTTCCGGCCGGACCAACTATGAACGTTCCTGCGGGGATTACTTCTGTGTTATGCCCCATGATACCTCTCAGTACTGTCAGTGCAGCCGGTGTCAGGAGAAATTGAAAAAACCACAGGATGCCGCCGGCTACGGCTTCTGGAACGATTTAGCCGCAAATTATGTCTGGGGTTTTGTCAATGATGTAGCCAGGTATGTGAAAAAAAATCACCCTGGACGCTGGACGAGTTGCTGTGCCTATGCCAGATACTCTCTGGTTCCAGATAAGGTTAAACTTTCTGACAATGTCGCGGTGATGGTCTGCCGGGTACTTATTGATGGTATCAAAGACCCTGCTTATAAGGAATTCTATCGGAAACAAATCAAGGATTGGGCTAAAACTGTAAAACGCTGGTACGTCTGGGAATACTTTGACCATCTTCAGGGTAATAATATAGAACCACCAAATTTTCCCGGACTGTTTTTGCAGGAAATTGCTGAAGATATAAACTTTTTGAAAGAAAATGGTTGCCGGGGCATCTTTAACGAATTGAGTTCTTCCCCGGGTGGTCTACATCCGAATTTTGCTCTGGACCATCTTAACCTTTATGTGCAACTGCAGCTGTTAAATGATGAAACTATTTCCGTGGAAGAGGTCCTTGACGAATATTGCCGGCTTTTCTATGGTCCGGCGGCTTCTCCCCTGAAGGAATTTTTCACTCTTCTGGAAAAACGTTTCGCCAATCCGGAAAACTGGAAACTGAAGGAGAATCAGACTGATGCCAACTGGGATGTTATCTGTACAGCGTCTCAGTTGAAAATTTTTGAGAATCTTCTGGAAAAAGCCAGGAATTTAGCCACAAATGAACCTTATGTCACCAGGGTCAGATGGGTCCGGGAGGTAATTTTTTCCGTGATGGAGAAAAACAGTCTGAGGCACGCTACCTTGCAGGCAGAAAGAAGAAAAATTTTTATCCCCAGAATTACCGGGGAAGAACAACTGCTGCAAGGCAAGACTAACCACATAGAAAAATTTTTCTCTATTAATGGGGAGCCAACCAGTACCAGAACAGAAGCCTGGCTTGGTTATGACGAGAGCTTTCTTTACATCCTGGTCAAATGTTACGAGCCACAAATGGAAAGTCTGGTAGCCAGGGTGAAACCAGAAGATAAAGATAAAATGGACATCTGTCAGGATGATGCCGTGGAGATTTTCCTTGATGTTGGTCGCACCAGAAAAAAATACATTCAGATTCTGGCTAATACCAATGGTGCTACCAATGACGGCTTATTCCAGATAGGTTTACCAGCAGATTTCCACTACCAGACAGATACCAGATGCAGGTTAACTAAAGAGAAAGATTTCTGGAGTATCCTTTTTCTAATCCCCTGGGAGAAGTTGACCGGTGGCAGAGTGGTAGCGAAAGGAGAAATATGGGGATTAAATATCTGCCGGGATAGACCAAGACCAGGCCAGGACAGTCAGGCTATCTGGACAACCTGGTCTCCTACAGGAACCAATTTTCATGTGCCTGCCAGATTTGGCCTGGTAGAATTTCAGTAAAATTGAGAGGAAGAAAAAATGGGCGGAGAAATCAGGTTTGGGATAGTCGGTCTGGGTATGGGGCGTAACCGGGCTAACATTGTTACCCGAACACCCGGGGCTAAACTGGTGGCTGTTTGTGACTTCTGGGAAGAAAGGGGTAGATTAGCGGAGAAAGAACTGGGGTGTCAGTGGGTGGCTGATTATGAGTTGCTGCTTAAGAGAACAGACATAGATGTCATAGGTATTTTCACACCCAGTGGCACGCATGGCAGGTTTCTCCTTAAAGCACTTGAATCTGGCAAACATGCTTTTACTACCAAACCCATGGATATCCGGGTAGAAGTCTGTAACCAGGCAATAGAACTGGCAGAGAAAAAAAAACTGGTTCTGGCGGTGGACTTTGATTTACGGTATAACCCGGATAACCACCGTATCAAATCAGCCTTAGAGAAAAATGCTCTCGGTAACCCTATCGCTGCGGAAATGTCCATGAAATGGTTTCGTTCCCAGTCTTATTACGATGGGGGATACCCACCGGGCTGGCGCAGTCGTCTGGAAACAGAGGGTGGTTCTCTGGCTAACCAGGCAGTACATTTTCTTGATTTACTTCTCTTCTGGTTTGGACCGGTGAAAACTGTTTTCGGGAAAAAAGGAACTTTTGCCCACAGGATAGAAACAGAAGATACTGCTTGTGCGCTGGTCCAGTTTCAATCAGGTGTTCTGGCTACCATTTTCTCCACTACCTGCAGTTTTCCTGACCAGGGAACAAGTATTCACCTTACAGGTACAACCGGAAGTCTATCCTGGTATAACGGTAAAGTTACACTTTTTGAAAGAATGAAAAAATCTGTTTCTCTGGAAGAAAAACCAGGATATGTGCGGCCAGAACTGGCAGCCACCCCGGAATCAGAAAAGCTTAATCTTTCAGACTTCCCCATTCCTGAGAACCTGCCCCAAAACATCATTGAGGACATGATGGCAGCAATCAAAGACCGTCAGCCAGTCCAGTGCGATGGTAAACAGGGACGTGCTTCGGTATCTCTTTTCTCTGCTATCTATCGTTCTTCCCGGACAGGGGAAAGCGTCATCCCTGATTAGAAATGAAATCTACCACTTTCCGTGCAGGCTGGTTGATGGTTGGTTCAACTCTTGTCTTTGCTGTGATGTCAGCTCTTTTAAGATATGCCAGTTATCTCAATGCTTATCAGTCTTCTTTTTTTCGTTTTTCCATTGGCCTGGCTGTACTGGGGCTTCTGGCGCTTACCGGAAGAATAAAACTACAGTTTTCTCAACCAGGGATACTTTTTCTGCGAGGTCTTTTCGGCGCTATCGGTGTATATCTCTTCTTTTTATCCATAGTTAAAATCGGTCTGGGCGAAGGAACTGTCATCAGTTATACTTTTCCTGTCTTTGGAACAATTTTCAGCAGGTTCTACTTGAAAGAGAAAGTGAGCGGGAAACAGTGGCTACTTATCCTGACTGCCTTTTCTGGTATTTACCTGATTGCTCATCGTGGCGAGACTCTCTTTACCAGGATAGGTTTTTACCACTGGCTGGCTCTGGCTGGAGCACTGGCTTCCGGCATAGCAGTGGTCTTTATCAGAAAGGCGCGGGAGACCAACTCTGCCTATGCGGTCTATTTTGCCCAGTGTCTGGTTGGTTTCTGGCTGATAGTGCTACCGGCAAACCTGGTTCCGATGAACTTAAGCCTGGGTGGAGGATTAATTCTTCTGACTATCGGGATTACCGCAGCTGGTGCCCAGTTAATGATGACTCAGGCTTACGGGTATCTTTCTGTCAGTACTGGCTCTCTGATTGGCATGCTTTTGCCTGTCTTCAACATTTTTACAGGAATTCTGTTTTTTCACGAAACCATCAGCCTGAAAGCAGCTATTGGCGCCGGGCTGGTTATTTTATCCAGTGGTCTGATGTTAAAGGAAGAAAAATCTTACCCGGCAGCAGGTTAAAAACCCGGTTTTTTTTGAAAAATCAGCCTGAAATATTCACCTAACAGATCATACTTCTTCTCCCAGGTGGTGTACATAAAACCGCGCACACCTGGTATGGTTTCAGCCATCTGAAGCCAGTTTTTCACATCTTCCAGACTCCCAGCATCATAGTAGTTGGCAATTAAAATGGAGAAACCTTTTTCAGAGAAAAATTTTAAACTCTTTTCTCTCGGTTTTCCTCCCCAGACAGCAACAATAATATCCTGTGGCAGGTAATTCCAGGATCCGGTGAAATCTCCCCTGACAAGGTAATAATCTAATCTGGCGTTATGGTGCGGGTCAAACATGTCTGACCAGATGTAAATCTGTACTCCGGGATTATATTTTCTTAAAATTTCTACCTGCCTGTTTACACAATCACCTAATAGTTGAGCCATGTTCTTACCAGCACAAGCCTGGCAGGTGCCACCCATTCTTATTTCATCCATATTCAAAATTACTTTCTTATACCTTAATTTTTCCCACAGCAGTCTGGCTTCCCGGTCAAAAATTTCAAAAAGAGCTGGTTCTGCCATGCAGACTGTCACCTGACTATCGTAAATCAAGAGTGGATGATACCAGCTTACTCTCAAATGCTGATTATCCTTTATCCTGCTATCAGGTAAAATCTTCAGTTTTGGGGCAGGATAATCAAAATCCTTTCTGAAGGGATTAAGGTAGGAATCAGTAAGCCGGGCATAGTCTCTCCCTTCCTGGTAAACAAAACCATCCTCACCTTTGACCAGTACCGGTGTTCCTGGCCGACGAAGAATATTGTAAGGACCAACTTCTTCTATCTGCCAGTCATCAACCCAGAATTTACCCTGTTTACCTGCCCAGATACCGGCATAAATTTTCACCTGAGAAAACTCCATACTATTAAACATCATGGTTAGTTTTCTCCAGTCAGTCGTTGGTGGAAGATTAAAGGAACCAGGTGCAAGGTCACGGTTGTCACCGAGAACCAGAAGGCGAAAGTTTCCCGCAGGTTTCAGGTTTTCCGTCTTCACCCAGATACTTACCCGGTAACAACGGTAAGGAATTACTTCCACTTCCTGCATTATTCTGCCATTTCCGTGAGGTGACAAAGTGAAATTTTCAAACCTTAAAGAGGAGTTCCCGCTATGTTTTATCCCGGTATCCACAAAGCTTATCCTGTTAGGTTGGTCATGAAATCTGAAACCCTTTAACCTGTTTCCCTGATAATCTTCAAAGCCACCGTTTGTGATAGCTATATTGCCTTCTGGTTGATGGATAGCCTCATTCCCTTTCACCAGAAAAAGAGCGTCTTTCACTGGCAATCCTTCAGCGAGGTTTCTATCATGGGAAATAACGCTGCCATAACCCACAGAGAAAACTGCGGGAATTATCTCCAGATTAAACAGGGCACAGGCTTTCTTGATTTTCTCCAGCCCGGCAAAATATTTTTCGTTCTGCCGGGAAAGGGAATCCAGACCTGCGGAAAGGGCTACCCCATTATAACCACAATACGAAGCAGTCTCCAGCAGAGAAAGAATTTTCTCGGTATCTTCCTGCCTGGCAAAGTTATATCCAAAAATCCAGACAAACTTATCCTTATACTCTACTGTCCAGCCCTTAGCATAAAACGCAACAAGGATAATGCAGAAAAAAATCTTTTTCCTGCTTTCCATCTTTTTCTTTGTTTTCCCGGCAATTAACATGATACACTTTCTGGAAGTCAGGGAAAAGGCAGTAAAAAGTTTCTCAGCAAAGTCAGATGGACTTTGAGAAAAAAAGAAAAGAGATTTTTCAACAGGTAGCGGAAAAAGGATGGGAGGGAGTCGACCCGGTCAGCTGCCTTGTACCAGGCAGGAAACTGCAGGATAAACATTCTGTCCACTCTGAGGCTTGTGGATACAACCTGTGGCAATCTTCCTACCTGGCTACTGCCTGGGCGATGACGGGAAGGGAAAAACTTGCCTGGAAGGTGCTCCACACCATCTGCGATTATCAGGATACCAATCCCGGGAGCATGACCTATGGAAATTTCCTGGCTTATTCCGGATGGAAAAAAGCGCTGGACCCTAATGCTATCTCCTTCATAATTCCCCCGCTCTGGTATGTCTATAAACACCGGGCTTGTGTCATGCCTGTTTCTTTGAAAAGAAAACTGGAAAAATCTTTTCTGCTGGCAGCTGAAGCCCTTAATGCCCATCGGGGAGGCCATCTGTACTACACCAACATTATTCTTCTTAACCTGGCCTGCCGGCTCTGTATCGCTGATATTATAAAGCTTCCCCGGGTAAGAGAAGTGGCTGGCTGGGAATGGGAAGAGTGGCGCAATTTTATCTTAAGAATGGGCTTTATTCCGGAATATAATGCTCCTGGTTATACCGGGGTTCAGTTACACGCATTATCCATTATGCTTGCCTGTGATGCCCCGAAAGATTTACATCAGGAGATAAGAAATGTTCTCCGGCAACTACTGGCTGACGCAGTGCTCAATTACCATGAAAAAATAGGAATGCTTACCGGACCTCAATCCAGAGGCCACTACATAGTCAGAGGTAGCAGTCTTATGGATACTATTTTTCATTTTGTCCTTGGTACACCCCAGCCTGCCCGGGGCTGTCACCTCTGGCTGGGAGTGGGTCTTTCTCCGGAATACCTCCTGCCTGCCGTGAGAAAACTTTCTCTACCAAGAACCAATTTAACGTTTTCCCCGGGGTATCTCAGAAAAAACTATCTGGACCAGGAATTTGCTCTCGGCAGTGTCACTTCTACCAGGAAAATAACCAATCCGGAAACCCCGGTGTTTTTAGCTTATGCTTCCACCAATCCCTGTTGCGGAATAGCCTTTGTTCCTGCTCCTCGTTATGAAAGTCACTTTGCTGCTCAGAAAAAGGAGAAACTTCTTTCCGCTACCTGCTGGTTGCTGACAAAAAAACAAATAGACACTCATTCCCGGGGAAAGTTTTCCGGGCTGAACACTGGTTGTCCTCATACCCTGGTACCAGAAAGAAAATTCCAGCCAGCCTACAGGATATACCTCGGGGAAAAAGGTGCGGTGAAGATATACGATGAGCAAGGGAAACAATGGCCTTTTGATTTTTCCACCAGGAAACCACTAACAGAAGGACTGTTGCTACAAACGGAAACCATCTATGCCGGGATAAGGTTTTTTAATCCTGAGCTGTCCGCACCTGTGGCAAAATTGTCTCTCCAGGCTGATCATCTGGTTCTTCTGGTGGAATCATCCTGTTGTTCTCTGCAGATAAACCGTCTGGAAGCTGCCACATTTTTTGGTCTGGCTCTTCAGGTTTCTCCGGTGAGAAAGGAAAATAATCCCTGCAGCCTGATTCCGAAAATTTCAGGTATAAAAAGGACCAGGAAAGGGTGGAAGGTTTACGGTCTGTTTTTCCCCGGGCAAAAACTTATTTTAAAAATTGAGCCGGTCCAGTCTGTTTTTTATACTTTGAAAAGGGAAGAAATTACTCCCCATCTTTTTTACCTGTCAGATTCTTGCTTTTGAGTTGACTATCTTTTTATTCCTTATGAAAATTTAGCCCCGGGGAAAGGCGCCGGATAAAAGCAGCAAGGAATTTCACTGCCAGTGTTACATCATCCAGAGAGACAATTTCTGAAGGTGAATGCATGTACCGTAAAGGAATCCGGACCAGAGCACAGGGTACACCTTCCCGGATGATATGAATTACACTGGCATCAGTGGGTGTTGGACCAGCCACAGCAGTAACATGCCAGGGGATTTTCTCCTCCCTTGCTACTTCCATCAAAAATTCATTCAGCTGCGGGTTAATGTTAGAACCGCGATTAAAACCAATACCCTGTCCCAGCCGGACATCTCCTGTTATTTTTTTCTCTGCTTCAGGATAATCAGAGGCATGTTCTACTTCTACCACGATAGCCATATCTGGTTTTAAGCGATAAGCTACACCCCACACCCCCCGGGAACCAACTTCTTCCTGAACTGTGGAAACTGCCAGGACTGCTGCTTTTACCTCCCTGCCGTGAAGAAACCGTAAAGTTTCAGCCAGGACAAAAACACCTAACCTGTCGTCAAACCCGCGCGCAGTTGCCAGATTGTGCAAAAGTCTCTGAAAACCAGTAGCGATGGTAGCAGCGTCTCCAATTCTCACCAGAGATTCAGCATCCTTCCTGTCCCTGGCACCAATGTCAACCCATAAATCCGGAAACTTAACTGGTTTTTCCTGCTCATTTTCCTGGCGTAAACGTGATGGTTTTCTGGCAATTACCCCGGGAATAGGCCCTTTGTGACCACAAATAAGTACACGCGCACCTTCCAGAGATTGAGGCAAGACACCACCAATAGGAACAAAGTGCAGGAATCCATCATCAGTTATGTAGTTAATCATCAGACCAATCTCATCACAGTGAGCAGCCAGCATTAACCTGGGGTTTCCTTCAGGTTGTCTGGTGGCAATTACATTCCCGTGAACATCCACTTCTACCTTTTCCACATAAGGCCTGACATAGTCAGCAAAAAGTTTTTGCGCTGGCTGTTCAAATCCAGAGGGACTGGGGGTGTTGAGGAATGTTTCCAGAAACTCAAGATTTATCTCTTCCATAATGGTTAAAGCTCCCCCGGTACAATGGCATTATGTTTTCTCAGGAGTTTATAAATCTCAGCCAGTGGAAGCTTCTCTATTTCTGTATCAGTTTTTGCTGCCAGGGCAGCGGCTGCCCCGGCTGCCTGACCCATAGCCATACAGCTGGCTTCCACCCGGTAAGAAGAAGAGGCTTCCTTGTCTCCGGAGATACATCTTCCCGCTACAATCAGATTGCTACTTCCTGCAGGTAGCATTGCTCGAAGTGGAATAGTGGGGTAAATTCCTGGTTCAAAATTACGAAAGATTGTATGGTCACTTCGATGGATATCCACGGCATAGCAGGAATAACAGACCGCATCTTCCCAGATTCTCCCACTTTCATAGTCAGTTAGAGTGATAAACTTTTTGCCGACAATGGTTGCAGTTTCTCTGATACCAGCTTCCGGAGCACACCAGTCAATTCTGAAGTTTTCCAGTCCGGGCTGTTTTCTGCAGAATCTCAGAATTCGCAACATCGCTTTTCTGCCTTCAATCTCAGCCTTTGTCTTTCCTTCACTGGTACGGCCATCTACATCAGGAAGATGAATCCGGTTACCACCATAACTGCGGAGAAAAAATTCAAATTTTCCCCGACCCCATCCCGGGTCTTCCCGCCTCATGTTGCCGGCAGCTACTTCTTTTTCAAAGGCTTCCTGGATAGCCTGGTAGTTAAGTTTTTCCGCGTCATAACCACTCACACCAACTACCAGTGTTGCCGCCTGCAGTTCTGGGTTTATATGTACAGGAAAACCTGCCAGAGTAACAACATTGGCATCTCCGGTGCAGTCTACCAGAACCTTTGATTTTACTTCCCGCAACCCGGTTTTAGTGCAAAGGGTAATTTTCCAGAGGTTTTCTTTTCTTTCCACAGTAGCTGGCATGACATGAAGCAGTATATCTGCCCCGGCTGCAAGAAGTTTTTCGTCAGCTATAGCAGCAAAGACTGCCGGGTTTATGTGAAACCCGAACCTGGGGTTTTTCTGGTCTGGTTCCGGGATTTCTTCTCCTGTTTCTTTCTTCGTCTGGCAGCAAAGCTCCCACCCTATACCGGCTATAATTTGTTTCCCGTAGGCGTGAAAACTGGAAGGGTAAGGGATTCCAGCTGTCACCATTGTACCGCCTAAAATCCCTTGTTTTTCCATAAGAAGAGTACTGGCACCAGCGCGCGCTGACTGTAAAGCAGCAATAATTCCAGCGGTTCCACCGCCAATGACAATAACATCATAGGTCTCTTTCATTTTTCTCCTTTCTGGCTAGTCATGGGAAATATTTTAGACAGCCCCAGCGATAGAGTCAAACAGAGCTTCAGGGCACTGTCGAAAACATTAAACAGATTTATCTTCTGCGACAGGCTAATATGCAGTTTCAGAATTTCTTCAGGAGACAACGTAATTTTTCCCGGGAGACAACTTTTCTGAAGACTTTTCCCGATAGCTTATTTGCCTGCAGTGAAAGATAGTCACACGTTCTGGCGTGCAGAACTCCTATCTGGGGAATTGCCTGCAGTTTCTGACACAATTTAAGATACTCAGGCACAGAAGAAGGATTGTAAGTAAAATGACAGCTAACGGCTAAACCAGGCAGCCAGCTCCTTACCATCTCCTGTTTTTCCAGAAGGATGTCAAAGTTGGTATCAAAACGTTCTTCCAGGAAAACAGAGAAGATATAAGGCAGCAGAGAAGGGCAATGTGGTGCTGCCAGAATCCCCGGACAGGGATGGTAATCTGAAGCAATCTCGTATATCCTTTTTATTAACTGGTAATGACAGTTTTCTTCACCCCTCCAGGAGGCAACTCCTTTCTGGTTTTCTGGTCTTACCCTTTCCACAAAGAAATCAAGTTTCAAACCATCTATGTTCCAGCCAGATGGTCCTGAACCAAACCACAGGTGTAGTTTTTCTTCCAGCCAGCGCTGGGTCTCAGGAAGGCTGTAGTCAATTACTTTTTGTCCGTACGGGTCAGTACCACTGATGAACTTGCCCTGTTTCCAGTTAAGAGAATCCTGTTCCAGAATAAAGGGAGCCCACCACAAAACAACGCGGAAATCAAGACTGTGCAAAACATCTACCAGTTTTCTCATCTCAGGGAATCTTCTCGTATCCAGATTCCAGTCCCCGCGGTAATCCTGCCAGCCATCATCAATGATGATGGTACCGATATTCAATCCTTCTGCCCGAATCAATTTAGCAGTTTTCAGGACCCATTCTTGAGAGAGAATTTGCTTGATGGTTTGATAACGGTTCTGCTGGCTCACATCCTGTTGTAAGGAAGCCTGTGCCAGGAGTAGCTGGTCACCCCAGGTACAGTACCAGGGACGAAACCAGCCTTTTTCCTCTGGCCGGTAACGTCTGGGTATCAAAACACCATCTTCTTCCATGGCAGAGGTAAAGGCAGCATTAGCCTGGTGCCAGGAAATATCTTTACTGAACTTGATTTGAAGTCTGGGTGAAAAAATTATCTGTTGTTTTTTCCCCGGGAAGGGGTTTTCTTTGCCTCCATAATGGAACCGGAAGAATTTTATTTCTTGAGAGTCGATCCGGGCTTCAATGCCATAATCGTAAGCTACTTCAGTACCACCCAGCCCCACTATTTTATTTTTTTTCTTTAGGAAGATTCTTGGAGAAAGAGGAGAGTATGTCCAGTTACAACTGCTGGTGGAAAATGCTGCCTTATCAGGAGAAATTTCCTCGCCAGTACCGGGCTGGTTATGTTTTCCCCGGTAAACAAAGATTTCATCAACATCAATTTTGCTTCCTTCTGGTAGAATTGCCCAGAAGCAAAGACCATGGTCTTGCTCTAAATAGTAGTTAGCCTGGCAGATGATTCTATCAGGAAAAAGGTAAAACTTGTTTTCCAGCCACCCGGTAGCCTTGCCTGAAAGTCTGGCAGATAATTTCCAGTGAAGCATTTTGTTTTTTTCATAAGTGGCTGTGCAGCTGGTAACATTACCCCAGTTTACTCCTTCTATCTCCGGTATCAGAAGAAAACAAAAACGACTTTCCCACAAAGGTTTTCTCTCACCGGCTAAAAAAAGATGGTGACCGCGGTGTAAGTCCACTTGCAGCCGGTAAAACCTGCTTTCAAAAACAAATCTTTCTCTTGGTTTCAATTTCTTTCTCCTCAATAAAGTTTAAGACCAATCAGCCTTCCGGTATGCGGAGAAAGGGCTGGTACAGTTACTGTCTGGGCATAGAAATCAAGTTGCGCTGGTGGTTCTTTGGCATCCTTGATTAGGTCGCGAATACCAATAAATTCCTGCCAGGGAAGACGGGGTATCAGATTCAGTTTTTTAAGGTCAATTCTGATGGTAGCATCTTTTGTTTTCTCCCGGTTGTAGTTAAAAACTAAAAGTGCTACCCGGTCAGGCAGTTTCCAGAGAGAAACTAAAATGTCTTTGTCCTGGCAGGAAACATAATTGTTGCGCCAGAAGGGTACATAAACTGTCTTTTCCTCGTTCAGCCCCCAATCCAGGGCAGTTTCCGGAAGCCTCTGGTAAGAGCCACCTCCTGCCCAGGTGTCATAAAGTCTGGGATAGTCTATGAATCCGCGTACAGCTGCTGCTTTTTTCACCGGGTCCTTGATAGAAATTAAATTCATCCAGGAGATGACAGTGCCGAAGTTTTGAGGAACTGACATGGCTCGCATTCTTTCTATGGGATAGCCGTCCACCCAGTCCATGCCTGAATCGTCAGTAATCGCATGGTATTCACCATCCAGGATGGCATCCATCCAGGGACAGGCAACCAGCGGGTAACAATTAGTGGCATGGGATACCTGAGAACCAGGGACCAGTCCATGACTTTCCATCAATGAGTACATCCTCATCATGAAACGGCGCAGGTTAAAGCCGTTGAACCCGGGTTGAATCCGACCATCAGGTAACTGGTAGGGGAGACCTGTCTGGATGGCTGTAAAGTCCTTCACGAAAAAAATATCCCAGTAGATAGTTCTTAATCCTCCTTCCCCAAATGCCCGGTGGGCTATCCAGAGAAAATAATCCTGCTCTGTTTTGTTCCAGGAATCACCTTCCCAGTCAGCAGCAAAGTAGCTGGTGACACTTTCATCAGGACTTTTCCAGCCATAACCGTGAAGTGGTATGGAAGTATGGACTGTGGAACCATAGCCATTTCTTGCTCCTGAAGGGTTATACGGCTGCATTTTTTTAATCCGTTCATCAGCAATTTTTTTATAGGAAGCCCACATCTTGCCCCAGTCGGCCGGGTTTTTGGAAGGAGGAGTTAACCAGTTCCAGCCGTTAATGATTTTTTCACCGGTCTTTGGGTCTCTGACTTCCTTGTTTGGACCTTCAAAAGTACCGTCTGCTGACCAGATACTGGCTCTCCATCCTTTCACCAGTGGTCTAAAAGGAGAAGCCATATAACTGAAGATGATGGTGCGTTCTTTATCCAGAATAAAAGGGGTACCGATGATATTCTGGCGCAGGATAACTTCTTTTTCTGTACGGATGAGCTCATGAGCAGGGATAGCATCATCTGGAACCCATCCCCGGTCGTTATCAGCCCACCAGAGTAAGCCTCGCTGTTCGTTACCTAACCAGACACAGGGGTAGAAACTGCCCACCACCATCCGGGAACCGTTCTTGCCTGTATCCAGAGTTGTCCAGATTCTTCCTTTCTTCTCGGAAGATAAAAGCATCGTAGTTCTTGCTGCATAATTGCCACCAGAGCCAAGACAGAGTAAACATTCTGCCTGCTGCGCGGAAAGCGGAAATTCTATCTGTAATCCTTCCAGAGGTAAAACCATTTTTCCTTCTGGGCTGTAAGTGAGTTCCAGATAAACAAGGCCATCCTGTTCTACCCAGCCTTTGCTTTTAAATTCTAAGTTTGCTCCTTTTGCCTTGCCAGTAAAAGATACCCGCCAGGGTTTAATCTCCGTGAAAATTGGACTGCCGGGAAATTCCAGCTTATATTTCTTCCCTTTAGTGGAAACAATAATTCTGGCTGGAGAGACACTTACCGGCTGTCCCCGGGAGATAATTTTTTCCGGCAACCCCAGACAGTTCAAGCGATAGCACCTTCCCCAGACGCTAATATTTTTTCCTTCTCTCTTTACGTCGGTAAAAGGTTTGATTATTCTTTCTGTGTCTCCCAGCTTTGTATTCCACCACTCAGCAAAGACCTTACTTTCATCTAATTTGGTAAAGGATGTCTGAACCGGACCAATTCTGGTCCCATCTTTCTGGATTAATGTTGCCTGCACCAGATACTTACCTGGTTTCAGGGGCGGTAACTCGATTAGCTTACGGAAATAATAGGTTTGAGAAGTAGTAATGGAACCGGTGGTCATTACCTGCTGGCTTGTTTCTGGAAAAATGCGGTAGGTAACTTCCTTAACTTTCTCCGGTTCCTCCAGATAGTAGGTATCAGCTACCAGAAAAAGAGTGCTTTTCACCGGGTTGAAAGTAGTTTTCAAAGGGAAGGCTTCCTGGGCTGCGGGTGCTGGTTCTAAAGCTTCTCTGGGATAACCTTCCCGGAAAAAAGTAAAATACCGAAAAATAAGCCTGTCTTTCTCGGTAACGTTTACTTCTATGGTGCCCAGCCGTTGTCCCAGTTTTCCGGAGATGGGTTCATCTAATTTCCAGGTGTAGCTTTCCCCGGGTAAAATTTTTATTGTTTCTTCCCGCCGGATTAAATCAGCTGGCTGGCCTGAATTCTGGGCAGCTACTTTTTCTCTGCCGGTATCCGTGAAAAGAACCAGAAGTTTGATTACCGCTGTCTGTCTTGCCGGATTATAGATATTTATCCTCATCGCTGCTTTGCCACCTGATGGTCCCGGAATGTCTTCCATCAGCATCTGGACTGCAGGAGTATTTTCTGTCAGTACTCCCACAGGATAACCACCAGGGTCAAAGTAACTGGTGATAGCAGGAATTCTTGCCTGGGTCCAGCCTGCATAAAGATGATTGAATCCCAGCATAAACTTCCAGTGGTCTTCTGGCTGGTTGGGTTTAACCAGTTCAAAGTCCTCTGTGGTAGCGGCTATCTCGCATTCCCACCAGCGGCCACCATTGGGTGCACTGCCGGCCGGAGTGAGTCTCCAGGCTCGCTGAAAATGTGGATTCCAGTTTTTGAATTGCTGACCAACGGCAATCCTTTCCAGTTCCCCGTCCACACCAAGGCAGTTAATCATGAACTTGAAGGAACTATCTGTCCTGCCAGGGGCAACATTTTTACCCAGGGGCTGGAAGTGGAATTCACAGCCGTCATCATGCGCTGAGGCAGAACCAGGTTCTCTTCCACCAACACGGGGTTTATAGTTAGGTGGCACCCAGGTTCTTACAGCCCAGTAAAGGTGATTTTCGTCCCAGGCTAAATAATAGGTTGTTGGACGGGCAATGAGAATCCCACTGGTGCATCCGCCCACACCGCTGACAGCTGTAGATTCTTTCCATTCTTCCGCATCAATTTTTCCGTCAATGACAGGTGGCCTGGACATTTTCGGTAAGGAGAAGAAGGGAAGTTTATCTTTGGGTACCGGTGCTGACCAGGCAGCAAAAAGAAAACTATACCGCAGCATGAAAAGCAAAACTAAAAAATTTTTCATCTTCATCTTTTCTCCTCCTTGACAGAATTTAGCAATTTTTATACACTGGCTGAGAAAATCCGTCAAAGGGGGAATATGGAAAAAATAAAATCGGGAATAGTTTTAGGCATGTTTTTGCTTGCTGGATGTGCCAGTCAGAGTGGTAGTTTCTGGAAGAAGAAGGCAGAAGTTCTGGAGAAAAAGAGTTATAAATGTTACTTCACGGAAAAACCACCGCAGATTGATGGTCTCCTGAAAGACGAAGTCTGGAAAAAAGCCGAAACTGTGCCTGTTCGTTACGCCTGGACAAAGTATCGCGGAGATTATCCGGCAGAGTTTCAACCTGACTGTCGTACTGTGGCTTATTTTCTTTATGACCGCAACTATTTATATGTCGGTGCCTTTGTGGAAGACAGGGACATTATCGCAGATGTCCAGGCAATGAAAGCCAGGCAGGAAGGGAAAGAGCCGGCTATCCTGGAAACAGATGTTTTTGAAATTTTCCTGCAGCCCTGGCCAGGAAAACCAAACTACTTTGAACTCCATGTGAACCCTCTCAATACCACCTGGGATGCCCGTTACTTTGCCCGTCGCTACGATGTTTTTTCCAAATGGGTGGAATGGGATTCAGGGATGAAGACAGCAGTTAAAGTTTCCGGGACTATAAATAAACTGGACATTGATGAAGGCTATACCGTGGAGATGGCTATTCCCTTTGCTTCTCTCACAGATGAAAAAGACCAGCCGGTTAAAGTCAGTAAAGGGGATAAATGGAAATTTAATATTTCTCTTTATGACTACTCCTATTACAATGATGATGGTGGAAACAACACCGCCTGTTTCTATTACACTGCAGCAAGACTTTCCTGGCGCGATTTTCATATGAGGGGAGATTACCATGAACTTATCTTTGAATAAGAACGATGCTCAGATTGTTATCACTAATGGTCTCTGGCAGTATAAAAAGTTAAAAATTCCTCTGGTTTCCGGGGAGTTTCATTACTGGCGGGTACTGAAGGAAAACTGGTCAGTAATTGCTGACCGGATTAAAGAAATGGGACTGGCTGTAGTTTCTACTTATATCCCCTGGAATTATCATGAGCTGGAAGCAGGTCGTTACGATTTTACAGGGCAAACCAGTCCCCAGCGAGCTCTGGCTGGTTTCCTTGATTTAATGAAGGAGAAAGGGTTGTGGGTGATTGTCCGTCCTGGTCCGTACATCTATGCTGAATGGCCTTATGGTGGGCCTCCGGAAAGAGCGGTGAAATATGACCGGCTTTCTCCGGAATTTTTGAGTATGGCAAAAGAATATATAGAAAATGTCTGTCAGGTTTTACGTCCCAGACAGGTAACCGAAGGCGGAAATATCATTCTCTGTCAGGCTGATAATGAGCCGTACCCGCCAGTGGAAAGTTTTGGGGAGGAAATCGGCTGTTTTAAGAACAAGGGTTTGTTTAAAGAGTGGCTGGAGAAAAAGTATAAGGGTGATATCAGGCTGCTTAACCGTCTCTGGCAGACAGAATTTAGCAGTTTTCAGGATGCCTGTTTTTATTTCCATGAGGCTTATGTGGATACAAGTTTACCGTTAGCAGAAAGGCTTTTACCGGAAAGAAGATATCATCTCCGTTACGCAGACTGTTTTGAGTTTATAGGCTGGTATGCTGCCAGGATTGTAGAGGAAGTCGCTGGCTGGTTGAAAGAAAATGGCATTAAAGTACCAATTTCTGCCAATAGCTGGTCACCTCTTTACGCTGATTTTGAAAAATTCTGCCAGGTGGCAGATATTGCTGGTACAGATATCTATCCTGCTGCCTTTATGGAAGGTCCCTATCCCACAGGAGATAACTGGCTATATAACATGGATATTCTGAAGATGTCAGAAGCCAATGTTACCCGGGGCAATGTCTGGTCTGCTGAGTTTCAGTCAGGAATATATCCCTTGCGTAATGTGGGGTATCTACCAGCAAAACATTTCTGGTTTATTCCGGCTGCCTTACTGGCCCGGGGGCTGAAGGGATGGAACTGGTATATGCTGGTTAGCCGGGATAACTGGTACCACTCTCCAATTAATGAGTGGGGTAGAAGTAACGAATACTTTCCTTTCTACCAGAAAGCAGTGGCAGCCTATCACTGGATTCAACCCTGGGACTGCCAGATTCTTTATGATGTTTCTCTTCTGGTTTACAAGCCGCACCGGGTTATTGCTCCAGGAAATTTTGAGCAGGTCTTCGAGAGTCTGGAAAAGGCAGACTTAACATATTCTTATTTTGACCCCCAGTCCAGGGTTAGATTTGCCAGTCAGGTGGTCGTCTATAGCGGCAGTGACTGGCTGGACAGAAAAAGTGCTGAAATTTTAACTTCTTTTGTAAAAGAAGGTGGCATTCTCATTACTTTTTCCCGTTTCCCCCATTCGGACCAGGAAGGAGAGCCGTTGAAGTTACTCCCTTTTCTTGAGCCAGAAGGTGCCAGACCAACCAATCTTCCTGTGGGCATAATTTACGGGAAGAAATCTTTTCTTCTTACCAGAGGGGGACACTGTGACAGCAAGGTAAACTTTGTTTACTTTCGTCAGGTCCCGGGTAAACCGCTTCTGGTCAGACTGAGTATCACCTCCAGGGAAACACTGGTGGATATTGGTGCCCCTTCTGAGAGAGAGTTTTTCGCAGGTTACAGCCAGAATTACGGAAAGGGGAAAATTATTTATCTTGGCAGCAACCCCAGCCCGGAGATTCTGAAAATGGTCCTGGAAGAAGAGGGATTATCCCCATATGTCTGCTGCCACCAGCATAAGGTGAGCACTGCTTTGCACCGGCACCGGAAAGGCCATTACCTTCTTTTTCTGCTTAACCGGAATGATTATGATTTGACTGTAAAATGCCAGTTCAACCTTGCCCGGCTTGGATTCAAAGAAAAGCAACGTTTTGTAGTGGAATCTTTTGAAGGCAAGGAAAAATTAGAAGTTAAAGGTGCACAGCTTTACTGCCTTTCTCTGCCTGTGAGCGGACATGATGTTAATCTCTACAAAATCAAACCGCTTGACTGAGGACTGTAAAATTTTGCCGGTAAGCTAAAAATATGAGCGAAGAAATAAACACGGTGGTTGTTGGCTACGGGTATGCAGGCAGATGTTTTCATAGTTACCTGATTAAGCTCACCCCTGGGTTAAGACTTTATGGCATTGCCAGCCGGAATCCGGAAACACAGGAAAAAATTAGACAGGAACAATCCTGCCGGGTTTACCAAAGTCTGGAAGAGGTTTTAAAAGATGAAGCTGTGGAACTGGTGGTACTGGTTACACCTAACAGTACCCATGCGGAAATGGCAGTAAAAGCCATGCAAGCAGGCAAACATGTGGTGACAGATAAGGTTATGTGTCTGAACCTGAAACAATGCGACTGGATGATAGAAACCTCTCACCGGACAAAGCGCCTTTTGAGTGTTTTCCAGAACAGGCGCTGGGATGGTGATTTTCTCACCCTGAAAAAACTGGTGGATACAGGAAAACTGGGAAAATTGAGATGGCTGGAGATGTCCTGGCAGGGTTTTGGACCGATGCGGGGCTGGAGAGCCAGAGCAGAAATGGGTGGTGGTCGTTACTATGATTTGGGAGCCCATCTGGTGGACCAGGCTTTACTATTTTTTTCTTCACCGATAGAGACTGTTTACGGTAGACTTCATCATGACTTTGAAAACTCAGATACAGAAAGCAGTGCCTTGCTTGTTATCACTTTTGTTGAAGGCAGTACTGCTGTCTGTGACCTTTCCAGTTTAAACACTATCTCCAAGCCAAGATTTTACGCCTGCGGGACACAGGGTACTTTTATCAAGTATGGTCTTGATCCTCAGGAGAAAGCAATGGTGGCTGGTGATATTGATGCGGCAAGAGAAGATCCCTGTTTTTATGGCAGGTGGAAGAAAAGCACAGGCGAAGAAGAAGTAATACCGACGCTGCCCGGTCGCTGGCGCAGTTACTACGAAAACATTGCTGAAGTACTAAGGGGAAAAGCAGAGTTACTGGTAAAACCCGAGCAGGTGCGCCAGGTTATTGCTGTTCTGGAAGCCGGGATTATCTCTGCCCGAAAATGCCAGGTCGTTAAATTTAAAAAGGAAGGGTATGATGAAACGCTATAATCTGGTTTTCTGTCTCCTGATGGGGAGCCTTATTTTGACTGCCGGAGAAGTCAGTAAGATAACACTGGTTCCTATGGAAAAAGCGCCTGTAATTGATGGTGTCATTAATCCAGAGGAATGGCGCCAGGCTGTTAAAATCCTTGGTTTTGTTACCTTAGGAAAAATTCCTCTTCTGGAACCGCGTCAGGGTTATACTCTGATTGGTTTTGACCGGGAAGCTCTTTATTTTGCCATGGCTACAGAGATGCCTCCAGATAACCAGCTGATAACAAATGTGAAACGACATGACGAAAATACCTGTTACGATGATAGTGTGGAAATCTGGATTGACCCTAATCGCCGGAACAAAATAAAAGGGCAGGGAGATTTACGGTACTACCAGTTGATTATCAACCAGCTGGGTACACTTCTGGACGTTGTTTTTGACCCGAAAAAAGGAGTCCCAGATACCGGCTGGGATTTAAAAGGACACCGTTTTGCCTCCCGGACTAATCAGAAAGAAAATGTCTGGGAGATAGAACTGGCTGTTTCCTGGAAATCACTGGGTCTGGACTCGGTCCCGGTTCTACCGGAAGAAATTGGTCTGATGATTGCCAGAAACTGGAAAAGACCGTGGTCGCAGATGCCGATACTTCCGGTGACAGGTTTCAGCGACTGGTCGGGTTATCCGGTCTTTGTTCTCCAGCCTGAAGGAATTTTTGTCCAGGAAAGCAAGCTTGGCCCGGTTTTTGAAGGTATTTTTGACTACCAGATTTCTCTTACCAGTACTCTCTCTAAACAGGCAGAAGCAGACATAATTGTTCATGTGGAATCCAGCACCATGCCTGCCCTGGAAAAGAAAGAAAGGTTAACAGTCCCTGCAGGAAAGACTGTTACCTGGCAGTTTTCTACACCCCAGGGAAGGTTTCAGAAGGAAGGAGAGCACACTTTCAGTGTAAAAGTGGAAAGTGGCCAGCAGACAGTTTTCTCTCACAGTTTTGTTATCAGACCAGTGCGCAGGAAAATCTGGGAGATTTCTGCTCCCCTTGCTGAGAGCCATAATTTTTTCCTGGCCTATTACCCTTCTTATAATCAGCTGGCAGTAAATATTGATTTAAGCCAGGTCCAGGGAAAAGAGAAGGTTTCTACTGCTCAGATAAAATTGTTTGATTCTTCTGGAAAGGAACTTCAGTCCGCAGAGATGAAGATAAAGGCAGGACAGGGAGAATTGTTGATGAAACTTCCTGATTTAGCAGACGGCACCTATACTGTAAAAGCGCTGGTCCCGGAACTGGAACAGGGTAAAACTTTCTCCAGGACTTTTGTGCGCCGTCATTTCCCCTGGGAAAATAATTGTCTGGGATTAAGCAACAAGGTCTATCCACCCTTTCAACCTGTGAAACTTAATGGCAGGACCGTGGATGTTGTTTTGCGCCGGTATACCATGAACGAATTTGGTTTGTGGGATAGTGTTATTAGTTGTGGTCAGGAAATTTTAGGTAAACCGATGACAGTGGAAGGGTTAACTGACAGCGGGAAACTCAACTGGAAAAAGGCAAAACCGAAAATAACCTGCCAATCTACAAAAGCAGAATTTACCGGAATGGTAGAATCTGACCCTCTGATTATCAAAACTTTTTCTGTGATTGAAATGGATGGTTGTATGAAAGTGGAGATGACTCTTTCTCCAGGGAAGAAACCAGCAGAAATCAGGTGGCTGGCTATTTCTGTACCTCTGCGGGAGGAAGTGGTAAGTCTGTGGCATATCATGCAGTCAGGAAGTATCAGGCATAACCCCACCGGTGCTATTGCTGGTGGAGAAGGAATTATCTGGGAAAGCAGCCAGACCGGTAATGGCCCCATGTTGGGAACCTTCTTACCTTACATCTGGTTAGGTGGTCCGGAGAAAGGACTGGCGTGGTTTGCCAATAATGACCGTGGCTGGGTGACTGATGACAACAAATCTGTTCAGGTTCTCATCAGGAAAGGGGGAATCCTGACTCTAAAAATTTATCTGATTAACCGGCCGGTAACAATTACCGCAGAGAGAAAAATTGTTTTCGGGCTCCAGGCTTCTCCCACCAAACCGATGCCTGAAAACTGGCGTCTGGCAGAAGATATTCCGCAGCATGGTGGTTCCAATGGTTACTGGGGAATTATCCCTCATTTTGCCGGTAAATACCCTGCGGACAGGGATTACTCCTTTGCCGATGAACTTCTTATTGCCAGGCGTACCGGGAAGGTAAACAGGGAATTTTTGAAGGAATGGGTGGAGAAAAAAATTAAAAGAATTATCACGGACAACCCGGAACAGGTAGAAGATAGAACCAGGCATGTTTATGCAGGCATGAACAGTATCTCCGGAAGGGGAAGGAAACCCCAGCTGATTTATTTTGAAGAACACGCCCAGGATGTTACTACTCCGGAATGGGAAGTATTTCAGGATGAGTGGGGTTTGAAGCAGTACACCGACCGTACCTGGCCCCAGCAGCAGCCAGGAGTAGGAGCGCAGATTAACTGTTGCCGTAGTTACCAGGATTTTGCTCTCTGGCATGCCAGAGAATGGATGATGCGCGGTCTGGGTATGTACTGCGATAATACCTATCCCAGAAACTGGGAAAATGTTTTTCTTTCTGATGCTTATGTAAGGTCAGATGGTCAGGTTCAACCTTCAGCCTGTATCTGGGAACTCAGGGAGTACCACCGCCGGATGTGGTGTCTCCAGCAGGACTGTCAGCTTCTTACGGAATATCCTTTACTGAAAAGTGTGCATATGACCAACGGGAATATTCTGCCGGTAATCACATGGGCAGATATCAGTCTGGATAATGAATGGTCCTGGAAAAACGGAGAAGAACCTTTCCCGCCAGAGGTTTTACAGGCAGAGATGATTGGCAGGCAGGCAGGAAATTATCCCCATGCTCTTTATCCCATTATCGGTACGAAGAATAAACCGCATGGAACTAAAGTGCCGGAAACAGTGGAACGGGCAGAGTGGGGTTTTCGTTTCACCCATGAGATTTTACGTTCTTCTAATAATCTGGAAAAAATTGTTCGTGATTTCGGCTATGGAAAAGATTTCTGCCGCATCATTAATTACTGGGAAAAACAGAAATTGTCAGCAGATGTCCCGGTAATAGTTGTTTCTAATCCAGGGATTAAATGGATTGCTCTCTGGCGGCCAGAAGATCACCGGTTGCTGCTGACTCTGGTGAACTGGAACCGGGGTACAGAAAAAACAGAAGTTGAAGTTTTCCAGGGCAAGAAGAAGATAAACATTTCCTGGCAGAATGCTGAAGATGGCCAGCCTGCTGGTTCCGGGCCCTGGGAATTTTCTACCTGGGAAGTAAAAATTTTGAAAGCAAAGATACCGGTGCCAGGCAAAAAGATTCGTTAAAAAAGTGAAACAAAGAAAAACTCTGTTTTTCTGTAAAATTGCAGTTTTTGTTTTCCTTTCCCCGGTAAAAGGTGAGGATTTTTTCACCTATACCAGTTCCGGAGGAATAACCTACACCATCTGCGAACAGGGAATCAGCCAGATAAATCTCGGGGAAAAAACTCTGGCTAAAGGTAAATGGTTGTTTGAACCTGTTGACTGGATGTTTATCAAAGGTGGCAGGCGTGATTCTTCCTGGCAACTTCTGAGTGCAAAATTACAGAAACAGGCGGAAAACAGTGTGCTGGTAAGTCAGGTTTATTCCGGGGCAAAAGTATATTTTCGGTATACCTTCAAAGGTGAGGATTTATACATAGAAAGCAGGGTAGAGAACGAGGGAGAAAAACCCATTGGTTTCAGTCGGTTCGGTCATTTAACCTTTGATTTTCAGGCTAACCCGGAAGGGATTATGCCTGTCTGGCATATCAGTTATCTTCAGGTTACCGGTTACGGTTGTTTTCATCCTTCGCATCTTAACCGGATTGCTGGCAGTTACTCTGCAGGAAAGGATTTTGGTGTTGGTCTGAGTCCGTCTGGCAGACAGTTTATCCGTACCCTTTTTCTGTGGGACCTGCCGGACTGGGGAAAACAGGAAATAAAAAACCCCAGACACCTTTGCTATCTGGTGGCAGAACCCATTCCTGCAGAAGGAGCCAGAACCTTCCAGATGGTTATGCGGGTGAGCACAAGAAAAGACTGGCAACATCTTCTTCAGCCTTATCAGGAGTATTTTCAGAGACTTTTCGGGCAGGTAAAATATGTCGCTGACTACCGGCTGCTGGCGGTATCCCATGTCAATCGTAATGTGGAATCAATCAGTCCGGAAAACCCCTATGGTTTTCACCCGGGCTTCCGGAGGCTGGACCTGGTTTCCGGGACAAATGCTTTTTGTGATTTGCTTGTACCTGCTTTAAAAAAAGCTAATGGACAGGGTGTCCTCATCTGGGGACAGACAGGCACTGACCCCAGAGGAGCTATGTATCGTCCTGATTTTGATGTTTTACCTCCAGAGGTAGAAACTAACTGGGCAACAATTGACCGGAACTTCAGGGAAGCAGGATTACGTCATGGTGTCTGCACCAGACCTGGGGAGATAGCAGTCAGGATTAACTGGAAAAAAGATGGTACTGTCCGGATTAATCCTGATGATTCCTGGCATTTAAACCTGCTCTGGCAGAGATTCCAGAAAATGATTAATCTGGGCTGCACAGTTTTTTATCTGGACAGTTTCGGTAACAGCTGGGAAGATGTGAAAATTATGCAGTTTCTCAGAGAAAAAATGGGTCCAGAAATTCAGACCTTTGCGGAACACCAGTGTGATGTTTTGATGGTTTACAGTGGTGCCTACACCGAGACAGATTTTTATGAAAAAGGGAAAGCCAGCTGGGTAAAGGAAACAAATTACTATCCCCGGGCAGGACTGCGAAACTGGGAGATTTATCAGTGGCTGGTTCCTGGTGTACAGATGGTTTCTCGTCTGTATGATATCCACGGAACTATTCCCAAAGATGTTCTCCCGGTAGAAAGATTTTTCTATGACCACCGGATAACGCCTCTGGTGGCTGATTACCGGTTACCTGAACGGGCAGATTTTTTAAGGGTTTTACAGGAAGAATATCTGGAAGGCACAAACAGGTGGAAAAAATAAACAGAAAGGAGAAAAATGTTGATTGACGGTGATGCCTTGATAGAGAAACAATTGCAGTTGAAAACAGTAACCGGGGTAGTTTTCCCGGACGGAAGGAAAACAACCTTAACTCCTGTCCGTTATGTACCTGTTCCGGACAATGCTATGTTGTTTCTTGATGGAGCGTGGCAGGTGAAACGCTGGCCTTTCAAGAAACCAGAAAAGTTTCTCGCCGGTCCAGAAGTGGATGACAGTTTTTGGGAAACTGTTTCTCAACCAGGGAAGGTATTTTATGCAGATTCCCAGGCACATAGCAAACCTATCCCCAACTGGAACCGGGTGACACAAACGCATCTTGATGACCGTGATGGTGCGATTATCAGGCGGCATTTCTACTGTCCAGCTGAATGGGAAGGGAAACGCATTTACCTGAGGTTTGATTCTATCTATCCAGCCGGTCAGCTTTATCTCAATGGAGAATACCTTGGTGCTCATTACAGTGGCCTGACACCGGTAGAGTTTGATGTCACAGGCAAGGTTTTACCTGACAGGAAGAATCTGGTGGCGGTCAGGCTCTTACGGAAACACAGATTCCACAAGATGGATATGGTAAGACATGCAGTGGAGTTTTGTGGTCTTGCCCAGTCAGCCTATCTTTTTGCTACAGAACAGGTTCAGCTTTCTGACTACCATTTGCAAAGCAGGCTTTCACCAGATTTGTCCTGTGGCCAGATATCTGGCCAGGTAAAGATTACCAGTTTCCAGGGTCTGGCTAAGGGGAAACTCAGTTTGTTTCTTTATGACCCATCCGGTGAAAAAATAGCCCAGGATTCTATCTCCTTCCAGATTAAACCAGGTGAGGAAATCTCCCTGCCTGTATCGCTTTCACTGGAAAAACCGTTTTTGTGGAATGATGAACAACCTAACCTTTATACTGTCTGCTTGATTCTGGCGGTGAAAGGTTATCCGGAGCAACTTTTTCACTACCGGACAGGATTCAGGCGTCTGGATTTATCCCCGGAAGGACCGAGACTGAACGGTAGGTTTATTAAATTCCGGGGAGTGAACCACCTTACCTATCATCCTGAAGGTGGCATGTATACCCCGAAAGAATGGTTGCGACGTAACCTTCTTCTGATGAAAAAAGCCAATGTTAATGCCATCAGAACGCATTTCCTCGGTCCCCGGTGCCTGGCAGAGCTGTGTGATGAAATAGGTATTTATTTGCTCCAGGAATTACCGATTGACTGGGGTACAGACTACATCCATGACCCGGAATGGGTTGGTCCGGCTTTGATGAGAATTCAGGGTGGAATCTTACGGGACAGACATCATCCCTCTGTGATGGTCTGGAGTGTGGGAAACGAAAATCTGCCGTTGAACGCAGAAGTAGCTGAGGACGGGTGGAATCATCTCCGTATATTTCATCGTTTCTGTAAAAAGCTTGATCCTGACAGACCAACGATGTTTCCCCCGCCTGGACCGGCTAATAAAATCAAGGCGATTTTTGAAGTCCGGGTTGGTGACATCGCTGACACCCATTACAGTTTTTCTTTAGTCAAGGAAATGCACCGTACCGGTAGAATCAAGAATCCACGTTCCTGGGATGGTGACCTGGAGGAAATAACCCGGGAAGAAGCAATAAAGAAAGGGTGGAGCGGTGTATGGTTTTCTTCAGAATACGGGATTTTTAATATGATGCCAGATTTACTCAATGCTCCTTATCTTTCTGTGATTGACGATTATCCTGAAGACCCCCTCAGCGGGAAAAATTCCCTGCAGGTCTTCATAGAGAGGCTGGAAAGGGAGTGGGGTTTCATGCGGGAAGACCCTACCTGTCTTGGGGCAGCCTACTTCCCCTGGATTTGCTCCGGTTCTGGGAAAAATCCCTGGGGCTGGGTGCGCTGGGCTGAAGATGCGGACTGGGGTGTGATGACGGCTGACCTTTTACCCAAACCTTATTTCTGGGCTCTCCGGGTAGCTTTCAGTCCGGTGAAATTTCCTGCCCGGGTCTACTGGCAGAAGGGACAGGATTACATTGAGTTTCCTGTCACCAACCATTACAACTCCTATAACTTAAACCAGTGTATTTTCCGCACCCAGTTAACTGCTGGCAGTCGCTGGATGGGTATGAGCAGAGAATTCCGGGATATCAGAGTGGACTGCCAGCCAGGGGAGAAAGTAACTGTCAGAATTCCTTTATGGGAAGTTTCAGCCTTAAAGTCCCTGGAGGAAAACGGAGTAGCACTATGCCGGATAAACCTTCTTGACCCAACAGGTTTCCGGCCGATTACTGCTGATATTATCATTCTTTCCCGGGAAAAAGTTAAAACACAGGAAGGTGAAATGCCCATTGGTCCTGATGCCAAACTCTAAAAACCATGACCAGCAGAGAAAGATTTATCCGCACGATGACCTATCAACCTGTGGATAGAAGGCCGTTATATGTTGTTGGTATCTGGCCTGATACCTTAAAACGATGGAAAAAGGAAGGTTTACCTGAAGGTGTGGATGTTCACCAGTATCTGGGGTTGCAGCCTATACGTTCTCTTTATGTCGGTCCCAGAATGGGACTGTGGCCACCCTTTGAAGAGAAAATTATTGAAGAAAGGGATAATTACCGGATTTCCATTGATGGCTACGGCAGGAAGGTAAAAACCTTTCTGGACCATACTTCCATGCCGGAGTGGCTGGAATTCCCGGTAAAAAACGCCTCTGATTTAGAAAGAATAATAGAGGAACACTTTGTCCTGGAAACAATGGATTTGCGTTTCGGTGAGGACTGGGAAAAAAGAATAGGGGAAGCCAGCAGAACCGATGCGGTAAGAGTTATTGATGGTGGTTGTTATTACTGGACTTTACGCTCCCTGGCTGGGGTAGAAGTAGCCAGCTATCTTCTTTATGATGCTACTTCTCTGGTGGAAAAACTTTTTCAGAGGTATCTGACTATAGTCCTGGAAGGAATAAAAAGAACCTGCAGCCGGATACAGGTTGACTGCCTTGGTTTCGGGGAAGATATTGCCTACAAAACCGGGCCTCTTATTTCTCCGCAAATGTTTCGCCAGTTAATTCTTCCCTGTTACCAGCAAGCAGTCAATCTTGCCCGCTCTTATGGAGTTAAACTCACCTGGTTTGATAGTGACGGAGATTTAAGGAATCTGTTACCTGATTTACTCTCTGCTGGCATCAACACTTTTGCACCCTGTGAAGTGGCAGCTGGAATGGACCCGGTACAACTGCGAGCCAGGTGGGGCAAACAGGTGAGAATGATTGGTGGCATTGATAAAAGGGAAGTTGCCAGAGGGAAACAATCTATTGATTCTGCACTAAAACGTTGCCTTCCTTTAATCAGGGAAGGTGGGTTTATCCCGGCCATTGACCATTCTGTTTCCTCGGATATTTCCTTGGAAAACTATTGCTACTTTTTGCAGAAACTGGAAAAATTTTTGCTGATGGTTTAAACTGGAAAAGATGGCTGTGAGAAAAAATATCCTCTACCTGCACTCCCATGATACCGGTCGTTATATTCAACCTTATGGCTATGCCTTCTCCACTCCCCATCTGCAAAAACTGGCAGAGCAAGGTGTACTCTTTCGGCAGGCATATTGTGCTGGTCCCACCTGTTCTCCCAGCAGGGCAGCCCTGTTAACCGGACAATATCCTCATCAAAACGGAATGTTAGGGCTGGCTCATCGTGGTTTCAGGATGAAAGACTACCGTCACCACCTGGTACAGATATTGAAAAGCGCAGGATACAGCTGTTTTCTCTCCGGTATTCAACATGAACTTCACACACCGCAGGACCCGTGGCGCACCATCGGCTACGACGCTTTTCTGGGAACTTGTGACCAGGCTGAGAAGAAAGCCTGCCAGTTCCTTTCCGGAAATCCCCCAGAACCTTTTTTCCTTTCTGTTGGATTCATTGAAACCCACAGACCTTTCCCGCAGGTACCTGCAGAAAATGCCCGTTATGTCAACGTTCCCCATCCTTTACCTGATAGGCCAGAAGTCAGGGTAGATATGGCTGGTTTTCAGGAAAGTGTTAAAATCCTTGATAGAAAAATGGGGCTGGTGCTGGAAGCTCTGGAGGCAAATGGGTTGAAAGACAGGACAGTGGTGATTTGTACCACCGACCACGGTCCAGCCTTTCCCAGGATGAAATGTACCCTCTATGATGGTGGCATCGGAGTAATGTTAATAATCAGGGATGGGGAAAACTTCACCGGCGGAAAGGTTATAGATAGCTTAATCAGTCAGATTGATATTCTTCCAACTATCTGCCAGTATTTAAAGATTCCTCCTCCAGAATGGCTGCAAGGAGTTTCTCTTTTACCCCTGCTTTCAGGAAAAGAGGAGGTAAGAAAAGAGATTTTTGCCCAGATTAACTATCATGCTGCCTATGAACCCTGCCGGTGTATCCGTACAGAACGGTACAAATACATAAAAAGATACCACAGCTACCTGAGACCTGTTCTTCCCAATACTGATGCTGGTTTCAGCAAGTCATTCTGGTTGCGTTACAACTGGAATGAGCACCGGTTACCGCGGGAAGAACTCTATGATTTGATTTTTGACCCTGGTGAAACCAACAATCTTGTTGCTTCTCCGGAAGTCAGTGATGTCCTGAATCAGATGCGGAACAAACTAAAGGAATGGATGAAGAAAACTGAAGACCCTTTGCTGGAAGGTAATCTTCCTTTACCGGAAACAGCAAGGTTGAATCCACAAAACGGTCTTGATCCGGGAGAACCAACCTTACCAGCAGGGAAAAGATAATTGTAGGGAGAAATATTTATGGAAGAAAAGATAAGAAAACCTGCCTGTTTCTTTATTTCTCCTGACGGTTCTGACAGCTGGTCTGGAAGACTACCAGAACCTAACAGTTTGCGGACAGATGGACCGTTTGCTACTATCGAGGCAGCACAGTCTGCTATCCGCAAATTGAAACAGACTGGCGAAGCAATCTGGCCAGTCTTTGTGTATTTGCGAGAAGGAACATACTACCTTGAAAAACCGCTTGTTTTCAGCCCGGCTGATTCAGGTGCTCCGGAAAGCAAACCACCGCACACTACAGGTATGCCGGAATACCCGGTTGTTTATACTACCTGGCAGGAGGAAAAGGTAACCTTAAGTGGGGGCCGGAAAATTGAGAACTGGTCTTTTACCACAGTCAACAATCAAAAAGCCTGGGTAGCAGAAATACCGGAGGTAAAGGAAGGGAAATGGTACTTCCGGCAGCTGTGGGTTAATGGCAAAAGACGTTTTCGGCCGAGGCTTCCGGAAGAAGGTGAGTATTATGTAGCCAGGGTTCTTGATTCTGATTTAGAAGGTGGCTGGTCCACCATGAGAAAAGGAGTAAAACGTTTTGGCTACCACGGAGACCAGTTTCAGGGTCACTGGCGCAATCTTGGTGATGTGGAGGTACACTTCTTTATTCTGTGGGTCTGCATTCATGTCCAGGTAGCCAGGGTTGACGAGGAAGAAAAGATAGTTTATCTGGACAGAAGTACCGGTATGCGGCTGACAATGGACCATAGCAGTGAAGGTGCTCCCTACATTATTGAGAATGTCTTTGAGGCTTTAAGAAAACCAGGACAGTGGTATCTGGACCGGAGTGAAGGTAAACTCTACTACTTACCTTTGCCTGGTGAGACGCCTGAAAATTGTGAGGTAGTGGCACCATTCCTGGAAGAACTTCTCCGTCTGGAAGGACAGCCCGGGGAAGATGGTTTAAAGGTGGAAAACATCATTTTTAGAAAGATAAACTTTGCTCACAACCAGTGGCAGGTTCCTTCTGATTTTGCTGGTTCTGCTCAGGCTTCCGTAGGAGTTCCGGCGGCTATTACCTTAAGAAACACTAGAGATTGCCGGTTGGAAAACTGTTCCCTCAGTCATCTGGGTACTTATGCGCTGGCAATGGAAGAAGATGTCAGTAATATCACAGTCGCCAGTTGCACCATCAATGATTTAGGAGCAGGGGGAATAAAAATCTGGCACAGATGTAATCGGAACATCATCACTGACTGTGAAATTTACGACGGAGGATTGATTTATCCCAGTGCTGTGGGAGTTTTAATCGGTAATGCCAGTGGTAACCAGGTAGTGCATAACCATATTCATCACTTCTACTACACCGGTATTTCTGTGGGCTGGACCTGGGGTTATCAGGAAAGCCATAGTTATGGTAACATTATTGAGTATAACCACATCCATGACTTAGGGCATGGCAAACTTTCTGACATGGGTGGCATCTATACCTTAGGGGTGCAACCGGGGACAAGAATCCGTTATAACCTGATTCATGACATCACCTGTCGTACTTACGGAGGCTGGGCTCTTTACACAGATGAAGGGTCAAGCTACATCTTGCTGGAAAATAACATTTGCTATCGTACCAACCGTGAAGCCTTTCATCAACATTACGGGAAAGAAAACATTGTCCGGAATAACATTTTCGTCTTTGGCAACCAGCAGATGTTACGTTACACCAGAATAGAGCCACACACCGGCATAATCTTTGAACATAATATTGTTATTTCTGATGGGCAACCAATCTGGAGCGGGGACTACGGAAAAGATAAAAGGAAAATGATATGTGATGCCAATCTTTACTGGGATATAAGCCGGCCGGAACCGGTAATGAATGTTGGTGATGATAACACTCAGAGGAACTTTAACCAGTGGCGGCAGCTGGGTTTTGATTCTCACAGCGTGGTGGCTGATCCGAAATTTGCTAATCTTTCTACCTTTGATTTCCGGTTATCTCCTGATTCACCTGCTTTTCAGATTGGTTTTCAGGAGATTGATACTTCCCTTATTGGGCCCGTAAAAAAGGAGTCGAAAAATGAGAATGACTGAAAAGGTAGCCCTGCTGTTTAATCTTTTTCTTCTTTTCGCGGTAGATTTTCTTCTGGCAGCTGAGAAAAACATTCTGGTTATACCCGGAACAAAACAACCGCCTGTTATAGATGGTCGCATTTCGCCAGGAGAATGGAACCGGGCGACAGCAGTAACAGGTTTCCAGCATATTTTCGGCTGGACAACAGAAAGGCAGGCTGTGGCTTATGTCACCTATGATGAAAAGAAAATTTATTTTGCCTTCAGAAGTACTTTTCCACCTGACTCCAAACTCATCCGGGCAGCCCGGGAAAGGGACCATAAAAGACTCTGTGCTGATGACACCATTGAAATTTTTATCTCTCCTGACTATGAGAAAGCGCTGGACCTGGATTACCACTTTTTAGGTAACTCCCTTGGCGTTATTCAGGATTTTGAAAGCAGGCCTGCTGTGGGAAATTCTCTTCTCCACTGGAATGGTAACTGGCAGTACCAGTGCAGTTCCGGTCCTGGCTGGTGGGAGGCGGAAGTAGCCATTGACCGGAGTGAACTGAAGATAGAAAAGGATAGCCAGGTTTTCGGGATTAATCTGTGCCGGGACTATGCCAGATATGTTTTCACCAACTGGACTCCTGGTGGTTTTCGTAACTATGCCCGGGGGAAATTCGGCGGGGATGTGGCAGCAGTGAGAATCCTTTCCCTGGGAAAAATTCTGGAAGCCGATGCCAGTATTGTTCTGGAAGTGACCGGTGGAAATTGTGATACTATCATTACGGTGGAAATGGAAGTAAAAAACGAAGCCAACGGGCAACTGCTGAAAAAAGTGAAAGAAGACCTTATCGTAAAGGCAGGGACTCTCCAGAAAAAAATAATAAATGTTAACTGGGTGGACAAGGCAGGTACGATAGAGAAAAGAGCGCCAGCACCTGGTGACACTGGATTTAATTCCTGGGTATCCAGCAACAGGAAAGTAGTTACTCTGCGGGTGGATGATTCTTCCTCAAAGCAAACACTTATTTTTCAGACGATGCAGGTAAAAGAAGGTGTCATGGACTGGATAGATAAAAGTAAACAACGTTCTTTTGAAGTTTTCGTGGATGCCTACCCTTCTTACGGAATTATGAAGGCTTCTGTAGATACTTATGATTTTAAGGAAAAGGAGAAACTTGCCCGGATAGCCTTTTACTTACAGGCAAAAAAGAGTGAAGAGGTTGCTGGCTGCGGATTGATAGACAGATTCAACCTCGGTTACGGGGAGACATTAATAAAGCATTTACCTCTTAATTTTTCCGAGTACCAGGCAGTCTTTGTAGCGCTGGACAGGGAAGGAAAAGCGCTGTCCAGAGAAACAACGGATTTTGAGAAGAAGAATTTTGAGTGGGAGAATACAAGGCTGGGTGTCTCAGATGAGGTGATAGAACCCTTTACTCCTTTGAAAGTGAAAAACAAATCAGTGTTTTGCTGGGGCAGGGAATATCTTTTTGCTGATACTGGCTGGCCAGCGCAGATTATCAGCAGGGGAAAGCCTCTCCTATCCCGTCCCAGTGCTTTGTCCGGGCAGGCAGAAAGCGGGAATCTTTTCTTCCGGCCTGTGGGTTCTCTGAAGATTATTTCCGCCACCCCGGGTAAAGTAATTTTCCACGCTTACAGTCAGGGGGGTGATTTACGAACCAGACTGGTGGGAGAAATAGAGTACGATGGAATGGTGAAATATCATCTGGTTGTTTCTCCTGACAGGGAAATAACAGTAAAAAATTTATCTCTGGACATCCCTTTGAGCAACGAGAGGGCTATACTCTACCATGCCTGCGGGGAAAGCATTCGCTTAACGAATAAAGCAGGTTATATTCCGGATGGTCAGGGTGTTGTCTGGAGCAGCAGGGAGATTCCCAATTCAGTAGTTCTTGGTACCTTCATTCCCTACTTCTGGGTAGGAGATTATGACCGTGGTTTTTGCTGGATGGCTGATAATGACCGTGGCTGGGTCACTGATGACAGTAAACAATGTGTGCAGTTTATCAGAAAGGGAAAGGAACTGATTGTCAGAATTAACCTTTTCCAGGTGGAGAAGAAAATCAGTCAGCCCCGGGAGATAGTTTTTGCTGTCATGGCTGGACCAGCCCGACCAGAGCCAGAAGGCTGGCGGATGGACAAGAAAGGTGGTTATGCCTGGTACTGTGGTAGAGCCAGAACCTTTCAGGGTTACGGGAAACCGCCGGATATGGAGGCTTACCTGAAAGATGTGGAATATTACAAAAAAGAGCGTGGCTACTGGGGTGTTAACACCAGCCCCAATGATTTATGGGGGACAACTCCGGAAAACATTTATTATGAAGCAGAATGGTCTCCAGGGGTGCCCACGGAGAAAAGAAATGATTACCAGATGTACTACCTTAACAAATTCATGGAAGCAGGATATATTGATGGCCTTTACAGTGATGATGTTTACCCGGTGGCAGACAGAGACCTGGTGACAGGCAGAGGTTACCTCAGGGAAGACGGAAAGGTTCAGGCAGGTTATTCTATGTTTGCCCTGCGTGACTTTTACAAACGCAGTGCTTACCTTTTCCGGAAACATAACTGCAGTCGCCGTATGACCGTCCATATGACTGATTCCATGATTCTACCTGCTTACTGTTTCTGGGATTACAAGCATGATAACGAATGGCGTAAGTCTCTTCCTGGTGGTGACCAGATTGATGGCTGGGACCTGGGTGAAATCTGTGCCCGGAGTATGAGCCGGCAGTATGGTATGGGAGCTTCCTGGCATACTCCTTCGGGCTGGGATACTGACCCGGAAACAGGTGGTGATGACCACTCCTGTCTTCTTCTTCTGCATGATATCTTAGGTCGTTCCGAGAACCTTGCTAACCGGACCCTCCCGGCAAAATTACTCTTTGGCATCGGAGAAAAAGATGTAGAATTTCTTGGTTACTGGCTACTTCAACCGAAGAATGACCCTAAAAAGAAGGACGTTAAAGTTTCTGCCTGGGTGAGAAAAAGTAAGGGAACTGCTCTGGTTGTAGCTGGCAATCTTTCTTCCCGGGATTGGTCCGGTAAGATTCAACTTCCTTTAAAGTTGATGGGATTAAAGGGGAACCTGGTGGCTTGTGATGGAGAAGAGAATCATCCCCGGATTCCTATGGAGAAAGACAGAATTTTTCTGCAGGTGCCCAGGCATAACTACCGGCTGGTCCTGATTGGGCCACCGGGGAGCTTTCCGGTTGATGAGCCTTTACCGGGGTCCGGTTTAGAAAAACCTGTTTCCCTGATACCTGAGTTATGTGACAGTTTCCACCAGGACTTTCTGGACCCTGTCTGGAAACTTAATACCTCTCCGGTAGCGCAAGCCACAGCAAGGATTTACCGTCAGAGATTAATGCTGCGCAGTTGTGATTACAAATTTGCTGTTGTAGAAAGACCTTTTAACCAGGACAATGTTACTGTGCAGGTGCGTGTGGAAACAGCCAGTTTAAGTCACCAGAACTGGAATGGACTGCTTCTTCTCTGGGAAAACGGAGATTTTGTCTTTGCTGGTCCTGTGCTGAGAGAGAAAAAGTTTCTGTATGCTGTCTCTACTGATGGTAAAATCAAAACCCAGTGGGGTAGTCCAGTTTCCGTGAAAAATCCCGAAACAATGCACCAGCTCAACTGGGTCCAGATTAAACTTTTACCGGAGAAGATTGTTTTTTCCGGCTCCGCTGATGGGCAGCACTGGAGCTGTGACTGGGAAGTTTCCAGAGCAAAACAGTTAAAGGGTGCACCGGTAACACTGCGGCTGGGTAAATCTCCTTCTGGTAAGGATGAAACACCAACTCCGTCTCCGTCCATTATCTACTTTGACGATCTAATCGTCGGGAAAAACGCATGAAAAAATTTTTCTTTCTGGTTCTGCTGGTTTTCCTGACAGGTATCGGGGAAGGTTCTCTCCTTCTTTACCTTCCCTTTGACGGTGACTGCAATCCTGGCCAGAGTGTCGTGAAGGTGATTCCCCAGATAAAGGGGACACCTGTCTTTGAGCAGGGCTGGCACAATCAGGGACTGCTTGTTGGTGGCAAGGATAGTGCTACAATCACCTACAAAGGAGAAGGTCTTATTAAAGTTAACCAGGGCACAGTAGTTTTCTGGGTGAAATCCACAGACTGGGATGCCAGTGAAGAGAAAGGATTTTATTTTTTCCGTTTCCTGCCTGATGCTTTTCTGTACAGATATCACACCCATAAAGACACCATGAGTTTCTACTGTAAATTCCCCACCTATAACAAGTATATTCTTTACAGCGCTGCCTTACCTCTGAGAAAAGGGGAATGGTTTCAGGTGGCTGTTACCTGGCTGGATAATGTGCTGCAGCTTTACACCAACGGGGAAAGAAGCGGAGCTGATTTCCTTTTAGAACCAATGAAAGAAGGCAAGCACGACCAGGCGCTTCAGTTTGGCTATCATTATGGTGAAAATCATGTTGTGCTGGACGAATTTTATCTTTTTGATTACCCCCTGGTAGAAAATGAATTAAAAGCCTTATCTTCTGCTTACCAGTCCGGAAAAAAATCTGCCTTTCGTTCTCTGGAGAATGGCAGGCTCCATGTTGTCCACTACCCCGGTCTGAAAAAAGTGCAACTGTGGCTGGATCTGCCGGAGGCAGAAATTCTTAAAGACCTGAAAAGAATAGAGTGGTGGGCTACCGGTGCTGACGGCAAAAACTATCTTCTTTCCCGGACACAACCGACAACAGAGAAAACAAGACAGTTACTTCTTGATTTACCAGAGAGGTTGCCAGCAGGCCAGGTTGTGGTGGAAGCAAGGCTGATAGATGTTAACGACAGGGTGCAACTTGTCATTCCATCTGAACCTTTCCTCCGCCGTCTTTATCCCTGGGATGGGGCAAGGGTGGGAGTTTCTGATGAGGTCATTCCGCCTTTTACTCCCTTAGAAGTTAAAGGAGAAAAACTTATCTGCTGGGGGAGGCAGTATGCACTGGATGAAACCGGCTGGCTGAAATCAGTAATCACCAGAGGAAAAGAGATTCTAACAGGTCCGGTTTCTCTGTCAGGAAGAATTGAGGGGAAAGTGTTATCATGGTCCAGACCGCAATTGAAACTGTTAAAGAAGGAACCCGGTGTTGTGAAGTGGAAGGCAAATGCTGTTTGCGGTGCACTTTCTGTTAATCTGGATATTACTGCTGAATATGATGGTATGGTTCAATATAATTTGCGTCTTGTTCCTGAGAGGGAAGTAATGATAGATTCTCTCTCTCTAAAAATTCCGTTAAAGACTGAGCATACCATTTTATATCATGCCTGCCGGGATGCTATCAGGGTTACCAACGAAGCCGGGTACCTGCCGAAAGGAGAAGGAAAAATCTGGGGCAGTTCCGCTAAACCTAATCAGGTGGTTATGGGTTCTTTTCTCCCTTACCTGTGGGTGGGTGATTATGATAGAGGATTTTGCTGGATGGCAGATAACGATTACGGCTGGTCTCTCCAGGACCAGCAGGACGCCCTGGAAATTTTCCGGGAAAACGGTGTCACAACTATAAAAATAAACTTTTTTCGGGAACCAAAGAAGATAGCTTCTACCTGGGAAACAGTTTTTGCTCTGATGGCAGGTCCAGCCCGACCAGAACCTGAAGGCTGGCGTATGGGAAAGGCAGGTCTTTCCTGGTACTGCGGCAGGACACCAACATTACAGGGTTATGGTAAACCACCTGATATGGAAGCCTATTTGAAAGATGTGGAATATTACAAAAAAACTTTTGGCTACTGGGGGCTTAATACCAGTCCCAACGATTTCTGGGGAGTGACAGAAGAGAATAAGTATTTTCAGTTGGAATGGGCTGGAGGAAGCACCCACGGTTACCCTTCAGTTCAGCGGAATGATTTTGTTGCCTGGGTAGTGGATGATTTGATGAAAAAAGGATACGTGGATGGACTTTACAGTGACGATGTTTTCCCCAAAGCCAGTTACAACCTGATAACAGGACGGGGGTATCTGCGCAGTGACGGTAAAATTCAACCGGGATATTCCATGTTTGCTCTGCGGGATTTCTACAAAAGGCTGGCTTATCTTTTCCGGAAGCACAAATGTTCCCGGGGAATGCTGGTGCATATGACTGATTCCATGATTGTGCCCTGTTATTCTTTCTGGGATGGTAAACACGATAATGAATGGGGAAGGACTCATGGTGCCATCAGTAATTATTCCCTTGGAGAAATATGCGCCCGGAGTATGTCCCGGCAGTATGGTATGGCAGCTTCCTGGCATACTGAATCTAACTGGCTAACAGACCCTGATGATGGTGGAGATGAACTCTCCTGTCTCCTTTTACTTCACGATATCTTAGGAAGAGCAGACACCATGGATGACAGGACACTGCCTGCCAAAATTTTGTTTGGATTTGGGGAAAAAGATGTTGAATTTCTTGGTTACTGGGTATTACAACCGGATAAAGACCCGGAGAAAAAAGATGTCAAAATCTCAGCCTGGGTGCGGAAAAACCAGGGTACTGCTCTGGCGGTGGTGGCTAATCTTTCTGAAGAGGACTGGCAGGGGCAATTAAGAGTACCCTTGAAACTCATGGGACTGCCAGATTCAGTTGTTATCTGTGACGGTGAAGATAATCATCAGAGAATAAACCGTAGGGGCGAGATGGTAGAACTGGCTATTCCCAGACACAATTACCGCCTTCTTTTAATTGGTCCACCTGGCACCTTCCCGGTTGATTTACCCTTACCAGGGGAAGAGTTATCCAGGCCAGAAAAACTGCTACCGGAACTCAGTGATAATTTTGAAGGGAAGAGTTTGAATGAAAAATGGAAACTGGTTTGTTCTCCTGAATCAGGGGGAAGAATAGGTCTGTACCGGGGTAGGTTGATGGTTCTTGGTTCTGACTATAAGTTTGCGGCAGGAGAAAGACCTTTTAATGCGGACAATGTTACTGTCCAGGTGCGCATAGAAAGTACCGGTCATGCTAACTGGGTCGGTTTGGCCCTGGTTTGGGAAACAGGGGATTATGCCTTTGCCGGCGTGGTACATCAGCGCAAGCAGTTTCTCTATGCAGTAAAATCAGGAAGTAAAAAAACCAGTCAATGGGGACCGGAGATGAATCTGGAAAGGCCAGGCAGGATGCGCCAGGTTAACTGGGTAAAGGTAAGCCTGTACCCGGAAAAAATTGTTTTTTCTTCCTCTTCTGACGGAAAGAACTGGAGTCAGCCCTGGGAGATGAAACGACCGGCAGAACTGCAAACAGCACCGAAGATTTTAAGGCTCGGTAAATCCCCAACCGGTGAAGAGGCAGTTCATAAACCATTACCCACAGCCATCTTCTTTGATGATTTAATTGTTGGTAAGAACTCCTGAATTAATCCGGTGGTGGTGACATGTGCTTATTGGGATAAATTTCTTTCCACATATCAAAAGGAAACCAGCGGACATGACCATCAGCATAAAGACCGTGACCACCCAGAAATTCTGTTCCCCCTGGTCTGTGTCCCACCCAGGCATCAGATAGGTAGGTTGAACCGGGTACCTTATTATAATCAGACATCACCGGTGCCTTCAGTTTATTGGCAACTGTTTCTATTCTCACTGGACGGGTAGTGTTGCCATAAGGCCACATGTAACCATAACCAACTAAAATGAAGTATCCTATGCCGAAATAACCTGTCGGCACTTGCCTGCTGCGTGGGGCAAAGCGAGCATTACCGGGACAGTAAAAAACCTTAATTGATTCACTATAAGATTTTATCAGGTTGTACCAGGCTTCACTTACACCATAATCATAACCAATGGTATTTAGTGACCCTGGTGTCCAGCGCCAGGTTGGCGGCAGGAAACCATCAAAGTCGTTGCCGTACATGGCTAAAGCCAGAGCAATCTGCTTTAAATTTCCTGCACAGGTAGCCTGTCGGGCTTTCTCCCTGGCTTTTGATAGTGCAGGAAGTAACATGGCTGCCAGAATAGCAATGATGGCTACCACTACCAGCAATTCAATTAACGTAAATCCTTTTCGTCTCATTTCTTTTACCATGATAGTATATATTTATTAATCCTGTCAAATTGATATGGTAAATAGTTACAGGATGCTCGTGACAGATGACATTTGATAACTTCCCGTTTTAAATTTGGTAATTAGTAACCAGAGTTGCACCTGAAACTTTCCACGGTCAGTACCGCTGTCGGAAGTGTCGTCTGACCCGCTATTTCCTTGGGGA
>Ga0185342_1000051_pt1 | contig 76221 bp, 66 predicted proteins | sample ConPoolayeEmetaG_FD_128045 | JGI IMG/M metagenome (GOLD analysis project Ga0185342, IMG submission 128045) | Hot spring microbial mat communities from California, USA to study Microbial Dark Matter (Phase II) - Cone Pool mat layer E metaG... ... | reverse complement strand
TTTCCTTGCCAAAGAGCCCTGAATAATTTAGTATAAATCTAACAGTTCAGGGCTGAGCCTGACTAACGACTTTTTTAATCTCCGAAGCCAGGACTTATTGAAGAATTAGCCAGCCTGATCTGGTGTTCAAGGCAATAAAAGGACATTATATGTTTTCCAGGCTTTTTCCCAGACACAAGGTTAGGGCCGACCAGGCTGGTTTTATCCGCCGGGGTCTGGCTTTCGGTCTGGATGCGCTGATTATTGCAGTGCTGTCATCCCTGGTTTATACCGGCTATTCCGAGCTGAGAGCCAGGATGAGGCATGAACCGTCTCCTGTCTCCGGGGCCATTAAGGTCCTGGAAGAAGGTGGAGACGCCAGCTGGACGCTGGAACGTGGACTCCAGGTAGAACAGGATAAAAAGCAAGAATACCTGGATCTCCTTAAGAACCAGATCTCGGAAGAAGAATTTCGGGCAGTCGAGCCTATGACTGTTAAAGAAATAGAAAAGAATTATGCCGGAGCTCTGGTTAGAGCCAGAATTGAACGGTCCAGGGAGAAAATCCCGGAGAAGGACAGAACCGAAGATCGAGCCTACAAAGTCATAAAAGAATACATCATCACCCTTCTTTACTTTGTCCTGTTTTTCCGCTTCGGAGGGCAAACGCCGGGGAAGAGAGTCTTCCGCCTTAAGGTCATCGACCTGGAGGGCAAGCCCCGGCTGGGCTGGTACCAGTGCTTTGAGCGGGCTCACGGCTATGTCTGCTCCGCCCTATTTGCTTTCCTTGGTTTCTGGCAGGTGCTCTGGGACCGGCACGGGCTGGCCATGCACGATAAGATAGCCAACACTACCGTTATCCGCCTGTTAAAAAAGCGGCCCAGGAAAAAGAAACCCGAAGAATAGAAGCAAAGAATATAAATAAAAAGCTCAATCCAGGAATCTGGTTGGAGGGCAGAATTATTTCCCTTGACAAAGAAGCCTGACCAGATTAATTTTTAATTAGTGGCTTTAATCAGAGCCGATTTCCTGGAACCAAAAAGCAAACTCATTTTTATGTGTCTAAATCTCCATTTTTCTTAAAGGAGGTAACATGAAATTTACCAGCTCTTCCCAGATTGAAGTGCTGGCCCAGACTAAAACTCACCCTTTCCGGGCAACCAGCTTTTATCTGAACACCGACAAAAGCCAGCAGCCCCTCAAGGCTATTCTGGCTGCCTACAAGGGCCTGGTCAACCAGGCCAGGATGGCCCTGGAAGCGCAAGAACTTCCGAAAGAAGTAAGAAAATCTCTGCTGGATGACCTGGAAAAAATTTCTCATTTTTGCACCAATCGCCTGAACAGCTGGAAAGCACCGGGACTGGCCATTTTCAGCTGTTCCGGACAGAATTTCTGGCAGGAGCTGGAGCTTCCCCATGGGCCCAGAAACCGGATAGTTCAGGATTTTGATTTTTACACTAGACCGCTTACGGCCATAATGGAAAAATTCAAGCGGCTCTGTGTTTTCCTCATAAACCGTAAGGAAGCCTGCTGGTACGAAATCCATTTTGGTGAAATTACCCAGCTGGCTGACCTGAAGAGCGACGTACCTAAAAAGGTCAAAAAAGGCGGGTTTGAAGGTTACGAATCAAAAAGAATTGAAAGGCATATAGAAGCTCATCTTCTGGAACATTTCAAAAAATCAGCTCAGAAAACTTTTGACCTCCTCAAGCAAAATCACTTTGACTGGCTCATGGTAGGTTGTGACAACCAGTTCTATCCCCAGCTTGAATCGATGTTTCACTCTTACCTGAAAGAAAAATTAAAAGGCAGAATCAACGCCCGGCCGGGCACTGAACCTTCCAGAGTGCTCAAAGAATGCCTGGAGCTTGAAGAAAAGCTAAAGAGAAAAGAGGAAGAAGAATTGGTCAAGAACCTGGTGACCGAGCTGGAACGCGGAGGTCGGGCTGTTTCCGGCCTCTCCGATACGCTGAGAAAGTTGAACTCTTATGAAGTCCAGCACCTTATCATAACCCACAATTTTTCCAAGCCAGGTAGGGCCTGTCCGAAATGTCACGCCCTTTATCTTAATGACCAAAACTGTGCAACCTGCAAGGTGCCGACTGAAGCGGTGGCTGATGTGGTTGACGAAGCCATAGAGCTGGCCTTAAATCGGAGCCTCCCTCTGACCCAGGTCAGCTCTCCAACCAAACTGGAACACTATGGAAACATTGGTGCTTTTCTGAAATTCAAGCCTCAAACTTGAAAAAAAAATTATTTCTTACTTTCTACTTTCCTCAGGGAAAAGGAATGCTTCTCGGCAGTCAGCCAGGTATTACCTTTTCTGGTGGCTACAACCATCTGGCCGGTTCGTTTTCCGGTCTTTATCTGGACAACCAGAAAGGCTCCAGGCTCAGGATCGTTGTTCAGACTGCCGGCACACCAGGTTCTGATGCCATTCCAGATTAAGCTTTGAGGCACGTGAGAGTGACCCCAGAAAATAGCGATGACATTATAGGGTTGAATAGCCTGGAGAAAAGCATTCCTCTCTTTCTGAGTCCACCAGGCTTCACTCCAGGAATCAAAGCCGTAATGTTGAAAGATGACTACCGGGCGTCCACTGCTTCCGACCTGTCGCCTCAGGTCTTCTTTCAAAAATTCCAGGCTGTGCTTTGGATAACGAGCGTCCCCGCTTAGCCTTCTCCTCCAGATGTTTAAATACTCCTCACCTACACTTCCCGGGTAAAGATTAAGCATGACAAAATGTACTTTGCCCCAATCCCAGGAATAATGCTGACCATCGGCTGAGATGCTCCGCAAACCAGGTCTGAGCCGATTGCGGTTTCTCAGGTTGGTTCTAACCAGGCCGCTTGAAGGGCCGTCATGTTCGCCAAAACCTTCATAAACCGGAAAAGCCAGCAACCGGTCGCCTTTAAGTCCAAAATCCTCAACATACTGCTGCCAGAATTTTTCCGCTTCTGCGGCCCCCCCTTCATCCAGAATATCTCCCAGAACGACCACACCCCTGGGAGTTAAAATGGTTCCACCGGCTCCAAGCTCAACAGGAAATTTCTGTCCAGGCAGACTGTTCATAATCTCAACCATGGACCGATTTATTTCTCTGGTCTTAACCGTTCCGCCGTAATGAAGGTCAGCTGCCACAAAAAAAGTAATCAGAGAGTCATCAAACGTATCTTCCACCCGAAACGACCAGACCGAACCCGGAGAACCGGGGAGAGAGCCATTTTTTGTATCAACCTTCCAGAAATAACTCTGGCCAGGTTTGAGGCTTTTTTCAGGAATGAAGAAAGAACTCAGTTCCGGCTTCAGTCCCCGGACCACTGGTTTTGCCTTCTCCAGTTTTTTCGGGTCTGTAGCCCAGTAAACATCCTGAGAAACCGCCCAGGGACCCGGCCTCCAGGAGACCTTACTGGTATCATGCCTGACACTTCCGTGGAGGTGATGAGGAATCGGGTTTCGAGCAGAACCATCGTCAATCTTGAAACTTCGAACTATTCCAGGGCTGAGCACCTGGCCTCTGGAATCGAGCTCATCAACTTTCCAGTAATAAGTCTGGCCCGGTTTCAGGTCAGACACCTCAAACATCGTGCTGGTTGCCGGCAGATTGCCACGGCTGGCTTTCTTTTGCCCTCTTTCTACTCCCTCTTTCTCAACGGAAAAATAAAGGGCATAAGATGAAGTTCTTTCGTCACCCTTTTCCCACTTTAGAGTGACCTTAAGCTCTTGAAGTATTTCTCCTTCATCCGGAAAAAGTGGAATAGCTTCTTTTCTTCCAGCCAGATTCCAGATTTCAACCTGAGAATAAGTTTTATCCAGAAGTTCAAGGGAAGCCAAATAGCCGTTAAATGGGTCCAGAGGCAGAGGCATATTAGAAGCAAAAAGACCGCCAAGATAAAAATACTTATCCAGTTTGACCTGAATAGGACCATCTGTTTCTGCCCTCAGCCAGCCATCCACATAGACCTTAAGTTTCTGCTGGTCGTAGACAAAGGCCAGAAGATGCCAGATACCGGGCTCGGGGTATCCTTTCTGATAGCCAACTTTATTCCTGACAGAATGGAAAAAAGCCGCATCCAGGCCTTTACCCAATCCAAAGATTGCCGCCCTTTCCGGCTCCTGCGACCAGGTCAGAATAGTTCGTCGTTGAGCCAGCTCCGGGACTAAAACCCTGACCAGCAAGGTAAACGGCTGCTTTCCGCCAAGAGAAGCGGGAGGGGCAAAAGTCGAACGCAGGAGCACATCAACGGCCGTTAGGTTGACTGCTTTCTGATTTTTTAAGGTTTCAACTGTTGGCTGAGTTCGAAAAACTGGCACGAACTCGCCGCCCAAAACACCCAGGTTCTTCCAGCTTCGAAGGCGCCCTTCAGGCAGAATGGAAGCATCCAGATAAATCAGTCTTTTGGGTGCCGGATAAATAATTAAGTTAAGGATAAAAAATAAAAGCAGAAAAATTAAGACCGAAGGTCCTATCCTTTTCACCCCTGCCTCCTTAAACAGGGTTTGATTTATATAACAAAAGAATAATAAATTTAGAAGATGAAGGCAAATAAAAAAGCCAGAAACTCAAAAGACCTAAGCCTGCTCTTTTGAAATCCATACTCGCTTGTCAACCAAACTCTGAGCAACTGAACTAACTACCCACCATAAAAATAGCCTTTTGCGAATTGACCTCAGCTCAAGTTTTATAGGCCATGGCCATCTTACCAACCTATTCTTAAATCTATTCGGATAGGACTGAAAAAAAGGGCAGCCCCAGGGACTGCCCTTTTTCGACCAATTATAAATTATTCACAGGGAGCTGACTGCTTTTCCTTATCATCGTAACCTTTGAAAGAAATTTTATTTATCAAACTATAGATGATTGGAATGACAAACAGAGTCAACAGAGTGGTGGCTATCAGTCCACCTACCACCGACATAGCCATAGGGGAGCGGAATTCAGAACCGGAAGATCTGGTGACGGCCATTGGCAGCATTCCTAAAATAGTGGTCAGGGCGGTCAGCAGAACAGGTCTCAGCCGGGTGACTGCTCCTCTTATGACTGCTTCCTGCTTTTCGATTCCTCGTCTTATCAACTGGTTGATATAATCGATCATAACGATTCCGTTATTAACTGCTATACCGGCCAGGAGGATAACTCCAATTAAGGCTGGCAGGCTAATGGGCTTCCCGCTAAGGAAAAGCCCAAAAATTACTCCAATGATGGCTAAAGGTATGGTAAACATAATGACAAAAGGATGGAGGAAGTGTTCGAATTGAGAGGCCATCACCATATAGACCAAAAGTAGGGCCAGAGCTAAAGCCGCAGCCAGTACTTTGAAAGCTTCTATCATCTGCTCATATGAGCCCCCGTATTCCAGAAAGTATCCTGGGGGCAGCTGTTTTTCTACTTCTTGCAGGCGTTTTTTTATATCCTTAATAACACTGCCCAGGTCTCGACCGGCAATATTGGCCGTAACCGAGATTTTGCGCATCTGGTTTTCTCTGGTTATCTGGATAGGTCCTTCGCCCCGTTTCCAGTCAGCCACCTGTTCCAGGAAAATCATCCGGCCAGTTTGAGACATTAGCGGAATTTTCTTAATTTCTTCAAGACTATCTCTGAAAGGCTTAGCCAGGATGACTCGAATGTTAACTTCATCAGACCCATCGCGATAACGGCCGACGACCGTACCCAGAGTGGCCGTCTGCACGGTGCTGGCTACCTGGCCAACGGTCAGACCCAGCCGGGAAGCTCTTTCCCGGTCGAGTGAGAACTGATATTCAGGTTTACCCTGAGCCAGGCTGTGAGTCAAATCTCTTAATCCTTCCACATCTGAAATCTTCTTTACTATGTTATCACCGAGCTGCCGCAGGACTTCGAGGTCCTTACCAAAAATCTTTATCTCCACAGGCGCCTGCGCTCCGGCCATCATAGCCGACTCCATATTAATCTGCTCAAATTTGACGTTTTCCAGTTTAGGCAAAAGCGCCCTAACTCTTTCCAGAATCTGAACATCGGTATATTTTCTCTGTTCCCTTGGGACCAGTCTTATCCACAGCAAACCTTCATGAGTTCCGGTCACCCCCATGCCACTGGCCATATCAGAAGGATCTTCTTCCGCTTGGGAACCAGCCTGAGCCGAAACCAATTGAACTTCAGGCTGCTCTCTTAGAATCCTTTCAGCCCGGGTAAGAATGCGGTTGGTTTCTTCAAGCGAAGTACCAACCGGAAGCTTGACCCTGATCATAATAAAATTTCGGTCTGATTGAGGCAGAAATTCTGTTCCCATAAAAGGGACCAGCACCAGGGCAATCACTAACAGACCAAAAGCCATGGCCAGCACCAGCTTTCTTTTTTTAAGAGCCCGGGTCAGCCACCTACGGTAAATCTCCCTGGCTCTGGCAAACCTAGGCTCTTTGACCACACATTCTCCTTCTGCTTCTGTCTTCTCAACCAGCTTTGTGGCCCTGGCTTTAAACAGCAGTGAGGAAAAAAGCGGGACAAGAGTCAGAGCCACAAACAGAGATGAAACCAGAGAGAAAGCGATGGTCAGAGCCAAAGGCTGGGTCAACTTTCCAGTCAAACCACTGGCAAACACCACCGGCAGAAAGACTATTAAAGTGGTCAGGGTAGAAGCAGTTATGGCCATACCCACTTCCGAAGCCCCGAGGACAGAAGCTTTTTCTACCTGTTTACCTTCTTCAATGTGGCGGAAAGTGTTTTCTATAACCACAATGGCGTTATCTACCAGCATGCCCACCCCAAGGGCCAGACCACCAAGAGTCATCAGGTTAAGAGTATAGCCAGCAGCGTAAAGGGCAATAAAGGTGGTTATAACCGACAGGGGAATGGCTATGGCAATTATCAGGGTCGGACGCCAGTTGCGTAAAAAGAGGAAAATCATGATTATGGCCAGAATCCCTCCCATCCAGGCATTGCTGGCCGTGCGGCTGGCTACCATGTTAATCATCTCAGCCTGGTCCATGGCCAGATAAAAATTAATGCCCTCAGGCAGGGTGGACTGAATTTTTGCAATCTCTTTTTTAACCGCATTGCCGACAATGGCCGTATTGGCCCCGGATCTTTTGTTGACGATTAGATAAACCCCTTTCTGTTCCTGAACCCGAGCTACATTACGAGTTTCTTTAAAAGTATCCTTTATTTGAGCCACATCCTTAAGATAAATTGGTTCACCTCTCTGAGATAAGCCCACTACCACATTTCTAATATCATCAACACTTCTGAATTCACCCAGGGTTCTGACGATTAAGTCCTCGTGTCGTTCAACGACATCACCAGCCGGGGTATTGATGTTCTCAGAAGCCAGAGCCATCAGGACTCTCTCCAGAGGCAGGTTGTAGGAAATCATGGCATTTTTATCTACTTCAACTCTAATTTCCCGCTCATCAGTGGCGAACACTGCCGCTGAAGCCACTCCGTCCAGTCTTTCCAGCCGGGGTTTGACTTCATCTTCAATTAATTTTTTAAGCTCATAAGTGGACATATTCCCGTTAGATGTAATTCCGTAAAAAACCACTGGAAATTGAGAAAGGTTAAACTTAAAGACCAGTGGGTTGGAGGCATTCTGCGGTATAAAATTTCGGTAAATTCCAATCTGGTCCCTGATGTCTTGAGCGGCGAAATCCAGGTTGGTTCCCCATTCAAACTCAACCATCAGGACCGATACTCCTTCAGAACTCTGGGAAGTTACTTTTTTGACTCCGCTGACGGAACTCACCACCTGTTCCAGGGGCTTGGTGATAGTGGTCTCGATGTCTTCAGAAGAAGCACCCCGGTAGGTAGTAATAACTGACACCGTTGGATATTCCAAATCAGGAAAAAAATCCAGACCAAGCCTGGTAAAAGCAATTAGCCCGACAACCACCAGTATCATGGCAATCATCGAGGCAGTAACTTTTCTTCGTACTGAAAATTCGGGTAGTTTCATCGGACCACCTCTCCTTCTATTTCCACTATCGTGCCTTCGGCCAATCCGAAGTTCCCTTCAACCACCACCAGTTCCCCTTCGCTTAAGCCAGAAACTATCTCCACCAAGTCGGTATTCCTAAGACCAAGCGTCACCATTTTCTTAACCGCCCGGTTTCCTTCAACCACCATCACATAAGAATTTTCCAGCACTGCTTTCTGGGGAACAGCTAAGGAATTTTCCCTGGTGCTGACTTCAAGTATTATCCTGGCGAAGGTGCCAGGCTTGAGCAGAAGTTCTGGATTTTCTACCAGAGCCTCTACTCTGAATTTCTTAGTCTGAGGATCAGCGCTGGTGTTGACCACCGTAATTAGCCCTTCAAACTGCTTATCAGGAAAAAGGGCACTTTCTAGGTAAATCTTCTGCCCTCTGGCTAGACGCAGAGCATCAGCTGGAGATACCTCAAATCTGACTTTAATCTTTGAGTAATCAACGAGGGTGAGCACCGCTGAGCTAGCGGAAAAGCCGCCCATCATCGGGTTGATAACGTCGCCTTCCTCCAGATTTTTTGAAGCAATCACTCCGTCAAAAGGTGCCTTCATTATGGAAACTTCCAGAGCATGGCGGGCTAGATTGACAGCCGCTTCTGCCTGTTCTTTCTGGGCCCGGGCCGCTTCGTAGGCCAGCCGGACTTTTTCCAGCTGCTGTTCGGAAACAGCTTTTTCCAGGAAAAGCCGCTCCATCCTTTCTAAGTTACGGCTGGCATCTTCAAAGTTAGCTCTGGCCATGGCCAGGGCAGCCTCTGCCTGCTCCAGTTGCAGTCGGATGGAACGAGTATCAAGCTCGGCCAGGACCTGCCCCTTTTTGACCCGCTCGCCTTCAGCCACGTAAATTCTGGCCACCTTTCCTGAGATGTCGGGAGTTATGGCCTGCCTTTTCCAGGCCTCCAGTGTGGCCGTGTAGGTTAACTTTTCTGAAATTTTCTGATTCTTAACTTTATAAACCTTAACCGGAGTTGGTTTGAAAGCTTCCTCTGTGGATTTTTTTTCAACCGATTTTTGACAGGAAATAAGTACTAAAAAGAGCAGTCCCAGAACTGAGATTTTAGCTTTCTGACTTAATAACATTGCTTTCCTCCTTTTGGCTATCAGGAATAACCTTTTCCTTAGTCTACCTTTCTATAATTGTTAATCGACTCGCCCGTAGCTCTCTCCAGCTGAGCCAGAGCTACCAGACAATCATAAAGAGCCTGGGCGTAGTTAGTTCTGGCCTGACTCAGAGCTACCTGAGCAGTAGTCACATCAAGAGTTGTGGCCAGCCCTTCAGAAAAATTTAGTTCGGCCAGGCGAACGGCTTCAGCTGCCTGCTCCACGTTCTTCTCCTGAGAAAGAAGGGCTTCTTTAGCCTGCCGGTAATTGAGAATGGCTTGCTGAACCTCCATCTTAACGGATTCAGTTAAGCCCTTCATGGTGAAATCAAGCTGACGGGCCAGGGCCCTGGCCTGGGCAGCCTGGGCTTGATTGGCAAAACCGTTAAAAATGGGAATATTGAGAGCCAGGCTGATGGTGTAGTAATTTTCCCAGTTATTTTTCCTGAAATTCAGGTTGTTAGCCCAGTAGTTGATTTGACCGCCGATAGCCAGGGTCGGCAGGTCAGCCGCCCGAGCCAGTTTAATAAGCTCTCCGGCCATCTGCCGCTGGTAGTTGAGCTGATGAAGCTCCGGTCGGTTGAGCAGGGCTTTCTGAGTTGCTTCCTCCACATCTATCTCAACATCCTGAAATTCCAGCTCGCCCTTTATCTCCACCGGCTGGCTCAAATCAAGTCCCAGGAGGTTTTTAAGAGCCAGTTCTGACATCTCCAGTCCGTTCCTGGCCCGGATGAGCTGAGGCTGGAGATTGGCTAACTGAACTTCAGCTCTCAACAGGTCAAACCTGGTGGCCATACCGACTTCATAGAGGTTTTTAACATTGGTCAAATGCTTTTCAGCCAGGCTGACCGATTCCCTGGCTACCTCCAGAAATTTCCTGGCCAGAAGATACCCGTAAAAAGCCCGTTTAACATTGAGAATAGTATCGAGTTCAGCCTGACGGATGGATTCCTGAGTTGATTGATAATTATAATTCGCCTGCCGGTAACCGGAAGTCAAGCGTCCGCCGGTAAAAAGCGGAAAAGAAAAGGCCAGAGTCATCTGGTAGGTTCTGGTGAAGTCGAACTTAACTCTTTGGGGTGGCTGTCCTGGAAACATCGGAGGTATTTCCACGGTAAAGACTTTTTTGTCCAGGATGTCCGTTCCCTGAGCATTCAGGGTCGGGAAAAACCTGGCCACAGCCTGATGAACCTGGGCTCTGGCTTCGTTCTCTTTCTCCAGAGTTGAAAGATAAAATGGGTTCCTCTCCAGCGCCAACTTCAAGCAGTCATTAAGAGTTAACTCCAGCTTTTTTTCTCCAGAATCCTGGGCTTTGAGCGCTACCCAGCCTGTAAATAGAAAAATGACCAAGAGAAACCAGTATTTTTTTTTCTTCATTACTCCACTCCTTTCTGGATTGGCCGGCGAGCCAGCCCACCCATTAAAAACCTGATCATCTGTTCGGTCTCTTCTTCCGGCGAAAGCCGCTCCTCCTGCCAGTAGCGGATGTGGGCCAGGCCCTCTATCAGAGCAGATATGTATTTGATGATGTTTTCTGGCTTGTCCTCAACAAAGACACCCTTTTTTATGCCTTCCTCTACCACCAGACAACCGCTGCGCAGGATGTCCTCTCTTTTCTGCTTGAATATCTCCAGGGCCCGCTGAAAATCCCCATCGCTGTCTTTCCTGGAAGAAGCAAACAGCCGGTGAGCAAACTCCCAGAGGTTTTTATCTTGAATAAACATCCTGGAAATGTTTTCTTTTTCCGCCTGGATTTTTAGCACGCTCATTATCATCAGCTTTAATTTTTCTACCGGATGAACCTCCGACAACCTTATCTCTTCCAGCCGGGCTCTGATTTCTTCAAAATACTGAATTATTATTTCCAGGACCATAGCCCCCTTATTACTAAAATACTTATATATAGTAGCTTTGGAGAATTGGGCTTCTCTGGCAATCTCGTCCATAGTAGCTTTCCGGAAGCCGCGTCTGAGAATGACTCTTTCAGCCGCTTCCAGCATCAACTTTTTGTACTCAGCCTGAATTATTTCTTTCCTTCCTAAATTATTTTTAAGCATTCAAGCCACCTTATTATACTTATTGGTATATTATCTAAACTATATAGTTTATTTTTTAACCTGATAAGTTCACATACTCTATCACCACCTTTTGGACTTGTCAATATCCGAATTTCTTTTTACAATGAATGCGAGATTAAAAGTGGACGCCAGGAAAAAAGAAATTCTGGCTATCTTGCTGGTGCTTCTGGCAATTCCTTCAATTTTATTCCAGAACTTAAAGTCCCAGCCCCCTCAATTCTGGCTGGTTGTTTTCAAACTGGAGGTCACTGGAGAGGTGCACCCTGGGCCCCAGGCCGAAGCTGAGCTTAATTTCAAACTGGAAGCCGAATGGTCGGGTTTTCTGGAAGAAGACGGACTGGATTTTATTATCTATCATCTCTGGTCTTATCCACTCCGCTGGGAAATTTCCAACCTTAAACAGCTCTGGATAAGAGAGGTACCCCCACCAGAGTTAAAGATTGATTACGTGGAAGGCAAGGAAACAGAACTGTTTTTTTACTTCTCCCTTATTCCGCCAGTAATCAGTTTCGAAGCATCCAGTTCAGAAACCAAAATCCCTCTTGTCTTGCCTTCATTACCCTGGTCCAGCCCTGCCCCAGAAAAAGCAGTTTTTAAGAAAAAAATAGTGGGTCAGGACTCTGCTTCTTTACCCAGGAGTCTGCTGGCAAATCAAAAACTGGAAAGGACCTTCAGCTGGGAAGAAGAAATAATCAGTTCCGATTCCAGACTGAAACCAGTTTTCCAGAAAAATCTGATCAAAATCGTCCTGAAAATAGTCAAGAGCAGTTTAGAACCGGGCTAAGCCCGGGGGTGAAAGCGGTCATAAATCTGCTTCAATCTTTCCCGGCTGACGTGAGTATATATCTGGGTGGTGGTAATCTGGCTGTGTCCAAGCAACATCTGAACAGCCCTTAAATCAGCTCCTCTTTCCAGCAAGTGGGTGGCAAAGGAATGCCGCAGAACATGAGGGTGAATTCGGTCTCTCAAGCCGGCCGCCTGGCCGTAGGTTTTAAGAATTTTCCAAATTCCCTGACGGGTAAAAGCCCGTCCGCGCCTGGTCAGGAAAAGCACGGGGGAGGAGAAAAGGTCCCAGCTGGGCCTGACTTCGCTCAGGTAAGCTTTAAGCCAGCGGATAGATGACCGGTTGAGCGGAACAATTCTTTCTTTATTTCCCTTGCCCTTACAAATCAGAAATCCCTGATTAAGGCGAATGTCTTTGAGTTCCAGAGAAACCAGTTCGGAAACCCGCAGACCACTTCCGTACATAATTTCCAGAATGGCCCGGTCTCTTATTCCCTGCGGGGTTTTAAGGTCAGGCTTTTCCAGAAGAGCTTCAACTTCTTCAACCGTAAGAACCCTGGGCAGGTTCAGCCATAGAGCTGGTGAGCTGAGTCCCTGAGCTGGGTCTTTTTTGAGATAATTTTCCAGCACCAGAAACTTAAATAAAGATTTAAGCGAAGAAACCATTCTGGCCAGAGACCTCGGAGAAAGTCCAGACTGAGCCTGCTCATGGATAAAACCAACCAGGTCAGACTCTTTCACCCGGAGCAGATCTTTTCTGGTACGGTCAAGATAGTCAAAAAATTTTTTTAAGTCAAAAGAGTAAGAATTGAGGCTGTTAGCGGCCAGACCTTTTTCCACAGCCAAGTAATCACTATAGATTTTTAGCAACTCTTTTCTGTCTTTTTTCATGAAGCTGATGACTGGAACTCAATTATTCCAGAAAAGGATTAGACTCTTTTTCCTCGCCAATAGTAGTCTGGGGACCGTGTCCGGGCAGCACCAGGGTCTCTTCGGGGTAAGTCAGTATCCGGCTTCTCAGGGAAGCTGCCAGATCTTTCCAGGAACCACCGGGCAGGTCGGTCCGGCCCAGTCCGCCGCAAAAAAGAGTATCGCCGGAAAAAAGCAGACCAGACGTGTAAAAACACACACTGCCCGGGCTGTGACCCGGTGTGTGAATGACCTGCAGGTCGAACTGACCAATTTTTATTCTGTCACCGTCGCTTAAGAGTCTATCGGGGCGAGGGGTTGGTCTGGCCCCCAGCAGCAGCCCAAATTCCAGCTGCAAGCTCTCTTCAAGAAATGGCAGGTCGGCTGAATGCATGGCAATCGGCACTTTGTATCTTTCTTTTATTTCAACGTTGGCGCCGGTATGGTCGACGTGACCATGAGTGTTGAGGATTATTATCGGCTTTAACTCCAGAGAAGTAATTAGCGGAAATATTCGCTCAGCTTCAGCTCCTGGGTCAATAATGGCGCACTCCCGGCTTTCCGGACAGAAAAAAAGATAACAGTTGGTTTCGAGCGGCCCCACTACAACCAGTTGATAATTCATCTTCTCAGGTTATCTATGGCTTAAATATTATGTCAACCAGCAAACGGCGTCAAGCAAATTTTTGTCGGCTGGCAAAGGACTGTGTTATAATTACAGGCAGGATGGAGTTAGTCATACTCAAAGATGTAATCAAAGAGCTTGCCCTGCGCCAAACGGCTGGTGACTATGGAGCCGGATACCTGATGGGGAGGAGAACTGGACCCGGCCTTTTTGTAGAAAAGGTTTTTCTTCTGCCCTGGAAAAAGCTTCTCCAGCCGGAGATTTTCTTTCAGGTAGAGAAGAAGATGGGACGGGAAATCTTAGGAGTGTTTAGCCTGAAACCGCTTCCTCAATTGAAAGCCAGGCTGCTTCAGCCTCTGTTTGCCGAAAGGATTTTTCTTCAGGTCGAGCTCGGGCTTAAGTTCCGGGCCTCAGTTATCAAGTTTGACCGCCGCTTTTTCTACCAGTCCCTCAGCCGGATAATTCTCGAAACGGAGGAGGAAAATGGCTGAGTCAGAAACATCTGACCTTCTTAACGATGAGGAAAAGAAATTTCTACTTCAGTTAGCCCGTAATTCTATCCAGTATTTTCTTAAAAACCGGAAGCTTCCCGAAATTGAGGTTGAAAACCAAAAGCTCAAACAAAAGAAGGGAGCCTTCGTTACCCTGAAGGTAGGAGGAGAACTCAGGGGCTGCATTGGCTATCCCCTGCCTTATAAACCTTTATATAGGGCTGTCATGGAAATGGCCGTGGCGGCCGCTACTGAAGACTTTCGTTTCCCCCCGCTTTCAGAAGATGAACTGGATTCCCTGACTATAGAGATTTCGGTCCTGACTTTACCCCGAAAAGTGGAAAGCCCGAGTGAAATCGTGATAGGAAAGCATGGAATAATCGTCCGCAAAGGACACCATCAGGGACTTCTTCTGCCCCAGGTGCCTAAAGAATACGGCTGGGATCTTACAACCTACCTGGAACACGGCTGCCTTAAAGCCGGTCTTTCCCCCGATGAGTGGGAAAAAGGTGTTACCCTGGAAGTTTTCGAAGCCCAGGTCTTCTCTGAGGAAGATTTTAGGTAAAAAAGCTTACAAGTTTCTTCTCAGATTGAAAGCGGGATTGATCAATTTTTCCGGGAAAGCTGTTCCAGCTCGGCCTTTGCTTCTTCTTTCAAGATTTTATCTTTCGAAGTCGTCTCCGGCAGTTCCAGACATTTTTTGAATTCGGCTACAGCCAGGTCTTTTTTTCCCATAGCCAGATAAGTCCGGCCTAGTTCTAAATGGTGGTTTATGTAGTCGGGCCTGAGTTCCACCGCTTTTTTCAGCCACTTTTCAGATTCTTCAAAAGAACCCTTGGGTATGGAACCGTAAAGCAGACTGCCCAGAGCCCTCTTGGCTCCGCCTATTTCGGCCATTCGCCGGTGCCAGCGTCCAAGAGCATGGTAGGCCAGGTCGTTGTTGGGGTCGAGCTCAATGGCTTTGTCCACAGCCGATTTGACTTCTTTAGAGGCTTCAATCTGCTCTTTTTTCCCCAGCATCAGAACTTTTTTTCCTAGGGCGGCTGACAGGAAGAAATGGCCCCAGGTATCTCCGGGATTTACGGCAATAGCCTCTCTGGCGTACTTTTCGGCCTTCAGATACATGTCGAATTTTTTATTTTCGATTTCTTTGCCTTTGCCGGTAATTAGGTCAGCCACATCTACGTAGCCACGGGAGGCTTTCCAGAGAGCCTCATAATTTCTGGGCTCAACCTGAAGGGCTTTAAGGTATTCATCAAGTGCCTTCTGGTCTTCCCAGGCGGCATAATATTCGTCTCCCTGTTTGATAAATTCTTCAGCTGTCTGGCCCAGCATCATTCCTGACAGCACAAAAAGACCCAGAAAAAACATTGAAGCGGTTTTCAATCTTCTGTTTGACATCCATTCCCTCCTAACTCAGGATGATTATTTCTTTTACCCACTTTCAGGAACGTTGTCAAGAAAAACCGGATATCCAGACCAGGAACGGTTGACATCTCCATCTGGCTCAGAGAAAATAAAGACAATCTTAACGGAGAGTTTCTCCTTTGTTAAAAAAAGCAGAACGGCAGATAGAGAAGAAAAGGGCCTTTCATGGCCTGTCTGTTATCCTGCTTCTGCCCCTGATTTTTCTCCCCTTAAACTTAGCAGGTTCAGCCTTATCCCCTCAGGAAATAGCCAGGCAGCTGGAAAAGAAGATAAAATCAATAAACACCCTTCGGGCCGATTTTAAACAGTATTATTACCCAGCCGGACTGCAGGAGCCGCTGGTCGGTGAGGGTCAGGTTTATCTCAGCCGACCAGACCGAATGCGCTGGGAGTACAGCAATCCTGAAAAACAGGTTTTTTTGCTCAAAGAAGGAAATTTCTGGCTATATTTTCCAGAGGACCGGCAACTCATCAAAAACGCCTCCAGTTCGGAAGTTCAAGAGTCAGAGATTCTGGGATTACTATCCGGAAATTATTCAATAATTGAGCGTTACCTGCTGGAGTTTAATCCATTTCCTACTGACCGACCCAGAGTCTACCAACTGAAGCTTACCCCAAAGGAAGACAGTCAATTCACCTACATTCTATTAGAAATAGACCGGGAAACCTGGTTAATAACCAAAGCCATTTTCTTTGAGCCTGCCGGCAGCAAATTGGAATACCATTTCCTGAAAATCCGACTCAATCATAAAATCCCCGAATCGGTCTTCAACCTGAAAATACCCCCTGATACCGAGATAGTCGAAACCGGAATCATTAAATAAAACCCTAAACCTGCTCTTCAGTATTTCGTATGAATAAATAGAAAGTAACAATGGTCGAGTCGGAGGACAAAGCTATCGTTCGCCGCTGTCTTAAAGGAGACAAGAAAGCTTTCGAAATTCTGGTCAGAAAGTACGAACAACCGATGATCAATTATTTCGGACGGATGGTTCAAGACCGGGAATTAAGCCTGGATTTATCGCAGGAAGTCTTTCTTCGGGCCTATGGAGCTCTGCACACCTACGATGAGAAATACCAGTTTTCAACCTGGCTGTTCCGGATTGCCACCAACCTGCTAATTGACTACTGGCGGAAAAAAAAGATACCACTGGTTTACATAGAAACCCCGGGCCCTGACCCTGATCAGGAGCCGGTTCAGATTCCCGATCACGAGCCATCAGCCATGGAAAAATATGAAAAAAGGCAAATGACAGAACTTATCGAAAAGGCCATAGCCCGTCTGCCAGAAAATCTGCGGGAGCTTTTTGTCCTAAGGCATATTAACGATTTTTCTTATGAAGAAATTGCCTCTGTTAAGCATCTGCCGGTGGGAACGGTCAAAAACCGGGTCTTTCAGGCTAAAGAGCTTCTGCGCTCGATGCTGGAGGAAAGATGAGTTGTCTTAAAATTTTTGACCTTTACGCTTATCTGGAGAATGAATTATCTTCAGAGCAGCGGCTGAAGTGCGAAGAACATCTTAAAAGCTGCCCCACCTGTCATAGGCGTCTGGCTGAGCGGCGGTCCTTCTTGGAATCAATAAAAAAACTGCCCGACCTCAAGCTGCCCTCCGATTTTGCCCAAAGAGTCATGGACCGACTTCCCGAAACCAGATTTCGGACCAGAGGATTGATTTATCTGGCAGGGGGAATTTATTTTCTTTTTACTCTCATGGTTACAGTTTTGGCATTCGGCCGGCAAGGAGCAATTTTCGACCTTTGCCAGGCTGCTTTCCATTACCTTTTCAACCTGACTTCTGACCTGAGCAGGTTGATTATCAATCTACTACAGGTCGGGTTGGCTCTATTTAAGGCTTTAAAAATTCTTTTTGTTACCTGGAGCCGGCTAATTACAGGCTTCCTGCCGGCAGCCAGTTTTTTCTTCATTGTCCTGATTTTTCTCATCATCCTGACTGGAAGCCTGACCTGGTTTCTACTGAGACCGGGTAGATTATCTCCAAGGAGTAACCATTATGAGAACCCTGCTCAGTAATAACAAATTAAGATTCGTAACACTAATATTCGCCTTACTGATTGTATCCGGACCGGGACAGGCAGACCGGTTCAAACCTGACCTTTCTGACCGACCTGAGGTCCGGAGAGAAATAACTGTGGCCAAAGGGCAAAGCCAGAAAAATGTTATGACTTTTAACAGCCGGGTGGTAGTCGAAGGTCAGGTCAGAGAAAATGTCGTGACTTTCGGCGGAGAAGTTCTGATCAGCGGAGAGGTTGGTAAATCGGTAATCTGCTTCGGCAGCCGGGTAGTCATCAAGTCCACGGCTGTCATCTCCGAAGACCTGGTGGTTCTTGGTGGCAGCCTGGAAAAGGAACCCGGTTGCACCATCAGACAGGATACCGTTTTCATCCCGACCGGAGCGAAGTTTACCCGGGAGGTTTTTCTTAAAGGAATATTTTTTCAGTTAGGAACCATTATTCTGGCTCTAAAACTTATTTCTCTTTTCTTTGGTTTGCTCCTTACTATTTTTGTGGCTGGACTCTTTCCAAGACAGGTTTATTTTGCTGCAGGCAAAATTCGCACTGATTTCTGGCCGATTCTTGGCACCGGTTTCCTGGCCATAATAATCTATTTAGGACTGATAATGCTCTCCGCCCTGCTGATTTTCGTGATTATCGGAATTCCACTTCTTATTCTGCTGATGATGGTCGGAACAGTATTGAAGGTTTTTGGGGGAACAGCCTTCTCTTATTTCTTCGGAGAATCATTTCTTCGGGCTCTTGGAGTTAAAAAAATGCCCTCGATTATCTGGACGGCAGCCATCGGGCTGGTGGTAGTCGCCTTTTTAGGTTTGATACCGGTAGCTGGACTACTTTTCTCCCTGGTGGTCAGCCTGGTGGGTTGGGGAGTAGCTCTCAGGACCAGATTTGGCACTCTGGACAACTGGTTCAGCCGCAACTGAACCGGAGAAATTACCGGTTTGGATTAAACCACACAGGTTTTTTGCGGTCATATTCAGGAGGGAAAATATAATTAATCAGGATTAAGCCTGAAGTATTTCTTTTTCTTTGGCTGCGGCAATCTCTTCAGCCTGTTTGATGTACTGGTCCAGGAGTTCCTGCAGTTTTTCCAGGCCCTGGAATTTATCATCTTCGGTAATCTTTTTATCTTTTTCCAGTTTCTCTATGTATTCCTTACTTTCTCTTCTCATATTTCTCAGAGCAGTTTTTTCTTCTTCCAGCATTTTGTTGACTTTTTTAGCCAGCTCTTTGCGCCTTTCTTCATCGAGCGGCGGTATCGGGACTTTGATAACCCGGCCATCATTTATGGGATTAAAACCAAAATCCGAAGCTCTGATGGCTTTCTCCACCGCTTCCATCAAAGAAGGATCCCAGGGTTGAACAGTTATCAGGGTCGGGTCAGGAACGCCGATGGTAGCCACCTGGTTAATCGGGGTGGGAGTCCCGTAATACATCACCTTGATGTCTTCAAAGATACTGATGTTAGCCCTGCCTGTCCGGAGTTTGCTGACCTCTTTCCGGAAATGCTCGATGGAGGTTTTCATTTTCTTTTCCAGCTCTTTTAAGACATCTTTCACCATCTCCAGCCTCCTTGATATAGTTTTGACAGAGGTTCAGGAAACCTTAGTCCCGACTTTTTCACCCAGGATGGCTTTCCTGATGTTGCCGGGAACGTTCAGGTTAAAGACTATTATGGGCAGGTTATTATCTTTACAAAGAGTGATGGCTGTGCTGTCCATCACCTTAAGCTCCTGCTGAAGAACTTCCAGGAATTTAATCGAATCAAATTTGGTAGCTCCGGATTCAACCATTGGGTCGGCCGTGTAGACTCCATCCACTTTGGTAGCCTTCAAGATGACCTCAGCCTTAATCTCCAGAGCTCTAAGGACGGCTGCAGTGTCGGTAGTAAAATAAGGGCTCCCCAGGCCAGCCGTGAAAATGATGACCCTTCCTTTCTCCAGATGCCTTAGAATCCGGCGGCGGACAAATGGCTCAGCCACCGACCTGATTTCAATAGCTGAAACCAACCTGGTGTTAAGACCTTCCTTTTCCAGGGCATCCTGGAGAGCAATCCCATTGATTACAGTAGCCAGCAACCCAATATAATCAGCCGAAGCCCGGTCCATACCTTCTTCCACACCACGGGAGCCCCGGAAAATGTTCCCGCCCCCAATCATAATGGCCACATCCACTCCCAGATCGCGAACCTGTTTGATTTCCCGGGCAATCTGGCGGGCTTTCTTAAAATCTATGCCATGGGGCAAATCACCAAGAAGAGCCTCGCCTGATAGTTTCAGCAAAACTCTTTTGTAAGCTGGCTTGCCCTCATCCATTATGCCAACCACTCGATTAAATTAATATTTTCCGATTTCAAACCGCACAAAGCGCCTTATCTTAATGTTCTCTCCGAACTTGGAGATGTGGCTGTTAACCAGATCTCTCACCTTAATTTTATCATCCCTGATGTAGGGCTGGTCAAGCAGACAAACTTCTTCATAGAATTTGTTTAGCTTGCCTTCAACGATTTTCTCGATAATCTGGGGCGGCTTCTTGGTATCCTGAACCTGAGCCCTGATGATTTCTTTTTCTCTTTCAATTACTTCAGCCGGAACATCTTCGGGAGAAATATAGCGGGGGTTGGCCGCAGCCACCTGCATGGCCAGGTTCTTAACCAGCTCCTTAAACTCTTCATTTCTGGCTACAAAATCAGTTTCGCAGTTGACTTCAATCAGGACACCGATGCGGTTAGTAGCATGGACGTAGGCACCTACCAGTCCATCAGCCGCTTCCCGGTCAGCTTTATCCTGGGCTCGAGCATAACCTTTCTTCCGCAGTATCTCGATGGCTTTTTCTATGTCGCCCCCCGCTTCCTGCAGGGCTTCCTTGCATTCCATCATTCCGATACCGGTTCTATCTCTTAAGGCTTTTACCAGTTCAGCTTTTATTTCAACCATCTTTTTCTCCTTCGTTTTGTTATCTATCAGAAAGCCGATTATTCCTTGAATTCGCCAATTTCAGAGCCGGCTTCTTCTTCCGCTGGAGCCGACTCCTCTTTCTTCTCTTCCAGCATTCCCTGGGCCAGGCGGGCTTTTTTGCCTTCAATTATAGCTTCGGCCACCTTGGAGGCAAAAAGCTCAATGGCCCTGACGGCATCGTCATTACCTGGTATGGGGTAATCAATACCTTCAGGGTCGCCGTTGGTGTCTACTACGGCCACAATGGGAATTCTCATTTTCTTGGCTTCGGCAATGGCTATTTCTTCTTTTGATGAATCAATGATGAAAACTGCTCCGGGCAGCTCGGTCAGCTTTTTCAGCCCACCCAGGTTTTTTTGAAGTTTTCGGTAAACCTTTTCCTTTTTGGATTGCTCCTTTTTGGGCAGCAGCTCCCAGCGGCCATCCTCCCTCATCTCCTCCATCTCAATTAGCCTCTCCACGCTGGAACGGATGACCTTAAAGTTGGTCAGCAGACCGCCCAGCCAGCGCTGGTTAACATAGCTGGATTCGCATTTTAAGGCATAATCACGAACGATGTCCTGAGCTTGCTTTTTGGTCCCAACAAACAGAACTTCTTTTCCGTTTTCAGCTACACTTTTCACAAACTGTAGGGCTTCTTTGAAACTTTTTATAGTCTTCTGAAGGTCAATTATGTAAATGCCATTTCTCTGCCCGAAGATGTACTCTTTCATCTTCGGGTTCCAGCGTCTGGTTTGATGACCGAAATGAACGCCAGCTTCCAAGAGCTCTTTCATTGTTACTGAAACCAAAGGACTTCCTCCCTTTCCAGACTTTATCTCTTATGATACTGCGGCGCTTTTCTGGCAGCCAGCAGGCCATACTTCTTGCGTTCTTTAATCCTGGCATCTCTGGTCAGCAGCTTGAAATTACGCAGGATGGGCCGTAATTCTTTGTTGAATTCTACCAGAGCCCGGGCAATCCCCAGACGAACCGCCTCAGCCTGCCCGCGCAGGCCACCCCCTTCAACTCGCATAAAAATGTCAAATTTATTTTCCGTTTCGGTAACCATTAGAGGCTGACGGATGGTGTACCGCAGGGAATCCAGTTTGAAATATTCTTCAAAGGGACGCAGTTTTTTATTAACCACGAGGGTAATATCGCCCTTGCCCGACCTCAGAAAGACTCGGGCAACAGCGTTTTTCCTTTTGCCTGTACCATAATACTGAATTAGACTCAAGGTTCCTCCTAAAACTTATATTCTTCGGGATTCTGGGCTTGATGGGGATGTTCAGGACCCCGGTAAACTTTGAGCTTCTTGATGATGGCCCGACCCAGTTTGTTTTTGGGTATCATGCCCCAGACTGCCTTTCTAATTACTTCTTCTGGTTTGGTGGCCAGCATTTCCTTTAACTTCTTTTCCTTAAGCCCGCCTGGATAAAGTGAATGATGGTAATAAACCTTATCCTCAAGTTTGTTGCCGGTGACTTTGATTTTTTCGGCATTTACCACCACCACAAAATCGCCCACATCAAGGTTTGGAGCAAACTGGGGCTTATTTTTGCCTCTCAACAGAACGGCAATTTCCGTGGCCAGCCGCCCCAGAATCCGGCCTTCGGCGTTTATCAGCCACCACTTCTGTTGAACTTCATCTTTTTTTGGATGATAAGTCTTCATTTTTCAACCTTGCCTAAAAGTGAAAATATGGCTATTGTGATGATTAAAGATACTAAATAACAGTTAAATTGTCAACCAGCAGAAGGAACTAATTTTAGCTGTTTTTTCCTGTAAATTCAAGGCTTTTTTATATATAGAGGTATCGGCGCCTTCTCCTGAGCCGCGGCAAGATCAATCCCATCCCAGTCAGAAATCCTCCGATATGAGCAAACCAGGCCACACCTCCCCCCAGCCCCACATTGGCCAGCTGTAAGGCAAACCAGATGGTCAGAATAACCCAGGCCGGCACAGCTACCACAGTCAGGTAAAAGAACAGGAAAACCAGAGTTTTGACCCGGGCTGAAGGATAGAGAATCAGATAAGCTCCTAACAGCCCAGCTACCGCCCCACTGGCCCCTATCATCGGCACTCTGGAGTTAGGCATAAAGGCCACCTGAATCAAAGAAGCGGCAATTCCACAGCCTAAGTAAAAAAACAAAAATCTAACTGACCCCAGAAAGTCTTCCACATTGTTACCAAAAATCCACAGATAAAGCATGTTGCCAAAAAGATGCAGCAGACTGCCATGCATAAACATCCCGGTTATCAAGCTAAGAGGCCAGAAAATCCGTGGCACCCCAATATCCAGCTGCCAGTGGGTAATTTCATAAGGTATTATTCCAAACCGAAGCACATAATATTCAAGACCGGGCGGTGAAATTATCTGATAGAAAAAAACAAGGCAATTTATCGCAATCAGGGTAATGGTAATCAGAGGAAATCTGAGGGTCGGGTTCTCGTCTTTTAAGGGAATAAACATGAAGCTAAAAATAAAAGGGGGCAGGCTTGCTGGTTACCTGCCCCCTGAAATTACCTGTCTTACCTTATACCTTTAAGCTCTTCTTCGAGTTTCTTCCTTTCGGCTGCTCTCTTTCTGAGCTCCTGGAATCTCTCAGCATTGCGTTCACCCTCAGCATTATACCTTGCTGCTTTGTCAGGTTCCAGCTGAGCCAGCACGCTTCTGTAAAGAACACTCAGCCAGCTGTACGGTTCTGGATAGTTGGGATCCAGGTCCCGGGCTTTTTCTATGGCCTGAAGTGCATCCCGGGCGATGGCCAATCTTTCAGAGGCCGGAACAAACTGAAAACGATAGGCCCGGCTCCAGCGGTTGACTCCTTTGGCCAACCAGGCCTGAGGATTTTCCGGGTCCAGGGCAATTCTTTTTTCCCAGAACATATTGGCTTTATCAATGTTCTCCAGAGTTTTATCTGGATTCTTTTCGTCTACCGGAAGGTTCTGATAATAATTAGCAGCATAGGCATAGCCCATGGGGTTTTCCGGGTCGGCTTCAATACGGCGCAGATACATGGTTTCAGCTTTCTTGGCTGCATTCGGAATTTCTCCAGCATAACGGCTGTAAAATTCAGCGACTACGTAAAAGTTGTCCATATTCTGCGGGTCAAGCTCCAGTATTCTGAGATAGAGTTTCTCAGCCTCGGGAAATCTGCGGAGCTTGTCATACATATCGCCGAGAGAATAAATGATTTCCTTGTTGTTGGGCTCGATCTCCAGAGCTTTGTTCAGAGCTTCTAGGGCTTTCCTTTCGAGCTCTTTGTTCAGGGCAGATTCAACACCGGGTTTATAAAGCTGCTTGTAGCTTTCCCCAATGTACCGATAGGCCTGCACCAGGTCTGGCTTGTATTTCAGAGCCAGTTCATACTCGGTTACTGCCTGCCGGTATTTGCCCTCTTTGAACAGGTTGTTGGCATTTTTGAAGTGGTAATTTGCCTGTAAATTGCTAACCTTTAGCTTCTCGCAACTGGTTGCGGTCACAAGAACAGCTAAGGCTAAAAGGATAACTGCCAAGCCGTTTATCCTCTTTCGAGACATCATGACCTCCTTAAACATCTGGTCTTCAGACAATTAGAAATATTTTATATAAGAATAACGAAATAAAGTCAAGAAAAAATGGAAGTTTTGCCCTCCCTCTTTTCAACCGGCTTATCAAAATTATTTCTTCTTTTCTCCAAGAGCCTGTTCCTCTCCGAATTTAATCAGCTCAGCCCAAAGATCTTCAGCTCTTTCTGATATTGAACCTCAGGGGTGTTCCAATAAACCCGAACTGCTCCCGGAAAACAGACGCCAGAAACTTTTCGTAAGCCGGCAAAAGCTGGGCCCGCTCATGCCCGAATAGAATGAAAGTCGGGGGCCTGACACTTCTCTGAACCAGATATTTGACTTTAAGAACCGAGCCATTCCTGGCCTTGGGTGGGTATTCTCTTGAAAATTTTTCCCAGAAGCGATTAAGCAATGAGGTTTCAATCTTTCTTGAAGCTGACTGATAAACCTCATCCGCCAGATCAAGAATCTTAACCACCCTATGGCCAGTTTTGGCCGAAACGAAAATCAATGGAGCATATTCAACAAAATTCAACCGGTGGAAAACGTGATTTTTCACTTCAACTGGATTGGCCTGGGTTTTATCAACCAGGTCCCATTTATTAAGGGCAATTATCAGTGGCTTCCCAGATTTGTGAGCCAGGCTGGCGATGTGAGCGTCCTGCCGGGTCGGAAACTCCTGAACATCCAGAACCAGGCAGATAACATCAGCTTCGTCAATATTTCTCTGGGCTCTGATTATCCCGGCTTTCTCCCGGGAATCACGGGTCCCGCTGAACTTTCTGATGCCAGCTGTATCCACCAGGCAATAGGCCTTTTTGTTTCTGATTATCAAGGTATCGACGCTGTCTCTGGTGGTGCCGGGTATTTCGCTTACCAGCAGCCGCTCTTGCCCGCACAGACGATTAACCAGAGAAGATTTGCCGACGTTGATTCGCCCAACGATGGCTATTTTAAGCGGCCTGGAAGCGGTTTCTGCCTCTTCAACTAATTCAGCCCCAGGCGGCAGCAGCTCCAGAATCTTTTCTTTTAGATATTCAAGATTTATCTTATGTTCGGCTGAGATGGTTATTAGTTCACTAACACCCAGACGGTAGAATTCCGAAAGGTCCGGTTCCAACTCGGGGTTGTCCATCTTATTGACTACCACCAGAAGAGGTCGGTCAAGTTTTTTGAGCTCTAAAAAGAGCTCTTCCTCTCCAGCAGTAAGCGTACTTTTCCCATCCACCAGAAAAATCAGGACATCCCCGGCCCGGGCGGCCTCCATGGCTTTTTCCCTGACTTTGATTGAGATCGGGTCCACCCGACCATCAGCAAATCCTCCGGTATCTATCAGGAGAAATTCCCTCCGGTTGACCCGGGCCACCCCCTCCATCAGGTCTCTGGTCATCCCCGGCAGAGAGTGCACCAGGGCTTTTTTCTGACCCAAAAGCCGGTTAAAAAGAGTGGATTTACCAACATTGGGATAACCCAGAATGACCACCCGCGGCAGTTTTTTCAGTTTCATTGGTGATCCGTTCAGTATTAAATTACCTGGCCACTAGCGTAAAATCGGGTACAAAAGGGCGGGATAGGTCTATGTGGCCTCCCAGGGTTTCCCGCTCATTGCCTTCAATCAGCAGACTCACCCTTTTGATGTTCTTAAAATTGAAGGCCAGAGAATTGACGATGGAATAGACCAGAGCCATCTCTCCGGAAGAGCCGAAATATGAGGCCTCCATTATGTTCCGGGACAGGTCCACATAAGCTGTCCCATCGCTGGTGACGAAAGCCTGTCGGACTCTGGAATTTTCTGGTATGGTGCTGAGCAAACCTTTTCTGGAACCCCGGACCAGCTCTTCCACCACTGCTTTGACTTCCTGGTTCAGGGTAGAAGAAGGTATTTCCCTTTCTTCAGGATGAAGAAGCCCATCGCTTTCAGACAAAAAGAAGAGAGTAATTTTTTTCATCGGTACTTCTTTGACCTGCCCGGGGGATGGACCGGGTGTTGTAACTCTGGTCAGATGTTTAATCTTTTCTTTCCGGCTGCCAAAAAAGAAAAGCAGGACCAGAACCAGCAGAATACAGGAAAGTACCAGCAAAATGGTAAGTTTCTTTTTCTTGCGTTTCATGGCTTCTCGTAAAGCTGCAGAAAGCGGTTCAGTCCCCGGTAGATGGCTTCAGCCACCCTGGTCTGAAATTCTTCCGATTGGAGTAATTTTTCCTCCTCGGGATTGGTTATAAAAGCTACCTCCACCAGGATGGCCGGACAGGCAACCCCGGTCAAAACTTTAAAGGGAGCCTGCTTAACTCCTCGGTTCCTGGTGTTTAACAGCTCATTCAACTCTATCTGGACGAATTCGGCCAGCTGACTGCTCTGTTTTAAGTAGGCGGACTGGGCCATATCCCAGAGAATCATCTTCAACTCGTCAAAATCTTTTTCCGGAATCCGGTTTTCCAGCTCCTCCGAGTTATTTTCAAAATAGGCCAGCCTTCTTGAATCTTCGTCAGTAGCCCTGAGACTTAAAAAGAAAGTTTCTGAGCCGCGAGCGTTAGTTCGCCTGGCTCCGTTGACATGAATGCTGATAAACAGGTCAGCTTTGTTGTTATTGGCGATAGCTGCTCTCCGGTCAAGCGGTACCGAGACATCGGCTTCTCTGGTCATAACTACTCTATACCTCAGTCCCTTTTCGATTTCTTCTTTGAGCTTTTTGGAAATGCTCAAAGTAATGTCTTTTTCCAGGGTGCCAAAAGTCCCTCTGGCCCCGCTTTCATTGCCACCATGGCCAGGGTCAATAACTATGGTCTTGATTGTCTTTTTGTCGGCTAAGGGCCGCTCAGCAGTTTCCCGGGAAACGGTTGTCGGGATTTTTGCCGGCTCTTCAGGCGGCTTTTCCGATATTTGAGCTGAGCGATTTTCGGTCTGGAGTGTGGGCTTCTGTTCGTTCCTCAAGTCTACAGTCAACTCAAACGGACTCCGGCGCGCAGAATGCGTATAGGTGAAATCTTCGGTTTTGGTCTTTATCATTAAAAGATAGGCTTCCGGCGATTTCGCCAGATCTACCGAAGCTATGAGGCGACTGGAAAAAGGTTTCTTTTCTAATCTCAGCCCCGCAGCTGACCTAAAAGATATGGTTAGAAGGCTACCCGTCTTCTTCAGGTTGTAGGTCAGGTTGTTGTCGGAATTGACTCGTAGCCGGCTAGCTCCCTCCACATCCTCCACTTGGATTCTAAGCACCGGAACAGTCCTGCCAGCTTTTTGAGCTTGAACGGAGAGAGAAAAAAGGAAAAGCAGATTAATTAGCGAGACCAGACCAGTTATTACGACTCTTTTTTTCCAGGACATTTCAGCTTTTTCATTTCAGCCAGATATAAAAAAATTGGTGGAGGCGGCGGGAATCGAACCCGCGTCCGAAGGCATTCCACAGTTAGCCTCTACAGGCTTATCCTCTTCAGGTCATCTCGTTGAGCGGTTCTTGAAGAGGAAAAGCACCACTCAACCAGCTCAAGAAGTGTTTCATCCAGCGAGCCTCGAGCCCGCTCGCTGGACTATCCTGCTGGTCGGCGTCTCTACAAGCCCGCAGGAAAGGCTTGCGGAGACGGCTGCACTTTCTATCAGGCAGCGACTGCAACAGGTTCTGCAGTTAATTTTTTCCCACCTGTTTAACGAGGTTGATGGGACCTCGGCCTGCAGCTTCTGCTTCACTACCTCCGTCGAGTCCATTTCGCCCCCGACGTTTTTATTATATGGAAGCCCTCCATATATTGTCAATCCAAGTTTCTAAGGGAATTAAACCGGCACCTTCTTAAGAGCGGGAGAAAGCCAACCAGTATTAATACCCGGTTAAAAGTTTTTGGCCAAAAACTAAAGCCAGGAAAAAGAAGTTCTGAGTCCCGTCTTATGCTAAGCTTCAGAAAAACCTCAGATTTAGTGTGGGTTTTATGGCAATCGCTTCCAGACTACTTCTGTGTCAGAGGAAGGCTGACGTAAAAAGTTACCCAGTGGCCTGGCTCTGACTCAAACCAGATGCGACCCCGATGACTCTCAACGATTTTTTTCGAAATATAAAGCCCCAGCCCAGAACCTTTTACCCCTTCGGTCCCCTTCTGTTTAAGCCTTTCAAACTTTTTGAACAGGCGAGCTCCATCTTCTGGCTTTATACCCACCCCCTGGTTATACACCGAGAATATCATCTCCTGGTTTCTGGTTTCCAGACCCAGCTTAATTTCCGTGCCTTCATAACCATACTTGACTGCATTGCTCAGCAGATTTCTGACCAGGATTTTCAGCAACCTCGGGTCACCATTTATTCTGACATCATCCTGGAAATTTTTGACAATAGTCATTTTCCTGGTGTTGTCCTTAATTTCCGGCAAATTGAGCACTTCATCCAGCACATCCTTAACAAAAAAGATTTCTTCCTTAAAAGAATCAAGCCGGTCCAGTTCCATCCTGGAAAGGTCAAGATAACTGCGGATGATATCCTCCAGGTATTCACAGTTGCGGATAATGGTCTCCAGTATTTTCATCTGCTCCGGCGAAAGCTGTCCAAAGTATCCCCTGTAAAGGGTGGTGGCAGTAGTATGAAGGGCTGAGACCGGACTTTTCAGCTCGTGCGAGACTATGGCCATTAAGTCCAGCATGGTCCTCTGCTGGCCGGCGCGAGCCTCCAGAGCATTCTTAATCACCTCTCTAATCTCTTCCGGAGTAAAAGGCTTAGGGATGTAATCGAAAGCTCCGTTTTTCAAGGCTTCCCGGGCTGTATCCACGCTGGCGTAGCCGGTGAAGATGATGACTGTGGTTTCCGGCCGTTCTTTCTTCAACCTGGTCAGAACCTCCATCCCCCCAATTCCAGGCATTTTCAGGTCCGTAACCACAATGTCATAATCCTGGCTGAGAGCTTTATTAAGCCCTTCCTCACCCGACAGAGCAGTATCTATTTCATAATCAGAACCAGCAAAAATCCTGCGGCAGCTGCGCAGAACAATTTCCTCATCATCGATAAATAAAATCTTTGGTTTTTCCATTTTTCCCTCCTTGTTCCAGCCCCTTAACCCACCGGTAAGGTTATAATAAACTCTGTTCCTTCCCCGACGTTACTCCTGACATCAATAGTCCCGCCGTGTCTCTTAACCACTCCATAAGTCATGGACAAACCCAGGCCGGTACCCTTTCCCTTTTCCTTGGTGGTGAAGAATGGTTCAAAAATTTTTTTCAGGTTCTCCTCACTGATACCCACTCCAGTATCAGACACTCTTATAACCACGCGGTTGCTCTCCCGGTCATAAGAGGTGGTAATGGTAAGCTGACCACCATTCGGCATAGCGTCAGCGGCGTTAACGGCCAGGTTGTTGATAACTGAACGGAATTCATCCGGGTCTACCTTAACTTCAGGCAGATCGGAAGCCAGATTCTTTAGAATTTTTATGTTCTGGAAATTGACATGCTTTTCCAGAAGGCCAAGGGTCTCTTCGATGAGAGCATTGAGGTTGACGCTGACTTTTTCCGGCTTGTAATCCCTGGCAAAATCCAGCAATCCACGGACAATTTTCCGGCAGCGCAGGGTTTCTTCTCTTATGGTTTTCAGGTCTTCTTCGTAAGGAGTTCCTTTGAGTTCCTCCATTAGTAAGCTGCTGTAGGTGAGGATACCAGTTAGAGGATTATTGATTTCATGAGCTATGCCTGAAGCCAGCCGGCCGATGGAAGCCAGTTTTTCTGAACGCAGTATGGTTTTTTCGGCTAGCTCCTGAAGACGCCGGTCCCTTTCTTCCACGGCCTTGACCATGGCGTTGAAATATTCCTCGAGTTCCCTGATTTCCTGGCTCTCCTCAGGTGAGATTTCCAGCAGGTGATAGTTGCCTCGAGCAATATCGGCAGTAGCGCTTATAACCCGGTTTATAGGTCTGGTATAAAGGTTGACCAGGTAAGTGGCCACGTAGATGGATATTACAGTCATCAGAAAAATCAGGGCAAAATAAGAGACAGTAGTCCGCCGGATGATGGAATTAAATTTATCTTCCAGAATCCCGACATAAAGCATTCCGACGGGATGGCCTTCAATGTCCGTCAGCCTGGTGTAACCTGAAAGGTAATAATCATTAACCACAAAAGCTCGTCCCAGCCAGTCCCTGCCCTGCTCAAAAACGCGGTGGTAGACTTCTTCAGAAATCAGGGTGCCAACCGCCCGGCGTCCCTGCTGGTCAACCACGTTGGTGGCTACCCTGACATCTTCCAGAAAAATGGTAATTGTCCCGACATCCTTACCTTTAATTTTTTCTTCCTTGAAGATTAAATTCTTGAAGCGGTCAACAAACTGAAAATTGTTATTGAGCAGCACAGCTGCGTAAAGAGCTCCGACCAATCTACCCCGGTGCAGAATGGGTGAGACCGTCTTCATAACCAGCGCTCTTTCTTCCAGCTCCCGTTTTTGAGTGCGGGCACGAGCCGTGGGTATGATTTCAATCAGCGTGCGGCGGGCGAGCTCCGGGCTCTCATTTTTAATGTTTTCATAGCCGAGGATACCGGTTCCCGCTGCTGGTTTTTTATTGTTCAGAACCCAGCTAATGTATTTATAGGAAATGACGCTGTCCCCGAAAGCTTCAAAATTATTGGCCCGGACCAGGATAGTACCATCCGGACTGACCACGTTGACTATGTCAAATTGAAATTCTTCCTTAATCTGAACCAGTTTTTCAAAAAGGTATTCCCTGTTACCGGCGTAAGTAGCGCTGACAATTTCAGAGGTTCGGGACAGATATTCTACAATTTTGGCTCTTTTGTTTAGCTCCTCCTGGTACAGATCGCTTATAGCCTTCAGGCTGTTGCTGACATTGTTGTAGGCCTCCCGGATGACATTGCGGTTGATGGAGTTAATACCGAGATAAATAGAAAGGACACCCATCAGAAAAACAATGGTCAGAAGCCCGAAAATCAGCTTGAACCTCAGACTGGTCCTCAGCTCATTAAACTTCAAAATCAGGTTTTTGACTGAAGGCATTGGGCAACCTTATCCAGAAGTTCATCCAGGTCCACAGGTTTGGTCAGAAACTCGTTCAGCCCTGGCAGAAAGCTTTCTTCCTGGTCCAGAGAAAACCGGGCGTTGGTTACCTGATCAATCGCCGTAAGCAGAATTATCGGGATGTTTTTGAAATCCCGGTACTTAGAGTCAGGACGCTCATTTCTTATTTTATAGACCGCTTCAAACCCGGCGGTGTCTGTCTCCATCATCACATCCAGGATGATGAGGTCAGGCCGGTCCTGGAGCAGCTTTTTAAGTCCTTCCTCACCGCTGTGGGCCACTGAAACCTCATATCCCTGATGACGCAGAACCTGCTTGAGGCTCTCAGTCAGATCCCGGTCGTCGTCAACCAGAAGAATCCTGGCCATTCTCCTCGCTCCTTAGCAAATTATAACGGTCATCTTCCTCACCCAGCAACCTATAAATGACGTTTCGTTGCTCCCATAATCTGGTGTGCCGGTACATATCTACCGGAAATTCCATCTGTTTTAAATCCACTGGAGCCACCTTTTTATCAACCAGCCCCAGAGCCAGAGCCACTCCGTAGATGATAGCTTCGGGCCTTGGTGGACAGCCAGGAATGAAGTAATCGACGGGGATGACTTTATCTCCACCTCCAGTGACATGATAAGTATCATACCAGCAGCCACCACCAATGGCGCAGGAGCCGACAGCAATCACCAGTTTGGGAGAAGGGATGGCCTGATAGGCTTTTTTAACCAGCGGCCTGGTCGGTCTGGTTACTGCCCCGGATAAAAGCATGGCATCTGCGTGTCGGGGTGAGCCCACCAGCCGGAGGCCAAACCGCTCTACATCATAATAAGGGGTTAAAATGTTTAGAATCTCAATGTCGCAACCGTTGCAGGCACCGCTGTTGCAGTGGTAAACCCAGAGGGAGCGCCGAAAAGCCTTCCTGGAAAGTTTTTTCAACATGGTCATTTCTCCAGTCTTTCAGGACGACTGTAAGTTGAGGTTTTTTCCAGCCATTCGGGCTGAAACTCGGCTGTGCTCAAGCGAATTACTTTTCTAACTTGCAGACTGTCATAACGGTAGCCAAGAGTCTGAAGTCTGTCCAGATAATTTTTTATTTCCATATCATAACAGCGACCGCACCTCTGGCAGGTCATCATAAAAAGTTCAATAGTCTGGGTAATGTCTTCGCGGTTGTCGGTGGCCAGCTCGTATTTATCACTCATGGTAATAGCTTTTTCCGGACAGAGGTCAGCGCAGCGACCACAGTAGGTGCAGCGAGAGGAATCATAGAGCAAAACCCTTAGCTCCTGGCAGAGGTCGCGTAGGAAGATGGTACGGGCTGGACAGTGATTAGCACAGCCAGCACAGCCAAGACATTTGGTGTGGTCCCAGAGTGGCTGACCCCTGAAACCTTCTGGAGCCGGTCGGGGCTCAAAGGGATACTTAAGGGTTACCCGCCCGGCCTTCCTGAACAGGGTCAATTGTTTGATCTTGGTCCAGAGCCACATCTTAAACGAACCTCCTCCTAAAAACCCTTCACTCCAAAACCTACTGCCACCAAAGCCAGAAGCACCAGAACGGCATAATATTTAAGAGCCTGGTCAATCCGGAATCTGGGATGGGTAGCACCGATTACAGAAACCACCACACATACCACCAGTATAACAGCAGTCTGCAGGACCAGGCTTAAAATCAGGCCTGGCGAACCGAAAAAATTCAGAAAGCCAGCAGCCAGCAGCCAGGAGTAGAACATTCTTTTCAGATTGAGGGTGTATCTGAAAAGGGCGTAATTCGGCCCGCTGTATTCAAGGTAGGGACCTTCCAGAATTTCGACCTCAGCCTCAGGAATATCAAAAGGCTGGCGAGAGACAAAGGCCTGAAGAGCCAGCAGGTAGACTGAAAGCATCAGGAAATAAGACACTCCTTTTGTTCCACCTATCCCGGAAAGGGCCGCAGCCAGTGAAAAGCTACCGCTTTTGACAGCACCAAGAATTAAAGACATGGCCAATACCGGTTCCAGCATGACTATGGTCATCATTTCCCGGCTGGCTCCGACAGCCGAGAAGGCATTTCCGCTGGCCAGAGCTCCCAGCAACAGAGAAAAACCGCTAAGAGTCAGAAGATAAATCAGCGTCATCAGGTCCGAAGCCCCAGAAAACCAGCTGGCTCTGCCGGCAACCGGAAGAAGGCTCAGGGCGGCCAGCACGGAGCTAAAAGCCAGAAGCGGAGCCAGACGGAAAACCCAGTTTCCGGCCGAATTGAAATTATCCTTTCCAATCAGTTTGGCCAGGTCTAAATAGGGCTGATAAACAGGAGGGCCCTGCCGGGATTGAATCCTGGCGGTCAACTTCCGCATTACTCCCTCAAAAAGTGGAGCCAGCGCCAGAAAATAGAGTAAGTTCAAGGTAACCACAGCTGCTTTCATTTTCCTGGCCTCATTTTCCTGGAAATTGATTCTAATTCTTCTTTTTTCAGCAGCCGCTTAGAGTTAGATCTCAGTTCCACCACCAGCACCCGGTCGGTGCAGGAAATGCAGGGGTCTATGCTTCCGACGATTATTGGAAAATCGGCCAGCTTGTTGTCCAGAAGCATGGCCGGAACGGCCTGCAGATTGGGATAGGTCGGAGCCCTGACCCGCCAGCGCTCGGGTTGCTGACCATCACCGGTTAGAACATAATGGACAGCCTCACCCCGAGGCGCCTCAACCACCGAGAGACCCTGTTTACCCGGGGGAATTGGACCCTCCAGCTCCAGGGCTAGCGGCCGGTCAGCAGGCATTTTATCCAGACACTGTCTTATTATCCTTATCGCTTCATAAACTTCCTTAATCCTTACAACCATTGTGCCCCAAACATCTCCGTCCTCAACCACCGGGACATCAAACACCAGCTCATCATAGGCAGCATAAGGATGGTCTTTTCTCGAATCCAGGGCTAAGCCCCGGGCTCTGGCTACCGGACCAACCAGATTCCATCTTATAGCTTCTTCCCGGGAAAGATAGCCCACACCACGCATCCGCCTCTGAATGGTCTTATCTTTTATTATCGCTTTCTCCAGCTGGAGCATTTCTTTTTCCACCTCACCGAGGACCCTTTTTATGTTTTCAGCCTGGTCGGAAGTAATGTCCCGGCGAACACCTCCGATGATTACCATACCGTAAGTCTTCCTGTTGCCGGTCAGGCTCTCAGCCAGCCACATTATTTTTTCCCTTATCCTCCAGGCCTGCATGAAGACGGTGTCGTAGCCAATTAGATGACCGGCCACTCCCAGCCAGAGAAGGTGAGAATGAAGCCTTTCCAGTTCCAACAGGACTACCCGGATAAATTCAGCCCGGCGCGAAATTTTAAGACCCGAAGCCGCTTCCACGGCCTGGGCATAATTCACCGAATGAACTGACCCGCAAATACCACAGATTCTTTCCGCCAAAAAAGGAATGTCGTTGTAGGTCAGTTCAGTCTGAGCCAGCTTTTCTATCCCGCGGTGAACCATAAAACCGCGGTACTCACAACCCTTAATATTTTCCCCATCCACAAAGACTGAGAAATGAGCTGGTTCGTGCAAACTGGCATGGAATGGTCCAAATGGAATCACCGTAGTCCCGGGCGGAGCCTGTTCCAGTCGAAAAGCCACTTCTTCTGCCGACGGAGGCATCAGGTCATAAGGAATGTCAGCTCGCAAAGGATAAATTCCTTCAGGCCAGTCGTCGGACAAGACCAGTCTTTTCCCGTTAGAGAGGTTCTTAAACCTCAAGCCCAGAAGGTCCTGGTATTCCCTTTCCGACCAGCCAGCCCCAGGAATTATCGGAGTTAGCGAATCAAACTCGGGGTCCTCGGCGGGGGCAAAAGCTCGAATAGCTGCTATCAATCCATCGCGGTCAAAAGCAAAGCTGTGAATCAGAGCAAAGCCCTTTCCGGATTTCCTGGCGTCATAGCCAATACCCACCTGATAACGCCCCCCGGCTTGAAGCAGTAGTTCAGCAGCCCGGACCAGGGCTTCTCTTTTGACTTCAGCCCACAACCTGTTTTCTCCAGATGGTTCCTCCCCCAGAAAACCATCTTTCAGCTCAGCTCTTAAAAGTTTGAGCAGCTCTTGTTTCTGTTTCAGGTCCATGGCTAATTACCCTTAATCCCATAGGAATTATAGGATATGTCTATCTCCTCATCATCAACCACCTGGTTGCGGTTGGCCCCGGTCCAGAAGAAAAACCTCTTGAGGTCTGAAAATAGCTGGCGGTCGACATAAACGTTATCAGGATTTAAGTCCTGGTAACCACCCAGCCAGACTGGCCCAGAGATTTCCCTGGAGCCGGCTGCCTGCCTGAGAACTCTGGCCAGAAAAACCAGCACCAGAATTAGAACCAGGATGATTATCGGACCGGCGGCAGCCAGCAGCCGGCCATTATCAATGATTTTTAGCCCGGCCGGGTAAAGCTCCAGTCCTTTAGGCTCAGTCCCGTTGAATATTTCAGACAGGAAGAAACCTTTGCTCAGAATCAGGCTGTGAAAAAGCAGTCTGAGATAAAGGAAAGGCAGAAGAGCCTGGCTCAGAAGAATGATGGTCAGCAGCATTTTCGGCAATAACATTGAAATCGGTACTTCTTCAAACTTTCTCTTTAGTTTGAAGTCCGCTCCGGCCGAAGTAAAAGCCAGTCCGAAAAACTTAACATAGCAGGCCAGAGTAAAGGCTGCTGTGAATAAAGCTATTATCCCGGAAAAAGTCAAAAGCAGACTGTTTTTTCCGGCCAAGAAGTTTCCAGCAATCATCAGCCACTTGCTGACAAAACCGCTGGAGGCTGGCATGCCAGCAATGGAATAGGAGGCCAGAGCCGCAATTATTCCCGTAAGCGGCATAAAAGCCAGAAGGCCTCCCAGCCGGTTCAGGTCTCTGGTCCTGGTGGTGTAAAGCAGACTTCCCCCAACCAGATAGAGCAGACTCTTGAAAACCCCATGATTCAGACTGTGATAAAGGGCCCCCAGGAAAATTACTGCAGCCAGAATCCGGGAAGAAGCCAGCCCCTGTTCGGAGGCCAGCAGGCTACTTCCCAAAGCCATTACTATGTAGCCCACCTGCCCTATGGAGCTATATGCCAGTAGCTTCAAATAATCACTCTGTTTGATGGCTTGAACGGTTCCCACAAACAGAGTCAGCGTTCCGAAAACTACCAGCACTTGTCCCCAGAGAGAAGGGTTAAAGTTCGTAGCTGCTTCCCTGGCGACAAAAAAGAAAATTCTGATGAGGCCAAAAACCCCGGTTTTTTCCAGAATTCCGGCCAGCAGAGCTGAAACTGGTGGCTGAGCAGTGGAATAGGCCCCGGGTATCCAGAACTGCCCCAGGGGAAAAATTCCGGTCTTAATCCCGAAACCGAGAAACAAGGCGAGGAAAAACAGCAGGGCTGGCAGACTTCCGCTGTAAGCCAGTTTTTCTCCAAGGTGCTTTAAAGAATCTCCAAATTCATACCCTGGAATGAGGAAAGCTGCTCCAACTATCAAGAACCAGGCTGCTTCCATAAAAATTAGATAGACCAGCGCTGGTCTGGCTGAAAGCCTGGCTGGCCTCCCCCACCTGACCAGTAGATAGGAGGACCAGACCATTAACTGCCAGGCCATGGTAAAGCCTGGTCCCAGGTCATCAACTGTCAAAAGGCCGATTAGCCCGGTTATAAACCAGGGGAAAACTGAGTAAAATTTCCAGACTGGAACAGTCGGAAATCCTTTATTGAATCCAGAATAAAAAACGGTAGTGCTCAGAGTAAGAACGGCCAGCAACATCAGAAACAGGCTGGAAAGTCCGTCTATAAGAACTGGAATATGTAGTCGCAGAAACTGGATTTCTAGCTCCACCGGATTTCCCCGGGACCAGAGCACCTGGATAGCCAGAAAAATTAAAAGTAGAGAGCTCAGGGAAACCAGCCCTGTACCAGTTAATCTGACCAGTCTGTCATTGTTCTTAAAAAAAAGGGCTGATAAGGACGAAACTAACAGCACCAGCAGGGTTAGCCAGAAAAACCCAACTGCGGACATCAGGCCTTCTCCTTTTTCCGGGCTTTGCCTTTTAAGTCCCGGATTTCAGCCGCCTTGTTCTTCGTGAACTCTTTCATTTCTGAAATCAGGTGGCTGACCAGTTCCACCAGTTCATCAGCCACTCTGGTGATAAGTGGCGTCATCCCCCGACCGAATTCAGTGGTTTCGGGAACCACCCCAAGGATAAAGACTTTTTTCCCGGTTTCCTCAATTATCCGGGCCGTAAGCCTTAAGGACAGGCGGTGGGTGGAAGCAATCTGGCCAACTTCTTCAAAGGCCCCAAGCGGGCCAAAAACCACAGAACCGGCTGGGGCTTTCATTATTACGGCATCGACAAAAATAACACTCTCAACCTGTTTTCTGGAAAGGGGAAAAGCGAAATTTTCCGGTACATCTTCGACTGAAAGGAGACAGTCTTCAGGGAGCAGGTTTTTTCCTTTTAATTTATTTATAAAATAAGGACCAAAGCCATCGTCACCGCGCAGAGCATTCCCGATGCCAACAAAAACGGTCCTTTGACCGAGAACATCTCTTAACAGGTCAATGACTTCCATCTTAAATCTGTTCTCCCAGGGTTTTTATCTGCTTATAGGTATAAACCGGGCCATCCACGCAAACCAGCGTCCGGCCTATGGCGCAATGCTGGCACTTGCCTATACCACACTTCATGTGTCTTTCCAGAGTGGAGTAGATATTCTGCTCTTTTATCCCTTTAGCCTTAAGCTCTTTTATCACTGAATTAAACATCACCGGTGGCCCGCAGACAAAAGCCACCGTTTTTTCCACCGGCAGCTCCAGGCGGGCTACTAACTGATTGACGAATCCAACTTCCCCGCTCCAGCCTGGCTCAGGCCGATCTATAGTGAAATAAGTTTCAAAATTTTCGGTGGCTTTCCATTCCTGGATGGATTCTTTGTACATCAAATCCCTGGAACTCCTGGCTCCATATACCAGAATTACCCGGCCAAATTCTGACCGGTGCTGGAGCACATGAACAATGGAAGAGCGAAGCGGAATGAGACCGATACCACCGGCTACATAAATGATGTTCTGACCCTTAATTTCTTCGAAGGGAAAACCATTGCCAAAAGGCCCGCGAATGCCTATTTTATCTCCCGGCTGAAGCTCGTGGAGAGCAGCGGTTACCTTGCCCACTTTTCTGACAGAAATGTGCCTGCGATCGTTTTCCGGACTGAAAGGTAGAGAAACCGCAAATTCACCAGCCCCGAACACCGTGCACATGATAAATTGACCCGAACGAACCCTGAAAGACCTCTCAATTTCCGGGTTGTCAAAAACAAAGTAGAAGGTTTTTACCTCTGCTATCTCATCGCGAATGTCCACTATGGTAGCCACTTCAGGCACTGTCACAATCGGCACCATAGTACTTACTGACACCTCTTAATCTCCTGTTATCTCTCTTCGGATATAGGTAACCACATTGGGCAACCCAATATCGCCGGGACAAACCCGGGCACAGCGACCGCAGCCGACACAGCCCGGCCGCAGGTATTTTTTTGATTGAGAATAGGATAGCTTACAGAAGAATCGTTTGTTGCGCCTGTCTTCCACAGGCTTTCGCGGGTTATGGTCACCAGCCATTTTGGTATAACCTTCAAAAGAACAGGAATCCCAGGTGCGGACCCGATAAGTGTCGCCAGTCCTGAAATTGACATCTTCGATGTTAAAACAGGAACAGGTCGGGCAGACAAAAGCGCAGGCCCCGCATTCAAAGCACTGATGCCCAATGTATTCCCAGACTTCTGGTCTGACAAAACCAGTGGTCAGACGATTGGTGGCCCTGGAGATCCAGGCTTTGTTTTCCAGTGCCACCCGGTCAAACGACAGGACCGAATCATCAATGATTCTCTTTTTTAGCCGGGAAGCTTCCAGACCTGCTTCAGGTAGAATCATTTCTTCCACCAGCTTCTGTCCCTTTTTCGAACCCACCTCCACCAGATAGCCAGGCCCAGTATAGGTAAGGTTCAGGTCAAAACCTTCCCGGGCCGAAGGCCCGCTGTCGGTACAGACGCAGAAACACTGGGGAAAAGGTCTGACGCAGGTGTTAGAGATAATAAACAGTTTTTTGCGGTGTTCCAGATAGACCTCATCCACAAATTCCTGCCCCAGGAAGAAACGATCGAGACAGAGAATTCCGGTCAGGTCACAGGACCTTAAGCCCAGCAGAACTTTGGGTTGAAGCAGGTTAATCCGCTCTATGGCCACTCGTTTTGTCTGTCTCTCATAGCGGTATTTCAGTATTTCTTCAAAATGGGGAAAAAGGACAAACTTGGGCGGATTGTAGGGAATGGGAGCTTCCAGATCAAACCCAGAGGATTCAGGTACCCGGTCAAAGATCACTTCACCCGAGACTTCATCCTGGACCGGGCCGTATATTTCATAGTCACGCTTTAGCAATTCAAAAAGCTGAGGAAGCTTAGCTTTTTCCAGAAAGTACATGTTCACTCCACCTTTTCCAGCCTGACCGGTAGATAGAACTCCTCGTTCTTCTCCAGGTCTGAGACCTGCCGGTGTAGAAACTCTGGAATCATCTCTTCCACGAAATAAGGAACATAAAGCATCCCCGGACATACATCGTCGGAAATCCTTACCGCCAGCCGCAACTCGGCGTTAGTTGCCAAAATCCTGACTGATTGTTTTTCCCGCAGGTTAAGTTTTCGGGCATCTTCTGAAGAAATCTCAACAAAACCTCCGGGGTATAGAAGCAACAGAGCATTGTATTCTCGCCTGGGAATAAAAGTCTTTTTCATGATGGAATTTTGATGCCAGAAATAATTGCTGCGACCAACTACCAGTTTGAACGGGTAACCTTCTTCAGCCCTCAAGACTTCCCGGGTCTGAGCTGGCTCAGACTCAAGCACAAACTTTAAGGGTCGGCTCAGCTCATCTATAAGAAGACAATCAGTACCTTCAGGATGATCCTGGTCACAGGGCCATTTCAACCCGGGCCTGATTCTGAGCTTATCATAGGTAATTCCGGAATACTGCGGAACTACCTGGCTGATTTCAGCCATAACCTCTGCCGCCGATGAGTAATTCCACCTATGTCCCATAGCTCCGGCTAAAAGAGTCATAATCTGCCAGAGTGGTTGAGCTTCTCCAGAAGGCTCTACCTTTTTTTCATTAAGCTGAACCCTTCTTTCCGAATTAGTATATGTTCCGTCAGCTTCGGCATAGGTGGTAAGGGGAAAAACCACATCTGCCAGACGGGCAAACGGATTTTCATACGCTCCAAAATAAACTACCAGTTCCAAGTTTTCTATTTTTTTAAGATTTCTGATGATTTCCTCGTCATGGTCTACGACCAAAAGAGCCTGCATCCGAGTATTTTGAGCCAAGCTTTCACTGACACTCTTTCCGGGCTCCATATTGAGTCTGCAGCCCCAGAGTTTTTCCAACCGCTGCAGAGAAGCTTCATCAGAAAGGGGAGAGTAACCCGGTAGTAACAGCGGCGACAGACCCATGTCGTAGCTCCCGAGAAGATTGCTGATACCTGTTACCGGGTTGATTCCACAGCCCGGTTTTCCAACCTTTCCGGCCAGCAAAAACAGGTTGAAAATAGCAGCTATGGTGTTACGATCGAGGCTCTGAATGCCTGTAGGGTAAAAAGCATAAGCTGACCTGGCTTCAGAGAGCCTTCTGGCTTCTTCCCGCAGAACTCTTAATTCAATGCCCGTAGCTACTTCAATTTGTTCCGGCTCAACAGCTGCAATCGCAGCCAGAAAATCACCGTGGTTTTTTGTGTGATTCCTGAGATAGTCCTCTTCAATCAGCCCTTCATCCAAAAGCATTCTGCTCAAGGCCTGAAGAAGCAACCGGGTTGTTCCAAGCCGGGGTCGAAGATGAAGCCGGCTCAGTCTGGCCATCTGAGTTTCCCGGGGCGAGATAGTTACCAGCCTGGCTCCAGCCCGGGCCGCATAATGAATTTCGCTGGCCACGATAGGATTCTGCTTGGTCAAATCCCCACCCACCACCAGGATATAATCGGCCTGCCGCAGTCTTTCCAGAGAGCCAAGGGCTGCTGGCCAGCCTGTCCCCTCGAGAAGCACTAGAGTGCTTTCTTCCTGTCCGGCATCGGAGGTCAGGCTAAGAAGGTTACTTTTCATTACCGCCCGGGCAAACTTGCCGAAAAGGTAGTTGTCTTCGTTGGAAGAGCGGGGGGAGCCCAGAAAGCCCACTTCCCAGCCTGAGTATTTAGAAAGTTTCTCCGCAAGATAACCGATGGCCTCCTCCAGCTTAACTTCCTTCCAGCTGTTTTTCTCTTTTATCCGGCAGGTAATGATTCTATCTTCTGTTTGCAGCAGTTCATGAATGTGCCAGCCGCGAACGCAGAGACGACCCCGGCTAAGGGGATGACCTGGAAGCGGATAGACTCCCCGCACCCTGTTATCTTCCACCCTGAGAAGATGACCGCAGCCGGTGCCGCAGAAGTTGCAGATACCTCTGTAGTATGACACTAAGTTCACCTCAAACAGAAGATTTTCGGAGAGGCTTTAATCTCTGTCCCCTGCTCCTGTTAGAATGAAAAATACCAGAAAAAATGGGCCTTGTAAACACTATGTTCCCAAACGTCCGATAAAAATCTTGAGCAGATAATTGATGTTAAAAAGAGTGGACAGCCCACCCAGAAATCTCTCCTTAATCATCCCCTTAGGCAGCTCATCAACCATATTCTTAAGTTCGCTTAAAGCCGTCTGCAGCCGCTCAAAACTGGTTCGGAGTTGACCGGGTTCCGTTGACTTCAAGAACCCCTGGATTAAAACAGGAATGTCCTCCGGTGTGGCGAAGGCTTTTCGATAGAATTCCTTTACTCCAGCTGGTAGTCCCAGCAGGGCTTTCTCCAGCAGACAGAAACGCATCAGCTCGTAGCCAAGGCGGACTTCTTCCAGATTTCTCTGAACGAATTTTTCCGGATAGCGGTCAAAATAGGCCTGCCCGAGTGCCTCCATATCCTCAGGGTTCAGGGGAAAATTCCCCTCAAGCTGAAGAACTATCTTAAAAAAATCGGTTAAAACAGAGGTGCGCCTGAAAATTTCGGCCAGAGACTCGGGCATGGCAGTAAAATAAGGGCTGAGCCGGGAAGTCAGCTTTTCTTACGGTGTTTCTCCAGAACACTCAGCAGCAGGTCAAAATTAACAGGTTTCTGGAAAACCCCATTAAAGCCCAGTTCATCCAGGCCAATGGTCCTGGCAGTGGCTTCACCTATGGTGCTAAGCAGAAAAACGGGAAGGTCCGGGCGTTCTTCTTTGATGACCTTAGCTACTTTGGCCCCGGCATCAATGTCTTCCATCATCATGTCGCAAAGCACCAGGTCGGGTTTGACCTGACGGAAGAGCTCCAGCCCTTCCTTTCCACTTAGAGCTGTGTAAGTTTCATAACCGCTGGCCTCCAGGATGGCTTTCACCGAAACACAGATGGCCGGGTCATCATCTATCACCAGAATTCTGGTTTTCTCGGACATTTTTTCCTCCTGAAGTGATTAGGTTTATTTATAACACATAAAACGGCTCAAAAAAAGGGTAGGCTTAGGAAAAAATAAAGCTTGATTCAGAAAGCATTTGCCCAGGAAATAAAGGCCTGACCTGAATTTTCAGACATCTGGAATTTTGTGGAAACAACCTAAGCTGATAAAGATAGAATAAAAATCCAGTTAACGACCTGCTTAAAACCAGATAAACAAAATCCTGCTTTAAACCAGGGAAAAACTGATTAATTCCTCAGGCCGTAAGGGATGAGATGAAGTGGCGGGGCCGACGAGACTCGAACTCGCGACCTCCGGCGTGACAGGCCGGCGTTCTAACCAGCTGAACTACGACCCCGCCCGGGGTGAATAAATTATAGACAAACAAAATCCGAGTTTCAAGGTCGCTCAAAGGACATTTTTTCCAGAGCAGCAATCCTTTCCTCTATCGGAGGATGGGTGCTGAAGAGTTTATTCACTTTGCCCCCGACATTTTTCAGGGGATTGACGATGTAAAGATGAGCGGTGGCCTTGTTGGCTGCTTCCAGAGGCTCAGAGTCAGCGGCAATCTTGCGAAGGGCTGAAGCCAGACCGGCTGGATACCTGGTTAGCATGGCCCCACTGGCATCAGCCAGAAATTCCCGCCGGCGGGAAATGGCCAGCTGAATTAATTTGGCCACAATCGGTGATAGAATAGCCAGAACCAGAGCTACCAGCAACAGAATGGACCCGGTACTTCCTCCAGATCTTTCCCGGCTGCGGCGCCGGCCTCCACCCCACCACAGGCTGCGCAGCATCCAGTCGCTGAGTAAAGCCACAATGCCTACCATAACCACAGCCACAGTCTGCAAAAGAACATCATAATTTTTAATGTGGGCCATCTCGTGGGCAATCACCCCTTCGAGTTCCAGGCGGTTCAGCTTTTGCAGCAACCCGGTGGTGACACAGATGACTGAATTCTTCGGATTGCGTCCCGTAGCAAAAGCATTGGGGGCACTGTCCTCAATAACATAACAACGAGGTGTGGGAATTCCAGCCGCTAATGCCAGGCCTTCGACCGTATGATAAAGATAAGGTAATTCTTCCCGGGTAACCGGTCGGGCCCGGCTGATAGCCAGGACAATCTTATCGCTGTAAAAATAACCTCCCAGAGCCATAACCAGAGAAATCACCAGAGCTAAAACAAAACCACCTTTTCCCCAGCCGGTCAACTCCTCAAATGCCCAGACTACCAGAAAAACAAAAGCCACAAAGAATAGAACCAGAAAGACCGACTTGATTTTGTTAGCTGTTATTTGCTCATACATAAGAAGACCGACCTGACTTAACTTCTAAAAGTCTGTAATCAGCGTTTTTGCTGAACTATGAACTTTAAAAAGAAACTTTGACCGGCCCACGAGCCTCAGGTTCTTCAATTTCGAAATATTCCTTTTCTTTAAAGCCAAACATCTTCGCTATGAGATTGGAAGGAAAGACCTGTTGCTTCATATTAAATTTCATAACCATATCGTTGTAGAACTGACGAGCATAGGCAATCTTACTTTCGGTCCCGGCCAGCTCTTCCTGAAGCATTAGAAAATTCTGGTTAGCTTTCAGTTCTGGATAATTTTCTACCACCGCAAATAATGACTTCAGGGCTCCGGTCAGCATGTTTTCTGCCTGTCCCTGTTCTTTTACTGTCTGAGCATTAATAGCTTTGGCCCGGGCTTCAGTGACCTTTTCAAAAACTTCCCTTTCGTGTTTGGCATAGCCTTTAACCGTTTCTACCAGATTAGGAATGAGGTCGTAACGACGCCGCAACTGAACATCAACCTGGGCCCAGGCATTATCACAGCGGTTTCTGAGGACCACCAGGCTGTTGTAAATACCAATGACAATAAGAGCCAGCAACCCTATGATTATCAAAAGCACGATAATCGCACCCATTTTTGTTCTCCTTTCCAAGCTGGATAATTATTTTACAATATTAATTTTGTCCTCATTTATTTAAGAATATTAGCCCTGGCACTTAAAATCAAGACTTTTGCTCAACTTTTAAAAAAATTTAAATTGACTTGCCCGAAGTTAAAATGGTATAGTTTTTTCTCAAATTTTTCTTGTTAAAAAACTAAAGCAATAATAGCCTAAAGGAGGTTTCTGAATGGCTACATTAAAGGAAAAGTTTGTCTCCAAAATGCTGCCCATGCGCGAGAGAATCCAGAAGATTCTCAAAGAACATGGGGAACTGAAGATTTCCGATGTCACCATAGCCCAGACCTACGGTGGCATGCGCGGCGTCAAATGCATGGTCTGGGAATGTTCGGCCCTGGACCCGAACGAAGGAATTCGCTTCCGGGGCTACACCATTCCTGAGGTCCGGGAAAAGCTGCCCAAAGCTCCGGGAACAGAAGAACCGCTTCCGGAAGGCATGTTCTATCTTCTTCTGACCGGTGATATTCCAACTTATGAAGAATGCGTGGAAATCACCGAAGATTGGCGCAAGAGAAGTGAACTGCCCAAATACCTCATTGATGTAATGAATGCTGTCCCAGCTGACACTCACCCCATGACTCAGTTCTCCCTGGCAATTCTGCAGCTTCAGAAAGACTCCATCTTTGCCGAAAGATACCGTAAAGGTATGCACAAGCTGGATTACTGGGACCCGATGTACGAAGATGTTATGAACATCCTGGCCAAGCTTCCGGCCATCGCCGCCTATATCTATCGCCGCAGCTACAAAGGAAACGTCCACATTCCAGCTGACCCCAAACTGGACTGGGCCGGCAATTTTGCCCACATGCTTGGAGTGACCGACGACCCGGCTTTTAAAGACCTGATGAGACTTTACCTGGTGCTGCACTGCGACCACGAAGGTGGAAACGTTTCTGCCCACACCTGCCACCTGGTAGGTTCAGCCCTGTCGGATGCTTACTATTCTCTATCGGCTGCCATGGACGGTCTGGCCGGACCGCTCCACGGACTGGCTAATCAGGAAGTGCTGCGCTGGATTATGGAAATGATGGAGAAAATCGGACAGGAACCGACCAAAGAGCAAATCAGTCAGTACATCTGGGATACCCTGAATGCCGGAAAGGTTGTCCCGGGCTACGGCCATGCCGTTCTCCGCAAAACCGACCCGCGGTTCATTGCCCAGAGAGAATTCGCTCTCAAACACCTGCCCGATGACCCGATTTTCAAAGTGGTCAGCAAGGTGTTTGAAGTGGCACCTGACATCCTGACCCAGCACGGCAAAGCCAAGAACCCCTGGCCGAATGTAGATGCCCACTCCGGTTGTCTGCTCTGGCACTATGGTGTAACCGAATACGATTTCTACACCGTATTCTTCGGTGTCTCCAGAGCCATGGGTGTTCTGGCACAGCTTATCTGGAGCAGAGCTCTGGGCCTGCCCATTGAAAGACCCAAGAGTGTTACCACTGAGTGGATTGAGCAATTTATCGCTTCCCAGCAGGCTCCCAAGGCCTGAATCATTACCAGTTGAGCAATTAGGGGCTGTCCTCCCGGACAGCCCTTTTTATTTATAGAAAGCCGGAACCAGCGGGCAAAAAATAATTCAACATCAGTCTCTCTGGTTTCCGCGTCCAAAGATCCTGAAGCTGATGAGCCTTCTTCCAGCTCGCAACCCTGATTCAAGACCCAAGCCGGGGAAATTTTCGGCCTATGTTATTTTGATTCAGGTTAACGCGCATGATATTTTAGCTTGAGACAAAAAAATCAGGCTAATTCCCTTGATTAGAAACTGCTGATTTTAAAATTCGTCCCTCTGTCTGCCGCTTCTACTAACCTTTTTTCTATCCTTTTCCGAAAAATTATTTTGTGATAAGATAGCCGCCAGATGGGAGGTCGTCATGGAGTACAGAATAATATTAATAGGTTGCGGGACTGTTGGACAGGGCTTTCTGGAAATTATAGACCGGAAGGCGGAATTTCTTCGCGACCAGTTTGATTTTGAACCAAAAGTAGTAGCCATTACCGATCAGCTCAAGGGCACCGTCGTGGTTCCAGATGGTTTACAGCCGAGAAAAGTTCTGGCCCTGCTGAATGAAGGGAAAAAACTCAACGAATATCCAGGACCAAAGCAAAAGACCGACGAATACGTTGAACCGCTGGACCTGATAGAACAGGTAGAGGCCGAGATCATGGCCGAAATGACCTACACTGACATCAAAACTGGAGAGCCAGCCACTTCCTACATCAAAAAAGCTTTGAGAACCGGAAAGCATGTGGTAACTTCCAACAAAGGACCGGCTGCTCTTCATTACCATGAACTTCAGGAGCTGGCCAGAGTAAATCAAAGACAATTCCGAATCGAAGGAACGGTGATGAGCGGAACCCCTGTTTTCCATCTCATTGAAAACGGTTTGGCTGGAAACGAAATCAGAGAAATCAAAGGAATACTGAACGGAACCACTAACTTCATATTGAGCCAGATGGAGCTTGAAAGAATGGAGTACGAACAGGCCCTGAAGCTGGCTCAGCAGCTCGGCTATGCTGAAGCTGACCCGACAGCTGACGTTGAAGGCTTTGACGCTGTAGCCAAGGTGGTCATTCTGGCTAATGCCCTGATGGGGGAAAAAGTCCGGCCAGAAGAGGTTAGACGCCAGGGTATTTCCCATCTAAGGAGAAAAGATATTCTGGAGGCCAGAGAAGCCGGTCTCCGTTATAAGTTGATTGCCAGGGTGATTAAGGACGGGAACAGGATTGAAACCAGTGTGGCCCCAGAAAAACTGCCTTTAACCGACCCTCTATCTGGAGTGATGGGCGCTCAGAATGCCCTGACTTTTGACACCGACCTGATGGGTAAAATAACCATACAAGGGGCCGGAGCCGGCCGTCTGGAAACCGGTTTTTCTATTCTTTCCGACATGCTGGCTATAAGACGCTGCGATACAAGAAGACAATAATCAGGAAAATAGAGGCCTTTTCCTTTCAGCGAAATTTTGGGGTCAGACCAATTATCCAGACCAAAATATCCCTGGAGGCCCCTTCAGGATAATACCTTTCAATTAGAGCTGAAATAGTAAAAAAACGCCTGATTTTGCGAAAAATCTTTTTTAATAAATTGATGACCGGAGTTGTTTAATAACCTTCAGCTCAAATCAAAACATTCCGCCGGGACGTTGAGAGGGGTAAACTCTTTTTCTTTATGGTCGGATTATAAGCGGCCCATCAGGTTATTTGGAAAATAAATAAGACCGAAACAGACCAAATTCTTCCTGACCTGACCTTAAACAACCTACAAAATTGTAGCCGAGGCTTCAAATTTGTAGGTTAAAACTTTATCCTGATTATGCCATTTCATTTATTATCAATTATTTGCAATCTGGCATGTTTCTTGCTTTAAACTAAAGTGAAACCCATAACAGGAGGTTAAAAATGAGAATCAAAAAAATGCTGATGAGCGTAGCCATTAGCCTCTTGGCTTTAGCCTTGATCTTTTCTTTTTCTTTTGCTCAGGAAAATACCGAGCAGAATAAGGAAAAGGTGAAAACTGAGCAAAAGGAAAAGGCCAAAGCTCAGGAACAGGTTCAGTTAAAGAATCAGGAAAGAGAAAAGAGCCAGGAGCAGGAGCAGGCCGGAACCGAAGTCCATAAAGTTATAGAAAAAGAGTCCAATCCTAATTCTCAATCCCAGACTCAGGTCAGGAACGAGATTCAGAATCGGGTTGTAGTTCAGGAAAATTCTGAAGGCCAGATGGAACTCCAACATCAGCTCCAGATTCAACACCAGGTTCAAAATCAGGCCATACAGAATGAGGTAACTATTACCAAAGAAGGTGAAGGTAAACCTGTAGTGGAGCACACTCTGGTCAACACCAGAAAAGAACAGAATCAAAATAAAACTGCCATTCGCAATGAAGAAAGAGCCCGAAGCCAGAACCAGATTAAAGAGCAATCGCGCCCAAAGACTAAAAAGGGTGGACTTTTCGTGGATGAAAACGGAGATGGGATAAATGACTTCTACCGGGACCATGATGGAGATGGAATCCCTAACTGCCAGGACCCGGACTGGACGGCTCCCAAAGACGGAACCGGTTATAAGGGCTCTCCTAATAATAATCCCTCAGGGCAGATGATGAATAAGGCTATGAACAGGACCATGACCTGGACGAGAAATACCTTCCGCAACCAGACCAGCGTGACCGCCCAACTCTGTGATGGAACCGGACCCAAAGGCAAAGCAGCCAGGAAAGGAAATCGTTAAAAGTTGAATACCAAATCGGTGAGCAAGGCCGGGCTTAAGACCTGGCCTTTCTGCTTTTCTACTCATTCATTTTCAGGATAAAATTCAACGAAGGCAGGAATAAATATTAGAAAAGCAAGAACTGGAGGTTACCATGAAAGTCCTGAGAAGACATCAAATGGAAATAACAAAAATCCCTTCCAGCTTTAATATTAAACTTCGCTTTAAAAGATACTTCCAGAAAGACCGGTTCTCCCTGAAGGTAGTTCTGTTTCTAACCTTAATCCTCTCGCTGGTCAGACTAAGTGCTGCTTCTACTATTCAATTTTCTCTGGCTCATAACGCTGCCAGCAACATTTTTCAATCCTACCAGCCTTATGCCGATCAGCTCACCTCAGCCGGGGTGTTCTTTGGCGGGGATTCTCAGGGGCTAGCTCTCTACGGCAGTCTGGATCTGAATTACCTTTATAAATACTCCGGACTAAGCTCCTTTTCTGGAAAGCTTGGTGCTGACATCCTGGCCCCGACCAGCAGCAGAAGTGCTTTTTATTTTGCCCTGGAAGGCGAGGCTGTTTTGTTCAGAAGCCTTTACGACTACTTTAACCACAGCACCATTCGCCTGCTGGCTAACTTTAAGAGCTACCTCACTCCATCTACCATTTTCCGCCTGGATTCAGAGAGTCGATTGAATAATTATAAATATGCCATTTTTGACTATTTCTCCGAAAGCCTTACAATGTCAATCAATAATTTTTTTAAGACCAGAACCACCATCATGGTTGAAGCCAGCTATGGATACAAGCTTTATTTCCAGCCTGGGGTTAGCACTGCAAACAGCTCCGAAGAAACCTTTGTTGATGGTCTGACTAAATCCGAACTTTCGGCCTTAGCTTTTTCCAGCATTAAGGGCGGAAACGTCCTCACCCCTCCCCCGTTCCAGGGTGGGCCCGGAACAGGAACTGGCAACCCTTTTGACAACTACAATAGAGGAGGGTGGTACAGTATAAGGGGTGTGCCCTACCAGCCGGTTTACTACACTGGAAGCCGAAGTCTTCAGGTTTTCTCAGTAAGCGGCCTTCTGGCCCAGGGATTGGGGGAAAATCTGGGATTGAGTTTGAGCGCCTCAAGACAATGGTACTTAAAAGGAGAAAATCCGTTCTCTTCAAGCGACGAATATTTTATGGTAGAAAACCCCACCTACGATCGCTTTGCCTGGGAAGGATATTCTTTTCGGGCTAAACTCTCGGCTGTCATTACTGCAAGACTTAGCGGAGAAATCCAGTACGATTATTTCTCTCGTCAATTTCCAGGGATTATCAGCCTGGACCTTGAAGGTAACAGCTTAGGTATCACCCGTAAAGACATCCGACATCAATTCAGCGCCAGACTACAGCTGGACCTGGCCCGAGTTTCTTTTTTCCTCAACTACTCTTATCTCAAAAATTCATCCAACGACCCCTGGTTCAGCTGGGATGGTAATGTTTTCAGTGTCGGCCTGGCCTGGAATCTGAATGTCTCGCCATCTAAATGAATGATTTAAGTAGGACTGACATGAAAAAAGTTTGCCTGCAAAAAGAAAAACAACCAAGAATAATGAAGATATTAACAAACCGGGCTACACCGGAAAAATTGCCAATTTATTTTTACTTGACTCTCTCGCTGCTTCTGATACTCGTTGCCTTCCCGTTAATTACCACAGCCGCTTCATCAGAGGATCAGGTCAGCTCTCCTCAGGGCCGGTCAGATAGACCTCAACCTTACTACAACATCGACCGGGAAACAACTATAGAAGGTCAGGTAGAAGACTTGAAATTTGAATCCCGGTATGAAGGTAAAGCCCACTTCCTGATTCTGCTGGTCAAGGACAAGAAAACCGGCGAGGTGATAGAAGTTGAAACGGCCCCAGCCTGGTTTTTCCAGACGGATATTCATAGAGGTGAAAGAATCAAGTTAACTGGGGCTCTCATAGAAGACAATCAGGGGAAAAAGATGGTTATGGCCAGAGAGATAAAAATTAAAAACAGGACGATTATTCTGCGCGACCGCCGCGGCTTTCCTGCCTGGAGTGGGGGAAAGGGTAGAAGACGTGGCCCAGACCATTGATGCCTCTTTTTTCGCTCTGGGTCCAATCGTAAAACAAAAAGAGCAAAAACATTTCATCCAGGTGAAAACTTACCAGATTTTCTGACTTTCAGTTTTTAATTTGAGCGCTGCCTTAACCAAACAAAAAAGACTATCCTCAGGACATCAGAAAACAACCAGTTGACTAAATGCACTGTTAATTTAATCGTCCTTTTAACCTGATAAGACGAATCAGGAAAATCCCCGAAAACTTCTGTTATTTTACCAGCGGTCTGTTACAGAAATCCTTTTTCCTTCATCCACTCATCGTTAAAAATAGTGCTCAAATAACGGAAGGCGCTATCGGGAAAAACTGTAAGGATACGAGCCGGGCGGTCAATTTCTTTAGCAATTTTTAAGGCCGCCCACAGGGCTGCCCCAGAAGAGCCGCCAGTCAGAATACCCTCTTTTCTGACCAGTTCCCGGCAGGTTAAAAAAGCCTCGCGGTCAGAAACCTGAACGACCTCGTCTATCACGGAAAAATCCGCACAGCCAATAATAAATTCATCCCCCAATCCTTCAAGGAGATAAGGAGCTGGCTGACTTCTTTTTCCAGTATAAAAATAGCCATGAAAAACAGAACCAACAGGGTCAACAGCTATCACTTTGATGCCAGGATCTTTTTCCTTTAAAAATTTGCCTGCTCCCCCAATAGTTCCGCCAGTACCCATCCCGGCCACAAAATAGTCAATCCGGCCTTCCATCTGTTCCCAGATTTCAGGTCCGGTGGTGAGATAATGAGCTTCATTGTTTTCTCGATTGTTATGCTGATCCGGGAAAAAACAGTCCGGCATTTCTGCTGCCAGCCTTGGTGTAATGTTGTTATAGGAGTCTGGATGCTCGGGTGGCAGGGTGCTATCCACTTTTATTAGCTCAGCCCCCAGGGCTTCCAGCATATCCATCTTCTCTTTTGAAAGCCGATCGCGCACCACCACTTTCAATCTAAAGCCAAGTTGAATGGCTACAAGAGCCAGCCCCATGGCCATATTGCCAGAAGAATTTTCCAAAATAATTTGCCCTGGTTTGGCGCGCCCGTCAGCCATGGCCCTGGTTACCATATAATAAGCAGTTCGATCTTTAACACTACCGGTTGGGTTTAAGAATTCTAATTTGGCAAAAATCTCAGCCTTAAGTCCTTCAGTAATTTTATTCAACCGGACTACAGGAGTCTGACCTATGAGGTCCAGAATACTGTCATAAATTTTACTGTTTCTTTCCATCGCTCTATTCAAATCCCAAAATGCTACGATTCAATTTTAGAAAAGCTAACAGAGAAAATGGCTCCTGTCAACATCAGCTTCTTGACATAGAAGATTGTTTCTGTTATCTGTTTAAGCGTGAAAGAGAGAAATTTTTACCTCGCCGCTAAGCTTAGTTTTGTAGCTACCAGCTCTCTTTGTTTCAAAATCAACGAAATAACCGCCTCCATGATAATGCCTACCCGAGTACAGGCCAGGATTTAAGGTCCTGTACCGGGTATTAAAAGCCTTCCCTTAAATCCTCCTGTACTCGGAATCTCTTCCAGAATAAGCAGGCCTATCTCTATGCTATTTCCTGATTTTCTTATGGAGGTAAAAATGAGGAAAAAAACTCTTGATGAAATAAATGAAAAGATTAAAGAAGGAAAAGCCGTGGTGCTCACGGCTGAAGAAATGACCCGGCTGGTCAAAGAGAAAGGAGCGGAAGAAGCCTTCAAGCAGGTTGATGTGGTTACCACTGCTACTTTTGGCGCCATGTGCTCATCCGGCGTGTTCATAAATTTTGGTCACTCTGACCCACCAATAAAAATGACCAGAGTCTGGTTGAACGATGTGCCAGCCTATACTGGTCTGGCTGCTGTTGATGCTTACCTTGGAGCCACGGAACCATCAGAAAAATTTAATTTCCAATATGGGGGAGCCCAGGTAATTGAAGACCTGGTAAGAAGAAAGCCGGTGGTTCTCAGAGCAGAAGCTTACGGGACCGATTGTTATCCAAGAAAATCTATCACCACCATAATAACTATTAACGATTTAAACCAGGCCATCATGGTCAACCCCCGAAATGCTTACCAGAAATACAGCGCTGCCACCAACTCCGGCCCAACAACCCTTTTTACTTACATGGGTAAACTTCTTCCAGAGATGGCCAACGTAACCTTTTCTGGCGCCGGTGAACTATCGCCTTTGATGAACGATCCGGATTATGAAACCATTGGTCTGGGAACCAGAATTTTTCTGGCCGGGGCAGAAGGATACATCATCGGCCACGGCACCCAGCATTCGCCGGAAAATGGCTTCGCTACCCTGATGGTCAAGGGCAACCTGAAAGAAATGTCACCTGAGTTTCTGAGAGCCGCAGTCTTTAAAGGTTATGGTTGCACTCTTTACCTTGGCCTGGGCATTCCCATACCTGTGCTTAATCCAGGTATAGCCAGGAAGACCGGTATTTCAGACGAAGAAATTTTCACCAGCCTGGTTGATTACAGCTATCCAACCAGAAACCGACCGGTACTAAAAAAAGTGAGTTATGCGGAGTTGAAATCAGGCTGGGTAGAAGTTAACGGAAAAAAGATAAAATCCTCACCCCTGTCCAGTCTCTTCATGGCTAAAAAAATCGCCCGGCTTCTTAAAGAAAAAATTATTAGGGGTGAATTTTCTCTGACCTTGCCGGTAGAAAGACTGCCAGAAAAATCCACGGTAAAAACTCTGGAAATTAGAGAAGCAACTGTGGAGCAGTTTAAGGAAGAAAAAAGGGAAGTCCCGGAGAATGTCAAAATGTTTAGAGATGACTCGCGCTGTTTCCACTGTGGCTACTGCCTCTCACTCTGTCCCAACGGAGTTTTTGTAAAAACAGACCAGTGGGAAATAAAAGCTCAAACCGAACGCTGCACAGGATGCGGCCTGTGTCTTGAAGCCTGCCCGGCTGGTGCTATTAAAGTGAGAAGATAACAATGGAAAGAATAAGGTACAGACTCAGAATCAAAGAAACCATAGCCACCATAATTTCCGAAAGAAAATTCATTACGGTGGCAGCAGAAGAAGTGTTTTATCAGCGAATTGTTTTAGAAGACTTCATTTCTAAGGATCCGGAGTTTCTTAAAACTCTAAAACCTTACTTTGCGCCGGAAAGCGCGCCGGAAATAGTCAAAAAAATGGCCGCCGCTTCAGCCAGAGCCGGCGTTGGCCCGATGGCTTCGGTCGCTGGAGCCATTGCCTACTTTGCGGTCAGGGCTATGGTGGAAAGCGGAGCCAGGTACGCCATATTTGAAAACGGAGGCGATATCGCCCTGTATACGGAAGAGCCCGTAGTGATCGGCCTGTACGCAGGAGAAGGCCTGAAAAATCTGGGGTTTAAAATTGAACCACGGCCATCAATCATTGGGCTGTGCACTTCATCAGGTAAGATGGGACATTCCTTAAGTTTTGGCCAGGCTGATTCAGTCACCGTCGTATCAGAAGACCCATTATTAGCCGATGCGATAGCCACAGCCGCCGGAAACTGTATAAAGAACGATGACCCGGGCCAGATTGAAAAAACCGTTGAAAGATTTTTGATTCCTGGAGTGGAAGGCATAATGGTTGTGATGAATGAACATATAGGCCTAGGCGGTAAACTGCCCGTAATAATCAGCGTACCTTTTGCGCCACATCTCATAACTTCTGCCTTGAGCTAAAAATGCTAAAAGAAATTTATTATCCGGAGAAAATTCACTGTCTTCCTGAAAAAAGGAATTTTCTGTTCCGGGCCGGTTTCCCCAGCTCCAAACAACCCGCAGAAGTTGATTTTATTAAAAAAGCCAATGAGGTTTATCTTCTGGCCCTGGGCACCATAAAACCAGTGGTTTTTCACCTGACAGCTCCAGTTGATTATTTCCCACCAGAACTCCTTCCAGAAAGTTTCTTAAATATCAAAGCCATGACTGTTTTTGCTTCCACTCTGGGTCATTCATTAGATGCCTTAATCAACGAGCTAAACGAAAAAAACCTGAGCTTTGAGGTTTTAATGCTTGATGCCTGGGGCTCGGAATCCGTAGAAGTCCTGAACAGGCATTTTGACCAGTGGCTGAGAAAACAACACGGTGCTGGTACCAGGCGGTTTTCTCCGGGATATGGCCGGGTGGATATAAGGATGAACAGGCTTATCATCAAAGAATTACTTAACCTAAAAGAAATAGAAGTTCTGGAAAGCGGCGTTATGCTTCCCAGGAAAACCACAACCTGCCTTATAGGGTGGTACCATGAGAAGAAATGAATTCAAAAACCTTTTAGAGCAAAAAGTTTTATTCCTGGACGGAGGCTACGGAAGCGAATTTATAGAGAGAGGCCTGAGGGAAAAGCTGGTGGAACGGCTTAACCTGACCGCTCCAGAAGAAGTAAGAAAGCTCCAGAGAGAATACGTGGAAGCTGGAGCGGACCTTATTCTGACCAACACCTTCAGCGCCAACCGGGCCAAGCTGGGCGCCTATAACCTGGAGGATGAGATTGAAAAAATTAATGCCGCAGCCGCGAGAATCGCCAGGTCTGTTTGCACCGGTGGCCAGTTTGTTTTTGGCGACCTTGGTCCAACCGGTTTTCTTCTTGAGCCCTTTGGCCCGCTTTCTTTTGGCCAGGCTTACGACATTTTTAAGGAGCAGGCCAGTATTCTGGTAAAAAACGGAGTTGATGGCCTAATCATAGAAACTATGTCTGACCTTAAAGAACTCAAGGCTGCTATCCTGGCTGTTCGCGAGGTGACAGAAGACCTTCCGCTCATAGCTCAGATGACTTTTGGGCCTGAGGGATTAACCCTGACTGGTACTTCAGTCGAAATCTTTGCCAGCCTGATGAATGATTTAGAAGTTGATGTGGTTGGCCTCAATTGCTCTCTGGACCCGGAAAAAATGCTGCCCGTTCTGGCTGAACTGGTCAAACACTGCTCAAAACCATTGTCAGTAGAACCGAATGCCGGCCAGCCACAACTTTCCGGAAATAAATTAAGCTACCTTACTTCTCCGGAAGAACTGGCTGTTTATGCTAAAGACTACTTTGAGCTGGGAGCTAACATCATCGGTGGCTGCTGCGGCACTGGACCCGAGCATATCAGAGCCATGGTCAAATTTGTTGGCCAGAAAAAGCCCGCGCCGAGAAAAATTAACAGAACCAGGTATCTTTCTTCCCGCACCATCCTCAAACCGGTTGAACCTTTTCTGGTGGTGGGTGAAAGAATAAACGCAAGTGCTAAGAAAAAACTCCAGACCCAGATTCAGCATTACGATTTTTCTGAAATTATCAGCCTGGCGCAAAAACAACAGGATGAAGGAGCAGCGGTCATAGACATTAACCCGGGGATAGAAAAACTACTTACCGCTGAACACATAAAAGCACTCATCCAGACGCTTGACCGCCACTCAACCCTGCCTCTTTCCCTTGATATCCAGGATGATGAATTTCTGCGAGTGGCCCTGGAAGAATATGCCGGGCGACCGCTTCTAAACTCAGCTACCGTGCGACAAGAACACCTCCTTACGCGCCTCAACCTGATTAAACGGCACGGCGGCCTGCTTATTTTGCTGGCTATTGAAGACGAAGTCCCACCCTCCGCTGAAGAGCGAATTAAAGTTCTGGAAAAAGCAATAAAGATAATACAAGAACAGGGCGTAGAGTTAAACAGAATTTTCTTCGACCCTTTGGTCCTACCTCATGGTGCTGGTCACGATTTCAGAGAAACCATAAAAACCATTCATTTTCTCCGGGAAAAAGGACTTAATTCCATTATCGGCCTTTCTAATCTGAGTTACGGTTTGCCGGAAAGAGAAAAAATAAATGCGGCTTTTTTAAGTCTGTGCCTGTCTGCTGGTTTAAAAGCAGCTATCCTGAACACTTCAGAAGTTACTACCATGAATGTCCTGACAGGAGGTTTAGCCCTTCTGGGTTTAGAGCTTAAAAAACTTAAAAAAGCTTCAGACTGGAGTGAAGAGCTGGTCGTAAACCTTCTTATTAGGGGAAAGAAGGACGAGCTGAAAGCTCTGGTAGAAGAAAAATTAAAAGAGTTAACTCCTCTGTCGGTCAGTCAGGACCTTCTGGGCAGAGCTATGGAAAGAATCGGACAGCTCTATGCTTCGGGAGAAATCTTCCTGCCACACCTGATTTTGTCGGCAGAAACGGCCCGGCCAATTTTTGATTATCTCAACAGCCTTATCCCAGAAAAAGCCACTAGCCGTGGAAGAATACTTTTAGCCACAGTGGAAGGAGATATTCATGATATCGGGAAAAACATCGTGGCTACCATTTTTAGAAGTGCAGGTTTTGAAGTCATGGATCTGGGCAAAAATGTTCCGGCTGAAACCGTGGTGTTAGAAGCAAAGAAACTTAAGCCCGATGTGGTAGGGCTTTCAGCCATGATGACCACTACAGTCGGCCGGGTAAAAGAAACTGCTGACCTCATAAAATCTGAGAATCTGAATTTGCCAATTTTAGCCGGGGGAGCCTCCATGAACCAGGAGCTGGCTGAGCGTTTCGAAGTCTACTATGCTAAGGACGCTCTCCAGGCTTTAGAAATATGTCAGCAACTGATCAAAAGCAAAAGGAGCAAGGAAAATGAAAGTTACAGAAAAGATTAAATCAGGTCCCATCCTTTCCATAGAAATTCTGCCGCCTAACCGCGGTCAGAATATGGCTGAAATTTATGATGTAGTTGACCAGCTGCTGGATTTTCCCCTCGACTTAATCAGCGTCACCCGTCATCCACCCGAAACTACTTACCTTGAACTACCTGATAAAATCATCAAAGTTCCCAAAGTTAAAAGACCCGGTTCTCTGGGAATCACTGCCGCCTTACTCAAAAAATATAACCTGGAGGTCATGCCGCACGTTCTGTGCTACGGAATGAGCAAATACGAGATTGAAGACTTGCTCGTTGACCTTAACCTCCTCGGTATCAAAAATGTTTTTGTCATCAGGGGTGAGTATGAAAACCAGCCTCCGCCCGAAACCAGAGATGAATACCAGCATGCCGTGGAACTGGTAGCTCACATTTCCAACCTGAACCGGGGGCTATACCTGTATCCCTGTGAAAAGGCTTATCCTACCGACTTTTGCATCGGTGTAGCCGGTTACCCCGAAAAGCATGTTGAAGCCCCAAACCTCAACGAAGACCTGAGATTTTTAAAAGCTAAAATAGAGGCGGGGGCCGAATTCGTAATTACCCAGATGCTCTTTGACTTCGAAGTCTTCAAGAGATTCAGAGAAAAGCTGGCTGAAAACTCAATAAATATTCCTGTTATCGCTGGAATAAAGCCGATAGTTAGTCTCAAAACAATTTATAACTTACCAGGCAAATTTTTCGTTAGTTTTCCTGAAGATTTTATCTGCCAGATGAAAGAGGCCCGCACCGAAGAGGATGAATTTCGAACTGGCATTGAATACATGTCTAAATTAGCGGAAAAACTTCTGCTAAGCGGGGCAGCCGGCCTCCATATCTTTACCATGGGAAAAGGGCGGGCATCTAAGGCCCTTCTTAAGGCAATTTATGGGTAAGAAACATTAACTTGACGGCCGATTCCCTTCCTGTGATATGATAAATAACCTAATGATTTCTGGATTAAGAACCTTCGAAATTATCCTTCTCCGAGCTCGTTTAAAAAAATTTAAAAGGAGGCATCATGTCCGCTGAGCAAAAACACTCTCCAGGCGTGGAAAAGTATATTCAGGAGGCCAGAGTTTTCCTAGACCAGCAGGAAAAAATCAAAGCCAGGATGAAGCAGATGAAGTTTGACACCATCGCCGTCCACGGACTTTACTCAATAGAAGAAGCTCTCAACCGGAATCAGGGTGCTATCATAGAGCCACTTTATTTAGCCACCTCCCAGGGTTACCGTGATGCTGACGAGCTGGAAGCTGCCCTGGCCTATCTCATTCCCACCTGGTGTTACACCCGGATCGCCAATCCAACCACCTACTACCTGGAATACGTTCTGGCTCTGCTCGAAGGATACAAGAGCGGTTATGACACTTCCTGTGTGGTGACCTCATCAGGTATGGCGGCCATCATGATGGCTGTCGACCCCTTTCTGGTGAAACAGAAGGAAGGACCGGAAAAAATTAATTTTGTCTCTTCAATTCAGCTTTATGGCGGAACCTTCCAGCATTTTTCAGTTCGCAAGATGAAAGAAAGAGGAATTGAGGTCCGCTGGGTTCTTCATCCTGAAGACATAGAAGAATGGAAGGCCAAAATAGATGAAAACACCCGTTTCCTTTATGTAGAAGCCCCCAGCAACCCACAGCAGTCATTTTGCGATGTTAAGGCTCTGGCCGATTTAGCCCATTCCTGGGAAATCCCGGTCATCTTTGATGCCACCTGCGCCACTCCAGCTTTGATGAGGCCCATCGCCTACGGCGTGGATATTGTAGTTCACTCCCTCACCAAATCTATAACCACCGGCGGACTAGCCATAGGCGGGGCTTTAATCAGCCGCAAACCTATAGTGACCAAACTTAAGAACGACGACCCAAATTTCAAGAACAGCTTCGCCGAATACGTAAAATTCTGGCCCTACCGGGATAACGGACCTGCCGCCTCTCCTTTCAATGCCCTTATGGCCCTCAATGACCTGAAAACCTTGCGAATGAGAATGGATGTGGTCAGCCAGAACTGCCAGAAGGTGGCTGAGTTTCTGGAAAAGCATCCCCGGGTTTATCAGGTTGATTATCTTGGACTGCCAAGCTACAAGCTTCACTCTCTGGCCAAAAAATACATGAAACTGGTTGACTCTGATGACGGTACCGGTCAGGAAGTTAACCGCTACGGGCATCTGATGAGCTTTCGGGTGGATGGGCCTCCGGAAAACGCCAGAAAGGTCTTTGACCGGTTTAAGATAATTTTTAGAGCCACTGACCTGGGGCGCATCAAAAGTGTGGCCACCATCCCGGCCATCTCCACCCACCAGCAACAGGGCGAAGAAGCCAGAAGGATGGCTGACATCCCGCCCCAGCTCATCAGACTCTGCGTGGGTGCAGAAAACCCGGACGATATCATTGAAGACCTGAACCAGGCTTTAAATTCATTGTAATGTAAATAATACCTGTTAATTTCTAGTTTCTGGCCTTAATTGTCCTTAATTTAAGGGGGAAAGTATTCAAGTTTAGATTATAATTCCTGAATCATATTCCTTGCCTGTGGACGGCCTCTGGCCTGCGCTGTTATTACCCTTTTCCCAGCTGGTTAAGCTTTTTCCGGGAAAACTGAGCTGATCAAAGCTTTGGGCGCCCCTTAAGTCCTTTATTCCCAGGATTTACCAGGCAAAATTCTCCAGCTCATCCCAGCCTGAGGCAAACTCCATAGACATTGAATTCAGAAATTCAGGCTGTATTTTTCACCTGCCCTGGTTTTAAATTCAATCAGGTCACGGTTAATTTTCCGGTAAGAAACCGGTCCTCCAACAGACCTGACCATTAGGGTACTTCCAGGTTTAATTTTAACCCGACAGGCTTCTCCATTCCTGGACAATAGCTCAGCTTTCTTTAATTTCCCTTTTTCCCATTCCAGACTAATTTCAAAACCGCCGCGGGCCACCAGTCCCTTAACCTGACCCTGACCCCAGGGAGCTGGCAAGGCCGGCAGAAAATTAAGGTAGCCTTCATGCGATTGGAGAAGCATTTCAGCCACGGCGGCCGTCAGACCAAAGCTTCCATCCACCTGCAGGGCGTTGGAGCAGATGGAAAAGAGGTTGTTGAAGCTGTAATTTTTCAGGGCGTAGTGAAAATTTTCCAGGGCTTTTTCTGGCTCATAAAGGCGGGCCCAGCAGGCCATTTTCCAGGCTGAGGACCAGCCGTTTCCGGTAAGTCCGCGCTGTTCCAGAACAGCCCGGGCTGCGGCTGCCAGCTCTGGTGTTCTGGTGAGCGAAATCTGATTTCCCGGATAAAGTCCATAAAGATGGGAAATATGACGGTGGCTTTTTTCTTTCTGGCCCCAGTCTTCCAGCCATTCCTGAAGTTCACCCTTTTTGTTTATCTGCATGGGAGCCAGCCTGGCTCTGGTCTCCAGAACTTTCTTTCTGAATTCATCATCTACACCAAGTATCTTAGAGGCTTCAGCCACATAACCAAAAAGGTCACTCAAAATCTGCATATCAATAGTTGAGCCCGCACACAGGGTGGTGCCCGGACTCATCCAGCCAGTGGTCTCATCAAAAAAAGTGATGTTGCCAGGCCGGTCTGGAAAATTTTCAGGAGAAGTGGAAGGATTGGTTACCAGCCAGCCGTATTTCGGGTGTGGAACCAGAAAATCGAGGAAAAACTCCACTGCTCCTTTCATAATCGGGTAATACTCAGCCAGAAATTTTTTATCCCGGGTGAAAAGATAATGTTCCCAGAGATGCGTACAGAGCCAGGCTCCACCGGTTGTAAAGGCACCCCAGTCGGGCCCATCCATCGGAGCCGCCACCCTCCAGATATCAGTGTTCTGATGAAAAACCCAGCCACGGCAGCCGTAATGTTCCCTGGCCACTTCTGAACCCTGGTCCGTCAGTTCCTTAATCATCTTAAACAGGGGCTCGGCACATTCGGAAAGGTTGGTCACCTCCGCGGGCCAGTAGTTCATCTCGGTGTTGATGTTGGTGGTGTACTTAGAGTCCCAGGGCGGGTTCATGCTTTCATTCCAGATACCCTGAAGATTAGCAGGCTGGGTTCCCGGCCTGGAAGAAGAAATCAGTAGATACCGACCGAACTGAAAAGCCAGAGCCGCCAGGTTGGGGTCATTCTGACCGTTAAAATTCTTAATTCTCAAATCGGTGGGCAGAAAAGAATTATCAGTGGAACTCAGGTCCAGAGAAACCCGGCGGAAAAGCTCACGATGGGCGGTCAGATGGTCTGCTTTTATTTTCTGGTAGTCTTTCTTCAAAGCGGCCTGAAGGGCGGACTGAGCTCTTTGAAACGGATCCGCACTGAGGTCTTTGTAAGAAACAAAATTGGTCGCAGCAGAAATGTAAATTGTTACAGCCGAGGCTTTTCTGACCTGAAGGTCGCGGTAGCTAACCTTAATTTCTCCATTTTCAGGCACCACTTTAAGCAGGCAGACATAGCGAACTTTGCCCGGAACTCCCAGGTAATCAGCTGATTTTCCGGTCAGAATTAGTCCGTCTTCACCATAGCCATCCATCTGAAAATAATCAGTGGCGTAATTAGAATGAGCCTGGTTGCGACAGCCCCGGAGCTCAGCCAGGAAAGAAACAGCACCAGGCTGGCTGGCCTCCATTCTGATGACTATGACCTGATCCACGGGCGAGGAAAAAACTTCTCTTCTAAAGCTAATTCCGTTCTGTTCGTAAGAAGTGGTAACTATAGCTGAATCCAGGTCCAGCTGGTGAAGATAATTTTTCACTTCTCCCTGTGAGTCAAACTTTAAGATCAGGTTGGCCAGCGACTGATATTTTTGCTGCTCAACCGGATAGCCCATGAGATAACGGCCAAAAAGATGATGCGCTTTAAGATAATCGCCGTCAAAAATGAGCTGTCTTATCTCCGCCAGATGTTCATGTCCACCCTTTCTGGTCTGGTTATAGGGGCCTCCGCTCCAGTAAGTTTCTTCATTAAGCTGAATCCGTTCCTCATCGGTTTTGCCGAAAACCATAGCTCCCAGCCGGCCATTGCCCACCGGAAAAGCATTTTCCCACTTATCCGCCGGATGCTCATACCAGATGACGGTAGTGGGGTTAATTTTTCCACGGCCTGTGGCTTTTTCGCCAGCTGGGGAAAAAAGCGGCAAAGCAGCTAAAAGAATAGTAAAGATTAGAAAGAATCTACCGATTTTTTTCTTTGACATCATCTGAAGCTCCTGCCAAAAATTTTTTAATCCTTAAACCAGATTAAATTATTATCCTGTTTAAGCTGAGCTTTTCTATTCATCAGACTTCAATCAGAACTTTCATCGTCTTTTCCCGATTTTTCTCAATGTACTTGTAAGCTTCAGCATATTGTTTCAGGGAAAAGCGCTGGCTGATAAGCGGCTGGAGCTGGACTTTTCCGTCCTCCATCAAATAAATGGCGGTTTTATAATCTTCTTTTTTGTACATTAAAGAACCTATCACTCTTAACTCTTTATCCTGGATGAGTCCCACATCAACAGCAGGTTTTTCTCCGAACACTCCAACCACGATTATCTCTGAGCCCTTTCTGGCCAGGGTGATAGCCTGATTAATAGTCTGGCCCACACCAACGCATTCTATAACTGCATCCGCCTTACTTTCCCCAAACGTTTTCTTGACCTGGCTGGCAAGGTCTTCTTTAGCATTGTTCACAGTGAAATCAATACCGCACTTCCGGGCAATCTCCAGTCGAACATCACTGATATCGGCAATCATAACGGAATTAGCTCCCAGAGCTTTGACCGCCTGGGCCGTAAGGTTGCCAATAGTTCCAGCTCCCAGAATCAAGATATTTTTTCCTTTTAGCTCTGACAACCTGCCCGCAGCATGAACACCCACCGCCAGCGGTTCAACCATGGCTCCATATTCATAATCAATGGAATCAGGAAGCTTAACGACCAAATCCTGCGGGACGGCCAGGAACTCCTGAGCCGCGCCATCGGCCTGACAGCCTATGACCTTCAACTCATCACAAATATGATAATCGCCATGCAAGCACTGATAGCAGCGGCCACAGGTCAGCTGGGGCATAACGGTTACCCGGTCACCTGCCTGGAATTGAGTAACCCCCGGGCCCAGTTCCGCAACCTCAGCTGAAAATTCATGGCCTTGAACAATCGGACATTTAATGTAGGGATGTTTCCCATAATAAGCGTGAATATCCGAACCGCAGATGCCAATTCGTTTAATCCTGAGCAAAACCTGACCGGCGGCCGGGAATGGTTTAGGCACCTCTCTAATTTCAATTTTCTCCGGCTGGCTTAAAACCACCTGAATCATCTTTTCTCTCCTTTTCTTTAATATATGAATAAATATTCATATATCAATATTATCCAGGCAATTTATTCTGGCTTCAACTCAATAAAGAAAGGTTTTTCCGAGGTTTTATAAATCCACAGGATAAGATCAGTGCCTTCCAGGTTTCGATTAAAGCCGAGGTAAAAATCTTTCCCTCTCTTTAGCTCTTTTTCATTCAGCCTGACCAGCAAATTCTTTTCCCCGGCATTTTTCAACACCAGACAGAGATTAGCAACTGGCGAATGCTGACTGGCCCTGACTTCAATTCTAACCGGTTGCTTCATCCCTTCCTGGTCAAAGCTTAGAAGATAAGCTCTCTGGCCGGCATCATAACCTTCATTTTTAAGACCAGCATTTTTAGTGATCAATTGTGGCGGATTAATCCAGGACCTGGCCAAAAGAGCCAGTTCTTGAGGAGATTTATTCATAGCCGCCCCATACAGCCAGTTGGCCCAGTAGGTCTTCCCTTCTCCCTTGTGAATTGGGGGCCTGGCCCAGGCCAGGGAAAAATGAGAGGCTTTATCTGGAGCCTGGGCATACCTTCCATCGGAAGGAATCTGAGCTACAGGCCAGTGATTCCACCAGGGAAAACGGGAAATTCCCTCACGCAATTCAATGCCGAATACAGTTATCCGGCAACCTGGCTCAAAAATTTCAAACGGCTTCCATTCTGATTTTAAATTAATTACCTGAATCACTGCATCTTTCGGCCCACTTTGAAGGTCGGGCAGCTTTTCAGCCCAGCTATGTGTTTTTGCCTCCCCTTTCAGATTTATAAGAGTCATAGCCTCAAGATCCACTACCTCCTCAGGCAGTTGTCCCGGGTGACAGAGAACAATGTTTTCCTGAGGTCCAAGAGGTTTACCTGAAGTCCACATCACTATTTTCCTCACTCCAAGAATATCAGGATAAAAGGTGTAATATTCATCAATTGCATCAGGCCAGCCGGTAATTTCATCCACCTGAGAATAATTCTGGTAAACTGAAACAGGGATATATCTCCAGTGAACAACGACCCTGGCCGGGCTATTCTCGATAATTCTAACGTGAGAGTAGAGACACTTGGCATCAAGCATGTGCTCAAAACAGCCTTCCTGATCGGTGAAAGATTCGGCACTCTGGTCAGCCATCCACAGGCCATTTTCCATTACCCAGACCGGTGAATACCGGGTGCCGCGCCAGAAAACAACTCTAATAGGAGAATTATCAAACTGCACCACCACATCAGAATAAGGGCCGCTTCTCCACAGGGCATCCCACTCTTCATAAAAACTGAGCTTGGTGTAATAGGCCCCAAAGCGACCCGGGCCTTCAGGACCTGAAGGCATTCTCCGGTCAGGAAGGGCCGGCGCTTTACCAGGTTGGCTGACCTGATAAGCGGCTACCACCTCTTTATCATTCAGGCTGTGGCCTGAGATTTTCAGTTCATCAATAATTGCATCTAAAGAAAACCAGGCTGGCCGGGTACCAAAAGGCCGAACCGGATCACTGGGAAGGCGTTTATCTCTGTTCATTCCGATGACCAGAGTTTGCCCTATAGCCGGTGTAAACTGGCCCTGGGTTCTAAGTTCAGCAGACAGCTTTCCGTTAATATAAATTTTTATGCCCTCTTTATCATCAAAAGTCCCCACCAGATGAGCCCAGGTTTTTAAAGGCAGCTTCTCTTCAGAGACGCACTCAACCCAGCGGCCATTAACTGCCATTTTCAAGGCCACTTCACCACGTGGACCAAGGCCAAAATAATACCCTTGTCTTCCTTCCTCCTCCTGAGCTACTATCGGACACCAGTTCCAGGGATATTCGGCCAGAGCTATCCAGGCTTCTATGGCGAAATTACTTGCTAATCTGGGCGCCTGCTCAGGTTTTCTTTTTATAACCGTGGTAAAGCCATCCAGCTTAAGCCCCCGACCTGAAACACCCTCAACCAGCTTGTAATTTCCGAAAATTTCATCTTCAAGGCCTGAAATAGAGTCCTTAATCCGGCCCTTTTTAACCTCATCAAATTTCCACCAGGCCAGAGCCTTACCTTTCTGAGCTAGTCCAGGAAGAGGACTGAACACAAAAAAAAGACCCAGGAATAAAACTAAAACTATTTTTTTCATTTTACCTCCCCATTTATTGTGATGGCTTCTATTATCATTTCCTTCAAGCTCTCTGGTGTCAGAAAGCCGGCGAGGCTCGATATAATAACCAATCTTCTTGGTTTTTCCTTATGTATTTTAGAGACGGTGTGGATAATTTTACCTTTAAGCTCAGCCACCTGCCGTCTCTCCCATTAATTTACTTCAACTCACTTCATAGGCTTCCTGCAGCAGCTGTCTGACCTCGCCAAAATTAACTACATAGGGATGGTTCTTGTAATCTGGAAGAACCAGAGACCTCTCAGCCAGCAGGGCAAGTTCTTCTTTTGGCACACCCAGCTCCTTTAAAGATTGGCGCAGACCAATGGCCTTTAGAAAATTTTCCAGATGTTTTACCAGGTCACTGGCTGCTTCCTCAGGGGAAGAATCTTTTAACTTCGGGTCAAAAATCCAACTTATCCGGGCAAATTTTTCCCTGGCGTACTTCCAGGTAAAATTCATGATGGCCGGGTATACGGAAGCCAGGGCCTGGCCGTGGGCAATATGCGGATAAAGTCCGCTCATAGCCATGGCTATACCATGAGGCAGAGTTACTCCGGCATTGGCTATACTCAGTCCCGCCAGGGTATCAGCCCAGGCCATTTGACTTCTATTCTCAAGGTTAGAGCCGTCTTTTACCACCGCCGGGAGGTAATTAATGATGATTCTTAAAGCTTCGTAGGCCAGTAAATCTGTATAGGGTGAGCCGTTGGGGTTAATAAAACTTTCAAAAGCATGAGTAAAAGCATCAAAGCCAGTGGTGGCTGTAATATAAGGTGGCATGGACAGCATCAGCTCTGGGTCAACAATAGCTACCCGCGGAAAAAGAATAGAATTATAAAGAGCAGATTTATTCCTTTCCGCCTGGTTGGTAACCACGGCCACCTGGGTGACCTGCGAGCCAGTCCCAGAAGTTGTAGTTACGGCCACAACCGGCAGGGTCTTCTCTGTTGGTTGAGTCGGCCGGAAAAACAAATAATCCCAGCAGCTACCAGGATGCGTGGCGGCCACAGCAATGGCTTTGGCTGTATCCATGCTGGACCCACCACCGAGACCTACTACCACCAGGGCACCAAATTCCCTGGCCATTTTTGCTCCCTCACTGACTACTTCCACTGTTGGATTGGGAATTACGCCGTCAAAATGAGCCACCTCTACTCCAGCTTCTTGCAGGTATTTTTTTGCTCTTTTAAAAGTTTTCTCGAGTTCGGGAATAGCTGGAACAGTAACCAGAAGACATTTATTTCCATACCTGGCGGTCACCTCGCCGATCTCTTTCAAACGCCCTTCGCCAAACCTTATCTCTGTAGATTGATAATAATTAAAATATTTCATTATCCGAGCCTCCTGATTTCTTTCTTTTTTCCTTAATCTTTTTTTTTCAGTCTTTCCTCTGTTAATTTTTAGTTTTAACCTTCCGAAATTTGCCTTAATAATTTCCTAATTTTTTCACAGCTTTACCCAGGCTCCTTTCTGGGCACATACCCTACTGGCCACCCAGTTAGCCTGTTTATTTATTTCCTCCAGACTTTGACCATTTAACAACCCCGCCACAAGAACTGAAGTGAAAGCATCTCCAGCACCTACGGTATCCACAACTGCCACAGGAAAAGCTGGATAAAAAGATTCTTGCCTGGAAGTTATCAGCCAGCTACCTTTTTCTCCTCTGGTCAGCGCTACTAATTCAAGCTGATAATCTTGAATTAGCCGCCGGCAAAGCGGTATTTCTTCTCTCAAAGTGGGGTAAAAATAATTGCCGATTATTTTCAGCTCATTCTCATTTAGCTTTAATACATCGGTTTCCTTTAACAGTTTACTAATCATTTCAGGTGAAAAGAAAGGAGCCCGAAGATTTATATCCAGCACCAGCAGACAATCCGACCTGGACTGGTCCAGAAACCAGCTGATTGTCTCCCCAGTAATAGCCGAACGAAAAGCCAGTGAACCAAAACCGATGGCTGCTGCCTTTTGTGCCAGCTGGCGGAGAGACTCGTTTTTCTCCAGAAAGTCCCAGGCCACATTTTCTTCAATGGTGAATGTTGGCACTTTATTGTCATCCAGCTCGACTCTGACAGTACCGGTAGGATGAATTCTGTCCACCTGGATATAATCTGTAGACAGCTGGTGTGAAGCAAAACGGCTTAAAGTTACTCGTCCGAGCTCATCTTCTCCCACCCGGCTTACCAGAAAGCTCTGTAAACCGAGAAGCTGAGCATAATAAACAAAATTGGCCGGGGCTCCGCCCATATGAGTACCGTCCGGGAAAATATCCCAGACTACCTCTCCTATGCCAACCACAATCTTCTCATCTTGGCTGATCTGGTCTTTTTGCTTTTCCTTAGCCGAAGGCATTTTGTTTAACCATCAGTTTTTTTCTTAACGAAAAATAATATAGAGAGCCACAAGAACCATCATCAGGACAATGGCGATGGCTCTGGGGTCAGTCAGGCCCTGGAATTTTTCCTGGGTAAAAACGCGACTGGGTTTTTCCCAGGTTAGCTCTCTGATACTCTCTTCCGAAGGTTTAGGTGTACACAAGCTGACAATTACAAAGATTACACTGCAGATGACAAACATCCACCAGGCTTGCATCATAAACGGAATGCCTAATTTATGGGTAATTATCTTCTCGGTGCCAAAAACCGGCAGGTCCAGGATGAAGGCTACAATTCCCATAGAAAATCCAGAAATCAAGGTCACCAGAGCAGCCTGCTTGGTCCCTCGCCTCCAGAAAACACCCCAGAGAAAAACAGCGGTAATGGGAGGAGCCAGGTCAGAAGCTATGGCATTTATGGCTTCAAAAATACTGGAATATTTTCCACCCTGGGTGGACCAGAGCATGGCCAGAATCATGACCACTACCGCGCTCACCCGTCCGATTTTCACCTGTTGTTCATCCGAAGTATCTGGTCTAATCTTCTGGACAATGTCCACAGCCACCAAGGTAGCAGCGCTGTTAAGGGCAGCAGCAATGGTACTCATTAAAGCAGCCAGAAGGGCGGCGGTGATAAGGCCCTTGATACCAGTGGGAATAAGCTGATTGATCAGCACAGGCAGAGTCTGATTGGCATCCTGTCCGATTATGTCCTTAAAAAGGACGTAGCCAATCACACCCGGCAAAACCAGGATAAATGGAGGAAGAAGCTTCAGAAAGCCGGCAAACAGTGGTCCTAACTGGGCATCACGCTGGCTTCTGGCTCCCAGAACTCTCTGAACAATCGTTTGGTCTGTGCACCAGTACCAGATGCCCAGAATTGGATATCCCAGAAGTACGGCATACCAGTTCAAACCAACCTGGCTGCGGGTTTGTAACATGCTCAACTGGTCTGGTTTCAGAGCATCCTTGAATTGAGCCAGTTCGGTAATGCCATAAGCTGGCAAAGCAAAAATGGCAAAAAGAGTAACCGTCACCGCTCCCAGAATCAGAATAACACTCTGAATGGTTTCAGTGACCACCACGGCTTTTAACCCGCCAAGGACAGTGTAGATAGCCGTCATAACTGAAATTATGATTATGGAAGTTAAAACATCTATACCAAAAAATTGCTTGAAAACAGCAGCGCTGGCATAAATACTCATGCCAATGTGAATGAACAAAGCCGCCACAATAGCCATGATGGCCAGAATAATTCTGGAAGCCGCAGAATATCTTTTTTCCAGAAATTCCGGGAGAGTTGATATTCTGGTGTTAAAATAAAAAGGTGCAAATACCAGGCCAAGAATGATTAGGGTAAAGGTGGCCATCCATTCAAAATTTCCCCAGACCAGGCCATCGTTATAGCCAGAAGCAGCCAGACCCACCAGATGGATGGTAGAAATATTAGCTGCAAAAAGGGCCGCACCCACTACCGGCCAGCTCAGCGATTTACCGGCCAGAAAATATTCCCGACTTGACTGTCTAAATTTCCGAGCCGAGACCAATCCTATTATCACAATCCCGATTAGATAAACAAGAATGATAATCAGGTCCAGAAGAGGAATATTAAGTTTTATTCCAGGCATGAAATCTTCTCCTCAGAGGAAGAAATGATTGACAAAAGCTTTCAGGAAACAATTTAATCCATTGGCTAACTTTCTTTTTCCGCAGAAAGAGAGAAAAGGAGAGATTCTCTTGATTTGTCCACTTTTTTATATTCCAGGTTGAGAACTTTCTGCATAATTAAAGAAACCGCCCCCATAACAGCCGCCTTTTGTCCAAAGGTTGCTGGCAAGATTTCAACTTCACGGCTTATCTTGCTCAGGGCACGAGCCTTAACCGTACTTCGAACCGTATCAAATAGGATATCTCCGGCCTGAGTCACCCCGCCACCTATGACGATGGCTTCCGGATTAAAAAGATTTATCAAAGCTGAAATTCCAATACCAAGATACTCTGCTGCTCTATGAAATACATTCCAGGCTAAAACATCTCCCTGTTTGGCAGCCGTGGCTACCATCTCAGCCGTCAGTTTATTTAAATCTCCCTGGCACATCTCCAGAAGAATACTTCTGGCACCACTCTCCAGTTCCATCCGGGCTGCCCGGGCAATGCCATTACCAGAGGAAAGGGCTTCCAGACAGCCAAAATTGCCGCAATAACACTGAATTTTGCTATCCTTTTCCAGGGTGATGTGACCGAATTCACCAGACATACCATGTGTTCCAAGCAAGGGCTGGCCGTTTACGATTATTCCCGCTCCTATCCCATAGCCCACATTGACACAGATAAAATTTTTATATTTTCTGCCGACGCCATAAAATAATTCTCCCAGCGCCATAACCCGGGTCACATTATCAAAGCAGACAGGAACACTAAGCTTATTTTCCAAGTAGCCAAGGATGTCCGCATCGTGCCAGTGAAAATTCGGGGAGAATTCCACTATGTTCCTCTTTTTATTAATCAAACCGGCCACCGCCATGCCAATGCCGTTGAGATGTTTTTGCTTCTTCCCGAGCTTCCCTTTAAGCTTCTTGATCACGTTAATAGTTTTGTCCATCACACTGTTAAAACCAATTTCCACCTGAGTGGGGACTTTCTCCTCATCCAGAATTTCAGCTTCAAGATTGGCCAGCACACCATAGATATTGGTAGTTCCAAGGTCAATACCGATTATAAAATTATTGTCGGGACAGAATCTCAGCAGATTAGGCCTGCGGCCACCATTGGAAGAACCAACACCAATTTCCTCCACCAGGCCATCTTCAATCAAATCATCAACTATGCGAGAAACCGTCGGGGCACTTAAACCGGTTCTCCTGGAAATTTCCGCCCGAGAAATAGAAGGATTATCTCTGATGAGTTTCAGAACCTTGCGACTGTTTAACTTTAGAATATACTTAGCATTAGCTGTTGGCGACATGGACTTAAACCTTCCTTTCTGAAAGTAATTATAGCCTTAACTGCTGTCTTAAATAAAGAGCCAAATGGTGCAAGTGCCAGTGTTTTTCCGAATCTTAATACCTTTGTTCTCAACCTGTTAGCAAGGTCTGCGGGCTTAACTTTTCTCTTTCTCTCTATATCTATAAAGCTGTCTGGTGTTTCTGTCTGGAGTTTAGTTCTTAAATCCATCATCTGCTCGAGTTCTTCCTGCACTTTTCCATTATCTTCTGGTCCCCAGAAAACATAAAAAGGAAGCTGAGGAGGGGAAACCCTCCCCAGCTTTTCACATAACCGATTTAGAACTTATAAACAAAAGAGAACCTTATTTCCCGATAACCCGAAAACCCTTTCAACCCCACCGAAGTTGGGCTATAAGTTCCCTGAGAAGTATTTTCACCTACTGGTCGCCATGTTCCAGCTGGATTCTTAGTTACATTTAGCGTGTAGGATCCAAGTAAATTAAAAACGTCAACATAAAATCCTAAATTCCCGGGTCCGATTTTGAAATTCTTCTCAAACCTGATATCAATATTATCAGTAGCTTCGTTTCGGCGGGCTCCTCGCGGTTCTACATTAATTGTGTACGAGATGGTTCTGGCATTATTCGCAATAGCCCATTGACTTGGCGGGACCACTGTTACTGTTCTGTTCCAGGGAGTACCATCTATGTGCTGGTAGAAAAAGGAAAACAGAATCCGATAAGGAAGAACAAAGGTTCCATATAACTTTATTATTAGCGGTCGGCTCCAGTTCAATTCACCATAACCATTAACAAAGCCGTTGGGATTGGCAAGAGTTCCCCGGCTGTACATCTCTGACCAACCTATCGGGAAATTACCAACGGATTTTAAAAAGTTAACTGAACCACCAAGCATCCAGCCCTGGGACATTCTCTTGTTAAAGAAAATTTCAAAAGAGCGGCTTTTCCAGCGAGCCTCAGGAACATTGGCCAGACGATAAAACATCGGTGGAGCATCATTGGAGAGGAAATACATGGTTACTTCTGTTTCTGGAAACATGCCATAGGCTGGAACTATAGTAGTAAAAGGAACCCACCATTCTGGGGCTTTTTCGTAAGTATTCCAATAGCGATTGGTTTGTTCATCCCAGAGAATGCTGTCTAATATGTTACCACGCTTTTTGAAAATATAACCAACCCCAACCTTGAAATCCTCCAGCAATTCGTGCTCCAGGCCTATATTGTATTCATCAACATAAGGAGGTTTGGCATTAGGATCAATGGCTTTAAGATACGAATCTCCAATCATGGCCAAAGGATTAGCACCATAAGCTTCTTGATATTGGTCAACGGGAGGCGGATCTGGAATTCCGTTATTATTAAGATCCCACCAGTTAAAGGTAAATGACCGGTAGCTCAAGGGATACATCCCGGAAAATGTTCCTGTCGGGAAGGGTTCGGCTTGATGGCTAAATGAACCTTTTAAGGCTGTTTTGTGATTACCAAAAACATCAAAAGTTATTCCAATACGGGGAGAAATGAAAACACCATAAGGAAAAGCATCTTCCCAGGTAGGATATGTAATTTCTTCATAAGGATTAATTCCATAAACCGGCTCAAAATAGTATTCACCAATGGCAATAGAAAGGGGATCTCCAGCTGATCCTTTTGTTCTTCCAGGAACCCAGCAATTAATCGTATCAAGTCTGACTCCAGCACTTATGGTTAGTCTCTTTATGGTGAACATATCCTGAACAAATCCGCCAAATCGTGAAGTTCTTCCAGTTTGGTAGCTCTCTCCATAATCCTTACCTATAGCCTGAAAAGTCAGCTGCCCATCGCCATAGACTGGATCTGTTTGACCATTGTTTAGAGCTCTCCAGTAATATGGATTCTCATTATAATAGTACCAGGTCATATTCTTTTTTAAGTAAAAACCCCAGTCCCCGCGATTTCTCTGCCACTCTATTCCGGCTTTGAACTCATGATTTCCACCCAGAAAATCATCTACATATTTTGTTAATGAAACAGCTACATTAATTGAAGGTTTATAAGTATACTGGTAGTCCGTCGTCCCCCATTGATAACCTGTATATCGATCTTGATATATGGGTCCTTCTGGATTGGCATCTTTGGTCGGGACGCCTGTCCATTTAAAATAGAGTCCACCAATCCGGAGATTCAAAAGATTATTATTATTAATGAACCAGGTCAGTGTACCAGCATAATTTAAACGCCGAGGGTTATTGTGACGGTTTGCCTCATTTGTCAGGTTCCAGCCACCATAATAATACATCACATCCTGCTCACTATAATGTCCCATAGCAGTGCCACGCAAATTCTTGGCAAGCTGAAACGTGAACTTTAAATAGCCTATATAGTTTGGGAATAACCTATCATAATTATCATACTGCTTTCCAAGAATTACTGTAGGTCTAAAATCGCCTTTTCTCAATGACCTCTGATAGCGGAACTCACCCATGTACCAAATTCTATCCTTAATAATAGCTCCACCCAAAGCTGCTGAGGCATCATAAGAATAGACAGGAAATGATGGTTTGGCAAGATTAAGGATACTCAGATCTTCTTCTTTAAGATGGACCTTACTCAGACCCTCATTTGTATAATAAACCGATACTTCACCCATTAATTTGTTACCACCTGACTTCATTATTACGTTAATTTGTCCAAAAGGAGAACTATAATATTCAGCGGGAGCACCCGAAGTAACGATTTCAACTTCTTCCACCATATCCCAGGCCATGCCCGCATCTGTGCCTATAGCCGGCGCATTCTGATCCGGGTCATTTGATATAACACCTTCAACAGCCACGCCCGCTTCACCGCGCCCAGAACCGTAGATAGTATATTCAACTGTTCCCGGGGCAGTTCTTATCAAAGAGGCGTAGCCACGGCTTAAAGGCAAGGACTGCAAAACTTCTTTAGTTACAATATTTGTTTTAACCGACTTTACCACATCCACCACAGGTGAAGCCGCGGTTACTGTGACTTCTTCTTTTAGAGTTGAGGGCTTCATTTCAACCTGTATTGTAACAATTGTCCCGACACTGACGATAATGCCTTTCCTGACCACGGTTTCAAAACCTTGAAGTTCAGCCTTCACCTCATAATCACGGCCCGGCGGCAAACCAGGCAGTCTGAAGAAGCCATCCTCATTTGTTACAGCTGTTGCTTTTCCCTGCAAAGCAGGCCCTGTAGTTGTAATTGAGACACCAGGAAGAGGTTGGCCATTTTCATCAACTACTCTTCCTCTAATCGCCCCTGTCTGTAATTCCTGGGCACTGGCTGAGAAAAACATAAAAAGCAAAAAACAGACCAGTAAACCCAAAAGCCTTTTTTTGTTTTTCATATAAAACCTCCTTCAGGTTAACTTCATTAATTAACATAAAAAAGATTTAGGTTAAATGTCAAGTACTTTTTTTTATAACCTATAATTAACTAAAAAATAAATATTTTTTGCATTTTAAATATGTTTCTTAATATAATAAAGCAAATGGATTTAAGTATCTTTAAGGAGAATTTTCAGATGAAAAAAACAGCCCTATTTACCTTGTGTCTTTTATTTTTCTACATCTATTGTCTTGGCCAGGAGGCAAAAATCCACTGGAATTTCGAAAAACTGGAGCCGAAAATATCAGAGGAAAAATTAAAAGCTAATTTTAATCCGGAGATGAGCCCACCGGTGGCCTACGTGATCAAGGGAAGAACTCTGGAGGTGGTAAATGGAAAATGGGATTCTCTGGAAGGAAATTTTGCCGCGGCTTCTGGGATTAGCGGCCAGGGTCTGCGGCTTGATGGTTTCACCACGGCGATTAGAGCGGCGGAGACTTCTCCGCTTAATATAAATAATGAATTAACGGTGGAAGCCTGGATAGCACTGGGCGAATTTCCTTTAAACTGGTGCCCTGTGCTTACTACCGAAACCACTCAGGTCAATGGTTACCGCTTGTTGGTCGGTCCCTATGGTCAGGTTTCGATGGAAGTAGCCATAGATGGTCAGTGGCGTTCAGCCACCACAGAGAGAGAAACCATTCCCCTGAGAAAATGGATGCATATCGTTGGCACTTATAAAGCAAATTCTGAGCTTAAGGTCTATGTGAATGGAGAACTGAGGGCCAGCTCAACCATCATCGGTCGGATGGAAAAACTCAAAGGAAATTTCTTGTTAGGAATGGTAGCCTCACCGGCCAAGCCTTCTGATATTGTTAGTGAATATGGTACCCTACCCGATTATTTTGGGCTTGAAGGAATAATAGATGAAGTAAAAGTTTACGATGTGGCCCTGAGCGGTGAGCAGGTCAAAGCCAGATACCAGCAGGTTAAAGTGACCTCCCCGGACCTTCAGCCCAAAAGGTTCCCCAGGCTTGAGCATCATCCAGGGAAATTCGGCGCTTTTTATACTACGCTGAAATATTACTCAGCCTGGGACAATCTCTGGCCGGTAGGCGAACACGCAGATGTGGTGGTCACGTTTGATAAATCTCTGGTTAAACTCGTTTTCTGGCGCGGAACCCGCTACAGCCCGGTCTGGGTTTCAGAAAACGAGCTCTGGATGGCTGACCAGAGTGTAGAGGCCTGGAATGATGAGGAAGGCTGCTTTGAGCACATGCAGGACAGACATTGCCGCCTGTCAAGCGTCAGAATCATTGAAAGCAATGAAGCCCGGGTAGTGGTGCACTGGAGGTACGCACCTGTAAGTGCCTACGAACATACATGGAGAAGGGACCCGAAAACTGGCTGGGAAGTCTGGGTTGATGAATACTATTACGTTTATCCAGATCAAACCGCTATCAGGAAAGTTTCCTGGAAAAAGGACACCCTGGGCGTCCCCAGACAATTTCAGGAATCGGAGGTGTTGCTCCAGCCGGAGCAAAAGGTATGTGAGGTGGTGGAAAAAGATTTTGCTACAGTAGCCGATTATAAAGGAAACAAGCAAAAAGTATCTTTTGTGGAAGACCCGAGTAAACCGCCTTACGGACCCTTTAGCTGGGATAAGTTTTTTGACTATACCATTCAGCAATTCAATTTTAAGGCCAAAAACAAACCCTTTATCTGCTTTGAACCTGGCAACAAAATGTGGCTGCGCTATGAAAACCTGAATGGATATTGTCTTCATACCGGCTGCAACCACTGGCCGGTGGGACAGGCTAGATGTGATGGCCGGTGCGACGGCCGAAGTGGGGCAATGTTTGACCGGCCTTCCCATACAATAGGTTTTCC
>Ga0185342_1000050_pt1 | contig 76407 bp, 64 predicted proteins | sample ConPoolayeEmetaG_FD_128045 | JGI IMG/M metagenome (GOLD analysis project Ga0185342, IMG submission 128045) | Hot spring microbial mat communities from California, USA to study Microbial Dark Matter (Phase II) - Cone Pool mat layer E metaG... ... | reverse complement strand
ATTCGCCAAGGCGATGGCGGACTTCCTGCGGGACTAAATACTGATAAAGTTTTTTAAGCAGGTCACCGGTGGAAGCCGGATCTAAAGTGCTTGTAGCTGGTTCAAATTCAGAAAGAGTTCTGGCAATTTCTCTGATTGTGTCTTTTAGTTCCGGCGAATCAAAAGCATCAAGATACCAGCGAAAAAAATCGCCTTCCAAAAAGTTAGTAATTCCTTTTCGGGCGTAAATTCCGCCGTTTTCTATATCAGAAAGCTTGCTTTTTAGTTCATCATCAGAAATATGGGCAAGTTCTGAAGCAAGAGACGAACCAAACGATGTATCTCGTAGGGTTAAAAGTTCGGCGGCAATAAGTTTCATTAAAAAAGCAAAATAAGTATGGACTGAAAATAAAAGCTCTTGAAAATCCGTCTCTGCTCCGACTTTGTAAAGTTTTGAAAGTGTTTCTGCTTCTTTTTCTTGATGGCCACCAGTAAACTGTTCGCCGTAAACAATGCCAAATAATCTTTTCCACTCATTAAAAAATGTACGAATATGTGTTTGATCCGCCCAATATTTCAAAGCTCTGGCAAGAGCAGAAACCATTTTTGGCGCCAGCTCGCTTTGGGGACCAAACTTTTGTGCCAAATTTTCAGCGGTAAGCGGAAGCCGAGACAAGGCCCGCAAATGTATCAAAAAAGTTCTGGCACTTTCGGGATTAAATTCATAAGGTCCGCGAATAAAAAACTTTGTCTTATCTATATTTTTTCCGTTTTTATGTTGGTACTGAACAAAGAAGATCTGCTCACCGTCAAAACCCACTCCTACCAATTGAGTTAATTCTTTTTCTTTTGCTTCATCGGACAGATAATTTACCAACTGCTCGTAAGCATGATTTATATTCTTTTTTGATGAAAATGATTTTGGCGGTTCATATTCAATTATTACTTGTCCGTGTACTGCATCTGAACGACCACTATAAACAGATTTTTCGTATTTTGGGGTTGAATTTAGATTTAATTCGGACCTTATCGGTTCCAAAAGTTTTTCAAAACCAATTCTTAAATCTTCCTCCGTTTTGGTTTCATGAAGCATTTTCTTTGTTTCCGAAACAAGATTATCAGCTAATTCAGGAAGTGAATCGTTATTTGCATTGTGTAAAAATTTTTTGGCCATAACTTTTTATTAATAAGCCGTCAATTAGCCCCAAAATATAGCCAACTCTAGAATATACCAATTAAAAAACCCAGCAATATCGTCTACCTTTTACCTTACCACCACTTCAAACAATCCCCTAATTCCAAAACCCATACTATATTAAAGAAAAACCTGAAACACTCTCAAAAAGAAAAACTGTCCTTAGTCGGGGACCCGGGACTCAAACCCAGAATCTCACGAACCCCGCCTACCAGAGCCATGGTCGGGGATATCGGATTCGAACCGATGATCTCACGCACCCGAAGCGTGCGCCTTAATCCACTAGGCCAATCCCCGAGAATAATTTGGCGGCAGGCAAACCGAATCGTGTGCCTTAGCCATTAGACCAGTCCCCGGAAACAAATTAAAAATTAAAAATCTCTCAACTCAATCACAATCCCCTTCTCCCGCAACTTTGCATCAGAAAGCAGCAAAGTCTTAAACTTACCAATCCCCGCTTCACTCACCAATTGATTCACAACATCCCGATTCTTCCAATCCGTTGCTCGCTTAAAAGCCAATTGATATTCCTTGAAAATCTTGGATTTACGACCCGCTTCAGCAGTTTGATTAGCAAGATAAAACAAACGTTGAAGCATAAACACCACCCCTTTTTCCGAAACCAACTTCTGCCAATAATCCGGCTCTTCTGCTTTCAGATAACGCAAATAAACTTCCAGATAATACAAACGTTGCAACAAATTCCGCAATTCAAAGCGGGATTTTTTTTGCGCCTCATCCTTAAAAGCCAAAACTACCTCCGTCCCCTTCAGCCAACCGTTTAACTCCGTAAGACAATCCCAAAAAAAATCCGGATGCGCTTCAAGAAAATTACGATCAAACTCAGTGGGACTATCCAAACGTTTAAGCAACTTCTCCTTCTTAAAAGGCAGATAAACCCTGTTCAGCAAAACAATTTTATCCTCCCAAAACAACCCCTGCTTTTGCGAAAGATCTTCCCCTAACACCTTTGCAATATTCTCACTTACACTTCCTTCGGTATTTAACGCCGGTAACAAGCTACCAAAACTAAAAACATCCTCAAGCTCGTATCCTTGCTTAAAACTCTCCGGAAATTGCTTACCTAACTTAACAATCAGCCAATAATTCCTTTGTTCGTGCTTTTTCAAACGATTAAGATCCTTTTGCAAAACTGCTATCTGCTCATCAGAAGTGCCACTTGCAACCGCTTGATAAAAAAGTTTCTCATTCACATCCAAATCAGAAGCTTGACCTGATTCAGAATAATTCTCAACTCCAAAACTATCACGAGTATCTCCTTGTCCGTGATATGCAAAATAACCTCCTCCCATAAGAAGCGTTAGAATGATCGCAACCCCAATTGTCTCATAAAACTTAGGCATCCTTTTAATTCTTTAATGGTCGGGGATGTGAGATTCGAACTCACGATCTCACGCACCCCATGCGTGCGCCTTAGACCAACTGGGCCAATCCCCGGAAAAAATAACTTGATAAAAGAAAGAGTAAATCTTAAAACACATCCTGTGCACCAGAGATACGCCAGGTGTGCGCCAGAGGCGCATCCGCCCCTGGCGGAAACTGGGCCAATCCCCGGAAAATAGTTTATAAAAGAAAAACCAAATTTCGCATCCGCCCCTGGCGGAGAAATCAGGCTTGCTCTCTAAAATACTAACTATTCTCATTGAAATCTTGTTAAAGCAACAATAATTGAATCTCTGATTTTTCTACCAAACCCCGATTTATAAAATCTTTCTCTTTGCATAGCATCAGCTTTGCAGAAATATTTCTCATAATAGAGCAAACTGAATGGTCCATTTTTTCTCGTCCATTTGTTCGATCCTAAATTATGTTCCTTTAATCTCTCACAAGGTATCTTTGCTGTCATTCCAGTATAAATCTTCCGATTCTTTCTACTTCTCAAAAAATAGACAAAAAACATTTAGTCCCTTCTTTAAAAATTATGTAGATAAACTAAGGTGTGCGCCAGAGGCGCATCCGCCCCTGGCGGAAACTGGGCCAATCCCCGTCTCAAAACTCAACTCAAAACGCAAAACCCAAAACCCTAAAAATCCTTATTTAGAATTATTCTTTTTAAATTTAGATCGCCCAATTAATTTTTGTAACTGAAAAACTCCCTTGCCAGAAACAGGCATCATTTGCTTTTTCTTCTCACGAGCCCTTACTCTAAGCAAAACCTTTTTCTCCCAATCTTCATATCTTCTACTTGTCATTGCAAGTTTATTTTAGCAGATAAACCCTAAAATGTAGAGATACAGCAAAAACCTCCAGTCCCTCCCAATTGCCTTGAGAATTGACATTTTTTCAATAATATGGTATCTTCTTGACAATAACATCATTTTAAGCTAAAATCAGAATGTCCATCTAATCGGATAATCGCCCTGCGTCCTATGGCACAGGGAGGAAAGTCCGAGCACCATATCCCCTCATTATTGGGAAAAAGGCAGTTTGTAATCCAAACCGGTTGTTTTCTTTGCCTTCTAGATAAAAGAAAACGACAAGGGAAAGTGGCACAGAAACTTAAACCGCCTTATACCATTCCGGTATTAAGGTAAGGGTGAAAAGAGTGAGGTAAAAGCTCCCAGTTCTAAGCAGTGATACTTAGAAGAGCCAAACCCTGCCTGGTGTAAGACCAAGTAGGCCTCTCCGCCAGAAGCGGATGGGACGGGTTGGTCGCCTGATCCCCGATGCGAGTCGGGGACTAGAGAGATGATTATCGCCCCGCCTAAATTTCATCATTGACATCCATCAAGACATTATCAGTTCAGTAGTTCTGACAATTCTAGTGAGTCTTGATTTAGTTCAACGATGAAACTTAGGCGGGGAACAGAACTCGGCTTACAGATTAGATGGACAAAATAAATTCAAAACGAAAAATGCAAAATCCAAAAGGAGCCGCTTAATTTTAGGACTTCTATTTTTTGGTATAATCTATATTAACTAACTTCAGAGATGAAAAGATTTTGGAAAAAAGTGAAAGAAACTTTAGATACAGACGCTGTCTTCGCAACCTGTTTTTTGATTTCTGATATCATCGCGATTAGTGGTTCATTCATTCTTGCTTATTTCATTAGAAGTAATATAGAAATTCGCACCGTTTCGGAATTGATTGATTTTAAAACTTACCTCCTCTATATCGCAACAATTACCTTAATTTGGATAATTGTTTTCTGGTTTGCGAAACTTTATCATCGCGAGAAAATCAGTGAAGGTACCGGCGGTTTTTACAAGCTAGTCGGCGCAATTTCTTTCGGCACTACCCTGATTGTTCTTTTCTTCTTTTTCAGTGAAAACCCGCCTTTCTCCCGTTTAATTATTGTTTACGCTTTTATTCTAAGCTGTATCCTTATCTTCACGGGAAGATTCTGGGTCAAAACGGTACGCAAAGCGCTCCGCCGTTACGGTGTCGGGACAAAGAAACTTTTGATTGTCGGTAACGGGAAACAAACAATTAAAATTATCCAAACCTTAACTGCCAAGAAAACGACAGGCGGATTTGAATTGATTGGTATTGTAAGCGAGCGGGAAAATGAAAAACTCTTCACCGAGAATGGCTTTCGCTATTTAGGAACCAAACAAAAAGTGGAAGAAATTATTAAAAAATATCATCCCGATATTGTTCTTCTAACTGCAACAAAGAAACTAGTAGGTATTTTAAACCTTGCCGAAACCTGCCGCAAACGCAATATTGAATTTCGCTTTATTCCCGATATCCCTCGTCTTCTCGCTCGTTACTCCTTAATTACCAATATTGACGGCATTCCCATTTACGGAGTAAAAAAACCTACTATTCTTGGTTGGGGACGGATAGCAAAAAGAATTTTTGATCTTACTTTCTCTACCATCAGTTTAATTTTACTTTCGCCAATACTAATCCTGACCGCAATTATTATTAAACTAAGCGACTTTGGACCGATATTTTATAAACAGGAACGAATTGGACGTGACGAAAAAAGATTTTGGGCTTATAAATTTCGTTCAATGCGTCCGGATGCCGACAAACTAAAAAAATGGACCACTAAAAACGATCCGCGTGTTACTAAAATCGGTAAAATCATTCGCAAATTCAGCATTGATGAATTACCGCAACTTTTCAATGTCCTTAAAGGAGAAATGAGTATTGTTGGTCCTCGTCCGGAACAACCAAGATTTGTTAAGAAATTCTCCCGAGAAATTCCCCGCTATGCCTACCGCCATCGCGTTAAAGGCGGAATTACCGGTTGGGCACAGGTAAACGGTCTTCGCGGCGACACTTCTATTGAAGAACGGGTGAAATATGATCTTTACTATATTGAGAACTGGACGCTTTTATTTGATATCAAAATTATCCTCCTCACGATTAAGACAATTCTGTTTAGTCAAGGACATACGTCTTAAAAGGTAAAGAACAGAAAGTAATAGTCATTGCAAGCGAACGTAGTGAGCGAAGCAATTCCGTGAGGACATTAGCTAACCTGACGGGATTGCCACGTCCCGCAATGGGACCCGCAATGACATCTTTCATTTTCTACCTTTAACCTATGAGAATCGCGTTTGTTCATGATTGGTTAACTAATCTTGCTGGTGCAGAGCAAGTACTTTTGGCAATGCATGAACTCTACCCCAAAGCACCAATTTATACTTCTGTTTACCGTCCCGAAAAATTCCCCCGATTAAAAAACACCAAAATTATTTCCTCTTTTCTGCAGAAAATCCCTTTTGCCAAAAGCAAACATCAAATGTTCCCCCATCTACGGCCGCTTGCTTTTGAAAATTTTGATCTCAGTAAATATGATATCGTCATTTCCGACAGTCATGCCGAAGCAAAAGGAGTAATCACCAAACCAGGAACTTTACATATCTGTTATTGCCACACGCCAATTCGTTACTACTGGAGTGACTATCATGAATACATCAAAAATCCTCGCTACGGAATCCTCAATCCTCTCGTAAAACTTGTCATGCCCTATCTAATTAATTACTTAAGAATTTGGGATCGGGCTGCCGCAGATCGCGTGGATTACTTTATCGCTAACTCTCAATTTGTTGCTAATCGCATTAAAAAATATTACGGATGGAAAGCAGAAGTAATTTATCCGCCCGTAAATGTTTCCAAGTTTAAACCCGCAAAAAAAATCAAAGATTACTATTTTGCTTTTGGCCGTCTAATCCCCTACAAAAAATTTGATTTAATTGTTAAGGCCTTTAATGATCTTGGCTTACCTTTAAAAATTGCTGGTATTGGATCAGAATTAAAAAAACTAAAAAAGATGGCTAAGAAAAATATTGAATTTCTCGGTTACGTAAGCGACGAAGAGTTAGCTACTCTCTATGCCGAAGCCAAGGCCTTTATTTTTCCTACCGAAGAAGATTTTGGTATTACTCCTGTGGAAGCAATGGCATCAGGAAGACCCGTCATTGCCTATAACCGCGGTGGTGCTCGGGAAACCGTAAAACCAGGCATCAGTGGCGTTTTCTTTACCGAACAAACACCGCAATGCCTCATTAATGCAATTCGCAAGTTTAATCCTAATGTCTTTAACCCTAATAAAATTCGTCAGTATTCCTTGCAGTTTGACAAAAAAATCTTTCAGCAAAAAATTAAGAAGTTTATTGAAGAAAAATATTGCGAACACCAAAAACAATTCAGCTTAACTAAATAAATAATGAAAATCGCTCTTGATATCCGCTCCTTATTCTATACTGATCAATGGACTGGAATTGAAGAATATATTTACCAACTTGCCTACTACTTACCCCATCTTGCCCCCCAAGACCAGTTTATTCTTTTTTACAATTCCCCTTGTGAAAAACTGTTCCTTGAAGAATTAAGAAAACCAAAAAATGTCCAATTGGTAAATTGGAAAAAACCAAACAAACTCCTTAACTTTAGTTTTATCTTATTTCAGAGGCCAAAATTAGAAAAATTACTTGGAATAAAACCTGACATCGTAATTATTCCAAGTTACCGTCCGCTTGCCACTACTGCGAAGAAAATTATGGTCTTCCATGATCTTGGCTTTGTTATTCTACCCCATCTTCTCTCACTTAAAACCCGCTTTTGGCATCAAATCCTCGGACTAAAAAAACAAGCGCAAACAAGTGATCACTTAATTGCTGTTTCCCAATCAACTAAAAATGACTTAATTCATTACTTTAAAATCCCGGCGGAAAAGATTTCAGTTACTCTTCTCGGAACAAATGCTTCTAATAATACTGTAGACTATAATTATAACAACGAAGTACGGTTCTCCACCCAAATTGAAAAACCTTTTATTTTTACTCTCGGTACAAAAGAACCACGAAAAAACATCAATGGAATTATCAAGGCATTTAAAAAATTTAAAACTGAAACTACCCTTCCTCACAAATTAGTAATTGCGGGAAAAGGAAAGTGTCCCCAGAAAGATTCCGATATTATTATCTTGGATTATATTTCAGCAAAAGAAAAAAAATATCTCTATCAAAACTGCGAATTCTTTGCACTACCATCATTTTATGAGGGTTTTGGTTTACCGGTTTTAGAAGCAATGAGAATGGGTACTCCGGTAATTACTAGCAACATTTCCTCTCTGCCGGAAATAACCGCAGATTGTGCCATCCTTGTTAATCCCAACAATACCCAGGAGATCACTCAAGCGTTTAAGGCCCTTGCGCAAAATCCTCGTTTGCGCATTAAGTTAAGCAAAAAAGGACAGGAGCAAAGCAAAAAATTCCGTTGGGAGAAAACTGCTCAAGAAACTCTGAAAGTATTGAAAATGATCGCAGATGGCGGGTAGTAGATATGTTGCTTGCTCCCGCCATCTGATATTTGCCATCATTTCTGCCATTGTATCTCCACTATCCTGTTTCTCAATTTAATGAAAACACCAAAAATCAAAATTGACTATCCAGCAATGGAAGGGATTCGTCTTGTTCCTCGTCCTCCCCGATTAAAACCTCAAGTTAGACGGAATATTTTTGGCGATCCTGATTTAAAATTAATCAAGAAAAACAAAGCAGCTACTACTCCACCTACCCAAAAACAATGGACTTTCCCGCGAATTAAACTTTCTCCCTTTAATTTTAATCGCTTCAAAAAACTACTTCACAGTAGCAAAGAAAAAACTACTTCATTTTTCAAACGATCCTCTCCTTCCCTTATTATCGCTTCACAAAAATCACAACAACAATCCTTTGCCAAAGATTCATTTTATCGTAAAACAAACAAGTCCTCTCTTGGTAAAAATCTCCAAAAATTATTGCTGCAGAAGATCACTCTCCCCAAACTTCCTCCGCTGAAAAGACTATTTTCACTGCAAAATGGTTTGATCTCCGTTTCCTGTGTTGCAATTATCTTACTCCTTGTCTTTTCCGCCAATAACACCTATAATCATGCCCAAGCCGCAAAAGACAACGCCTTTCAAGATGCTTCTTCTGCTTCCCAATATCTTAAAAACGCCCTTATTTCACTAGAAAAAAGTGATTTCAAAAACGCGCAAGCAAATTTCCAAAAAGCAGAATTTTCCTTTGCAGACGCAAAAAAATCAATTAGGTGGATTGGTGTTATTCCCCGTCAGGTAATTGAAAAAACTCCCCACTTTGGCACTATTGTCCAAAGCGGTAACAACACCATAGAAGCCGGCTATCACTTAAGTCGTGCCGCTCAATATCTTCTTAAATTCTCGGAGCCAATATTCTTAGACAACGGCAAAAGTTTTTTACCTGACAATTATGAAACTAATGTTAATCCTAAAAACTCTCTAACGACTAGACTTAAAGAAAACAAAGAATATTTTTCCAATGGATTAAAAGAAATTACAAAAGCTAACAATAATTTTAAAAAAGTTGCCGTTGAGGAATTGCCAGAAAATATTCAACCGATTATCAGCCAATTAAAAAACAATCTTCCTGAGATAGAAAATAAATTAACATTAATTAATGAAGTATTGCCCCAAATTATCAACGCACTGGGCAGTGAAGAGAACCGTCATTATCTAATCCTCTTCCAAAATAATACTGAAATCCGAGCAACCGGTGGATTTATCGGAAGTTATGCTCTCGTTCATGTTTATCAAGGACAGGTACGCAAGTTTTTTGTTGATAATGTCTATAATCCCGATGGTATTTGTACCGTCAAAGTGCCAGCACCTAAACCCTTCCAAAAAATGCATATCACAAAGCTCAAAATGCGCGACAGCAACTGGTCACCGGATTTTCCTACCTCGGCACAGAAAGTAGCTTGGTTTTACGAGCACTCGGGGGGAGAATCAGTTGACGGCGTAATTGCCCTTGACAATTCTTTTATTGAAAATCTCTTGAAAGCAACCGGTCCAATTACGCTCAAAAAATATCAAACTACCCTTACTGCCGAAAACTTTACCCAAGTCACCCAACTTAAAGTAGAAAAAGAATATACTAATGAAAAGAATCCTAAAGAATTTCTAGTAGATTTAGCGCCGCTTCTTCTAGAAAAGTTAATTAGCGATAAATCAAAATGGTTTGAATATCTAAAAATCCTTGATCAGAATGTTAAACAAAAACATTTTCTTGCTTTCTCTTATCATCCCATAGAACAAAACTTACTTTTCCAGAATAATCTCGCTGGCGAGATTAAAGAATTCAAAGACAAATATACCGATTATCTTAGTGTTATAAACAGTAACCTTGCAGGTAACAAAAGTACTGCAGTAATTAAGGAAACAATCCAAAGCAAAACCGAGATTGAAGAGAATGGCGAGATTATTCGCACCATTACCATTACCCACAAACACAAGGGAATAAAATATTTCCGTGCGGGAGATAGTATTATCTATACGCGAGTTTTGGTACCAGAGGGTAGTGTGCTTCTGGAAAGCAAAGGTAATCGCTCACCAATTGAAATTGGAATTGAGAAGGGAAAAACAGTTTTTGGCACGTGGTTAATCACAAAAATTAAGAAAACCTCCCAAATCACTTTGCAATATCGTTTGCCATTCAAACTGAAAGTAAGCATCTTCAAACCCCAGCAAAAATATGTTCTCTATGCCCAAAAACAATCCGGAAGTCGCGGCAGTCAATTAGATATAATCCTAGAAACCATTGCACCTTTACGCATTGAGTTAAAAAATAGCCGCACGCCATTGAACTCTAATATTAATTACAGTACCATCCTAGATACCGACAAAGAAATTGTTGGAATTATTAAAAAATAATTGCACAGGTTATTAAAATATTAAAAACTTCTACCAATAACCGGTAGAAGTTTTATGATTCAATTTTAGAAACTGACTATATCACTTCCTATTTAATTTCCTTTCCAACTCTAAACACCCCCAATCCCATGAGAATTACACCAAAAACAATCATTACATCCGCAAAATTAAACGCTGGCCAGAAACTGACGGAAAGCCAATCAATAACTCTTCCCCAAAATAGCCGATCGACTAAATTCCCGACTGCACCAGCAAAAACGAGCGCTACTCCGAGACATTCCGTCTCTCTATGAAACACCCCCCGAAGATAGAGCGCGCCCAGAATAACAAGAATAATTACGGTTCCCAAAACCAAAATCCATCTGCCAAATGGCAGACTAAAAATCGCACCTTCGTTTAGAACTAAACGAAGAGATGCGATTTTTTTAACCAAAATAATCTCTTTATCTTGTTCCAAAAATACTTGAACAATAATCTTGGCAAGACGATCAATGAGAATTAAAACAATAACCCAAATTAAATCAGAAATCCGAAAAAATAACTGTTTCATTTATTTCACTTCCCTTTTGCTTTGACACTGCAAACAAAGCGGTGCAGCAGGAAATGCCTCTAAGCGTTTCGCAGGAATTAATCCTTTGCAATTATCACATTGGCCATAAGTTCCTTGCTTGATTTTTGCCAAAGCATTATTAACTTCTTTTAAAAGAGTTTGTAAATTGGTCTCAAGCGAAGTGTAATTTTCATAGAGATCTACTTCAGTTGCATTATCCTCCTCTTTGTCGCCAAAATCAGGAAATTTTGCTTTGCATCCTTCTACCCCTCCCCGCAGATCACAAGTAGCAATATGCTTCAATTCATCCTCAACATACCTCTTTTGCCGCAAAAGTTCCTCTTTACGGGCCTCAATAAATTCAGCTGGATAATCTTTATTCATTTTACGCTCCTTTCAAAGATAGTTTTAAGCGTGATTTGTAAGTAACAAGATAAATAGTAATCGCAACAACAATGATACTGAAAGTTACTAAATGTGCAGTTTTAAATGGCCCAAGATAAGAATCACTGAAACGGAAAAGCTCAACAATGAAACGAGTAAGTGAATGTAAAACGACTCCCCCAAAGAAAATTGTTCCAATTGTAAGTTTTCTACCAATTTTCTGATAAACAAAGAAAGTAACAAAAAAGGAAAGTAGATAACCCAACGACTCGTAAAGTTGAGTAGGATGACGCTCAATTCCGTCTCCCAATAATCCGGAAGTAACACCCCAAGATAACTTAAGCGGCAAACCATAACAACAACCATTGAGAAAACAACCAATTCTTCCAATTGCTGAACCAAGTAAAACACTCATTATAACAACATCCAACCAGAGCCATCTTTCTCGTGGGCTTTGCCTGCGTAAAAACAGGAGCAGAAGTAGTAAACCAGCAATAACTCCACCATACATAGATAACCCGCCATTCCAGAAAGCAAAAACTTCAAGCAGATGATTGCGATAATAACTAAAATGTTGGAGAACATAATATATTCTCGCTCCAATCATAACGCCAATAACAATCCAGGGAGAAAAATTGAGCAATTTAGAAAAAGGAAGGCGTTTCTTTTTTGTTTGCCAGTAAATAAATACCCCCCCTACTACAAACGCTAACGCCACAAAAAATCCATAACTATAAACATTAATTGGTCCTAATTTTAAGAGAACAGGAAAGTGCATAAAATAATTATTAATGATTAATTGTTAATGGTTAATTTTATTTCTAATTTCTACATTCTAAATTCTAATTTGCGGTGGAGCCGACGAGCGGATTCGAACCGCTGACCCGCGATTTACGAAACCGCTGCTCTACCAACTGAGCTACGTCGGCGGGCGAAAGTTAGAAATTAAAACTTAAAAATTAAAAATAAATAAATTATCAGGATTTGCTACCAGTCCGCCGAAGCCTTTTGGACATAGGCGGGCTGAGCTACGTCGGCACACGAAAATTTGAATTTACAATGAGATAAGACATTAAAATAATCTTTAAAACTTCTGTGAAGTCCCACTACATGGCAGGCTAAGCTACCTCAGCACTAAATAACATAGAAATTAGAATGTAGAAATTAAGCCTTGGATGACTTACTTGATTCATTTTCTCTGTTCTAACTTCTCCATTCTACTTGTTTTAGTAAACAAAATAGGAATTGGAATATAGAGAATAGGAAGTAAATCCTGAAGAACTTTCTTAACTTATTTTCTACATTCTACATTCTAATTTATTTCAGATGGAGCGGGAGACCGGATTTGAACCGGCGACCTCAACCTTGGGAAGGTTGCATTCTACCACTGAACTACTCCCGCCTGCGCTCTGTACCGACTGATACAGGACAAATCTAAAACGTAAATAAAATGGACACTCTTGTTACTTATTTAGAAATACTACCTCGGTTTTATCTTGCGGGAGCTGGTCACGTTTAAGTTTGAGAGTAGATTGGGATTTAATTTCTTTGACACCCATTTCCTTGGCAAATTCTTCAATACCGGTAAGACCTTCTACTTTAAGCCCTTTGACATGATAGTGCATTGGAATCACAATACGCGGTTCAACTTGCTCAACTACTTCCGCGGCTTTTTTTGCATCTAAGGTAAACTTGCCACCGACAGGAATTAAGAGCACATCAATATTCTCAATCATCGCCAGCTGAACGTCAGTCAATTTATGCCCCAAGTCACCCAAGTGACAAATGCGAAAACCATTAATTTCAATTACATAAATAGTATTTTCCCCTCGCTCCCTGCCTTCACTTTCATCATGAAAGGAAGGAATGCCATTGATGAAAACTTCCTTCACCTCATACTCGCCCGGACTTTTAACAATAAAAGGTTCGCCAGAAATCGCAGTGGCATTATTATGGTCAAAATGATCATGACTGATCGTAACGATATCTGCTTGGACATTGGGAACTTTAAGTCCCGTTTCAGCAGAAAAAGGATCTGTTACAAGAGTGACTTTGCCCCCCTTGAGTAAAAAACACGAATGTCCCAACCATTTAATATCCATAGATTTAGCTTAAAAATGTCTATTTTCAAGGATATTTTAGCATCTTTTGAGAATTTTGACAAAAAGCAAAAACCTCCCATAAGGAGGTTATTTTTCAGATTTAATTGAAAAAGTTAATTTACCTTTGAGATAATTACCGAATTCAGTGTAGGAGTAGCATCGCCCCAAATCTGTAATTTATAATTGCCGGCAAGAAGAGTACGAGTAATGGTAACTAATTTTGAGGCACTATTTAAAACTGCACCATTTAAGGCAAAATCATTATTCCAACCATAGTCATAAGTCGCTGGAGGATTATTAGTTTTAACTAAGACCAATTTTAAATCATCATCATTGTTACTGCCATTACTATCCGCTGCACCAACCACCTCCATTTTCACTGTCGCGTTAGAAGTTAAAGTAAAGCTATAATCAGTATCCTTCCACAATTCTGTACGCAAACCGGTTGCTACTTCCTCCGGATAACTTTCCACCAAATAATTTTGAACAGAGGGGGTCGCGAAGATTTCAATATTCTGTAAATTAGGAGTTTCATCAACATAAACTTTAATTGTATGTATCCCGGGAGACAATAATTGATTAATGACAATCGTGCAGGACTGACTTTGATTTAAAGACCCATCAAAACTTTTGTTGGAATTCCAGTGATAATCAACATTATCCAAAACAATTTTCAGATCATCATCGTCAGCAGAACCATTACTATCAGCAGCAACCTGCACTTTAATTTTTGCTGCTCCTCCCTCAGAAGTAAACTGCTTGATACGCCATAAAGCACAGTTGAGATCTCGCGAATTACCACTTTGATTAGCTGCCAAACTGGACACTTTCTGTAAATCAATGGCAGGATAAACTTCGATGGCATTCAGAACCGGAGTTTCATCCGCATAAATTTTAATTGTATGCATCCCGGCGGTTAAATTTTGGTTAACCGTAACTGTTTTTTCCCGACCCTTTTCGGTCTTGCCATCAAAACCATTTGTTCCCGTCCAACCATAATCAGTATCATCAATCATAAACCGTAAATCATCATCATCAGCAGAACCATTACTATCCGCAGTAGCCGTAACTTCTATTTTATAATCCCCTGCCTCCGCTACTTCAAATTGGTATTCTTTAAATAAAGCAATATTTAAATCGGGAGTTTCTTCTTGAGGATAAATAGCAAAACTTCTACCCTCACAATTTGGTCCTTCAATATAGAAATTATGCAAAGTGGGAGTTTCATCCGCCCAAATTTCCAGAGTATGATCACCGACAGAAGAATTTACCTCAATCAAAATTGTCTTTACTCTACTATCTTGGACATTACCATCAAGACCATACTCTCCACCCCAACCATAGTCATTGCCATCTAAAATTAACTTCAGATCGTCATCATCTGAACTACCATTAGCATCAGCGTGCCCGGTTAGCTCAACCCGCAAAGTACCACCCAGAACAGTACTAAAATTATAAGTCCGCCAGAGATAGAGATTTCCTCCCGGCGCTGTATCATAAGGGCTATCCAGAGTAGCTGAAGCTAAAAAATCAACAATTGGCTTGGTAAAATCACAGGCATTCTTAGAAACCGTGCTCCACTTGTTATTCCAGTTCTTAGACCGGACAGCGAAGTAATATCTTACTCCCGGCGAAAGACCAGTTACTGTTTCCCGCTGAAGCGAACCTGGTATCTCTGGAGCTACCGCTACTACTCCCAAAAAAGAATACTGGTCCTTAATCGGAGTTGTGGAATAAAAGATTTGAGTAACTTCCGGCAAACCATATTCCCAGAACCCTCCTGAAGCTGTCCATTCCAATTCCACTTGATCGGGTTGTCTTGCTACTACCCGAAGATCAGTAACGGCTCCTGGTTCATAATTTTTAAAATAACTGTTGTAAGCTGTGGAACGGATTGAAGAAAGACAACTATAAAAAGCATTACCCGGACAAGCAGTAGAATTATAATCCCGATGACCAGCAACATTATAGGTATACTCATCTTTCCAGGAACTCTTTTCGTTTGGCTTAAAACCATTATAAGCTGCTTTCCAAGCCGAAACTTTTGCCACTGCGTTTCTTGCGGCACTGCTTGGCGCAACACTAGTATAAGTACCTAAAACTGCTATACCAACGCTGCCAGTATTATAACCAGAGGCATGTCCGCCAATGACACCATTATCTCCCTTACGTCCTTGGTAGACATTGCCATATTGATCAACTAAATAATTATAACCAATATCACCCCAACCCAAAGTTACCGCATGATACTGGTAAATCCCCCGAATTGTTGCTTTGGGATCAGAAGGATTATTGGGCCCAGCAGTATGATGAACAATAATTTTGCGTACTGGCGCATACTCCGGCGTCCAAGTCATCAAACTCTCATTACAGCCCCAATCAGCACGAGAAATAATATACGGGCTACTATTTGATTGTGTGCTTGTTTGAGTTTGAAACTGAGAATCAGTGGAATCAAGATAAACTGGCTTAAACTGCTCAAGAATTAATTGATCTCCTCTTAATAATTCAAGCTGATATTGGAAATAATTACTTTTCTGATCGGGAAAATAAAGATCAGTAGATGTTCGATCACTACCATCTTTGACATCATCCATTAGCGATAAAGTTCTCCAAGAGCTAAGTGCACTCCTACTCGTCCCCGTTCTAATTTTAAGCCGGTAAGTATTTTCTTTCGGCTGTTTCCAAACAAAACCAACGGCATTAAAACCAAAATCAGTTTTGATAATTTCAGATTGAAATTGCTTACCCGACTCAGTAACCCCCATGCCGTCCCTTCTAATATCAAACGATGGCAGCTCTTTATAAAGAGTACCTTTGAATTCATTTTGTTCTGCCTGAGAGAAATTGACCCCTACAAAAAGAGCTCCCAGAAGAGAACTAATACCAAGAATAATTAACCAGATTTTTGCTTCCAAACGCATTATTTTAATTATTAAGCACAAGACATTATAACATAAGCATTGCTAAAAAGCAAAACGCAAAAGGCAAAAAGCAAAATTGAAAACAAAATGCAAAAATTGGGATTCTCTCGTTTTACTTTCTTCAACTCTAATAATACTTTAATCCTGCCTTTTACATTTACCTTTGCATTTTGATTTTTGCTTTTTGATTTTATCCTATGTATTCTAAAAGCCCCTACTTTATTCAAGCAAGGGCTTTTAGTTTATTGCAACTACCGAAATTCCTTAACGCTTTAAGCGGGTAAGATATTCTTTGAAACGCGGAGAAGTAACAAGTAGTGTGATCAAGAAGGTAATCACAAGAGCGATTAAACCAATCAAGCCCACTCCGGTCTTGGTTAAGCTGCCCGGGAAGCTAACTCTCGTAGTAACTGTACTCTCCACAACTCCCCTCTCTGACAAACTTGCAACAGAGTGTCTGACTGGGTCAACATAACTTGCAGTCAAAGTCACGGTGTTTCTAATGATTGCTCCATTGGGAACATCACTATTCACTCTTACTTGATAGGTAACTGAACCTGAACTTCGGGGAGGTAGAGTACCCAAGTTCCAAGTAAGCGTATGGTTAGTGCTGTTATAAACACCACTAGAAGTAGCACTGCCCGAAACATAAGTCACATAACCAGATAAATCATCGGTTAGAACTGCATTGAAAGCAGAAACATAAGGAGAGTTATTGCCATAACGGACTGTGTAGGTAAGAATATCACCCGGTTTGGTATTAGTTTTATCTACGCTCTTTTGAACAAAGAGAGCCGGCAATTGTTCCGCTAAAATATCTGCAAATGCTTTGTTACTGAATCCGCCATCGGCTACAATAACGGCACGGTTACGAATTGTAGAATTATGCGGAACATCACTATTAACAGTTACTTGAAAAGAAACCGAACCAATATCGCCGACCGCCAAATTACCTAAATTCCAAGTAATCATGCGATTCAAGCCGTTGTAAGTACCACCATTGGTAGCACTACCGGAAACATAAGTGACATATTGCGGCAAACGATCTTGCAAGACCACATTGCCTGCAGCACCCAATCCGCTATTACCATAAGTAATAGTATAGGTTAAGGTATCGCCAGGACGAGCCGTAGCGCGATCAGTACCATTAACATCAACAGTTTTGGCTAAATCAAGAACCGGTTCCGCAACTACACGAGTTTCATCGGTGGCTTCTAATTGGGCAAGATTGCGAGCAGTTAACACTGCGCGGTTCAATAAGATTGTGTCGTGAGAAGCGCTTGTAGAGACCTCGCCACCAAAGGTTAGGACCTTCATGACTTGAGGGACTACTGCATCCGCACCACCAGTACCATCAACAGTTAAATTGCTCCAAGTAATGGTATGGGTAGTAGCATCGTAGACACCTCCGTCAGAAATATCGGTAATATTTTCCAGATATTGCGGCAAGTAATCCACGACATTCACTTCATAGGCACTACCAGAACCGGTATTAACAATTCTCACTTCATAATTAGAAGTATCACCCGGCTGAGTTGTATCCTTATTATCAGTTTTGGTTAAAGTCAAGAACGGCGCATGAATAGTAGTATTAACCGTATTGCTACGAACCACAGCCAAACTAACACCCTCCGGAAAACCAACTTCGTATTCCGCCGTAGATTGATTAGTCATCACTGCACCGTCAGCTGCCGAAGCATTGACCTGCGCACGGAAAGTAAAGGTAACTGCATCACCAACATTAAGATCAACTGGCGCATAACTTAATTCATTGCCACTAATAGTACCGCCGCCAGTATCAATAATAGTCGCACTTTGCAAAATGCTCGTTAAATCAGAGCGGACAATGACATGACTGGCAGGACCAGAACCATTGTTGGATAAAGTCAAAGTATAAGTAACTTCGTTGGCACCAGGAGTTGAATCATCTCTTTGAACATCCGCTTTATCTACTGCTTCAACAAGATTCAACTTGGCTTGTGATTGAACCAAAGTAGAATCAGAAGCAGAAACTGAAGGAACATTATTAGCAGAAGCAGTTGCAGTGTCAACCAGCACGGTACCTTGAGGAGTACCCGCTTCAATGTCAGCACTAAAGGTAAAGGTATGACTACCATTGCCACCAATAACCCGAGGTACCCATGTAATTTCACGTGCGGAAGCATCATAGATACCACTATCGCTAATATTGCGAACATTCTCTAAGTAGTTCGGGACCTGATTCTTCACAATCACCCGATAACCTTGGCCAGAACCCGTATTGCTTAAAGTAAGCTTATAGTTCAAAGTATCACCCGGTTCAGCAACAGTGCGATTGTCAGTAACCGCTAAATCTAAACCAGAACCACGAACAATTGTATAAACATATTCACTCCAAGCAGTGGCATCTAAGATCTCAACCGGATTAATCGGTTCTGCAATACCATTGCCTTCGGTATCATAAGAAACCAAAGAGCGATTTCTTAAACGGAAACCGTCCGCTAAATCAGAACGGACATCAGCAATAAACCACTTCTCTACCGTCTGACCCGGCCCAATTCTACCAATGCGATAAATTAAATTATTGCCATCACGTTGACCACCGCCGTAACTAATGAAGTTAGCATTACCTTCCAAGTTATCACCTAAATCAGAAACCAATACAGTGTTCACCGCAGCTTTATTACCGATATTAGTAACAGTCATTGTATAGGTAATATTGCGAGCAGATTCGTTTGGATTATCGCGCTGAACCTCTGTCTTGTCTACTTTTTCTGACAATACTAACTCTGCCTCTTCAACCTGACGCTCTAAAACAGTGGTGCGATCAGTAACCCGGTCGGAAACATTACCGCGAGTTCGAGAGGTAACCGTAATCACAGTACTATCTACATCATTAGCAGAAGCACCGTAAGGAATAGTAACCCAAACCGTTAAGTCACGGCTTTGATTAGGAGCAGTCGGGTTGGTGCTGTCTTTAGAAAGACGTACCTTCCAACCTTTGCTTGATTGCGCAGAAATATTGTAGCTGTCGGTAACATTACCAGTGTTGGTAATAGTATGATTGTAAGCTACTTCACGACCGGCATAATCCTGACCATTGCGGTCGGGTTCAATGTTAACAGAATAATTTTCTTGAGGCTGTTCGGCAGGACCTACTTGCATACGGAAATAAACCCAACCTTGGAATTCCAAATTACCACCAACAACATCGCCAATGCTGACGCGTTCCTGGGTAATTTGATTACCATTAGGAAGGGGTCTTGTTTCCGGATAGTTGCCATTGCCGTCACCCTTTTTCATCCAGGTAGAGCCGGCAACATGGGTCAAATTATATTGACCGTCTGCAGTAATTTCCGCAGTATCCTGGATCTCTGCTGGCTGGGCATCTTTGCTACCCAAAAATCCGGTAGTAGTTACTTTACCGTTCTTAGTTTGAGCCGGAAAGTTAGCCATGACACGAGAGTCACGAGCAACAGAATAAGGAACAGAGTTATGAAAGTAAATAGAAAATTCAAGCACATCTTTGGGATCTGCCTGAACACTATTACCAAAACTTGTTCCTTTGGTAACATTGCGGATTTTATAAAAATCCGCTTCACCCGGTTTCGTATTAAAACCAGGAGTAAAACCATCAGCGTGAGTAGAAAGCGCCGGTGCAATGATTTGACTAACTAAAAGCACCAGAGCCATTCCGACTAAGGTTCTACTTGCTTTTTTGAATAAGTTTTTCATAGTTTTCCTTTTAATTAATTTATGGATAAATAATGAAACGCTACATCTCTTACTGTTAATTTAGTTTTAGCAGGAAAAGATGTAGAGGGAACCCGAACTAAAAGTCCAGGTTCCCTTTGATGTCGTCGGCGCTAGCATGAAGCTAGAAGGCAACGCCAGCGCCGAAGCGCCAGGTGTTGGCATAAAGCCGATGTTGTACCAGTCCCGCGTCGTATCCGGCGGTCAGCTCGACGGTATCCCAGAGGGTGTCCGTGAGCGTCACACTCGGAATTAAGGCATAGTCGCGGCCCTCGGTGGCCCTAAAATAGCCAACGCCGAGGGAGGAGCTAACCTCATGACTCAAGGATTTACCCCAGAGCCAGAACAGATCCGTTCTACCCTGCACGAAATCTTCGTGCTGGTTCGATTGGATGTTATACAAATAACCTCCCATCGCCGAAACGCCCCAACGTTCGCTGCGGTACCGAACCTGTAAGGTCGGTTCCACAGCGGCGCCGGGTTTAACCGTGTCGGGTAGATCCGTGAAACGGGTCCAGCGGTATAAACCGCTACACCCGATTTCGAGATCTCCGACCGAACCGTCGTTCATCCCGTCATAGAACTTCCAGAAATAAACGGGACGGAATTTCACGAAACCGAGGGGATAGGATTTGCCGGAGCTGTTACGCGACAGTAAATCTTGTACCGTAACGGAAGCTCCGAACTTGAACCCATAGCGGTCGTCCCGCCAAGGGTCAAGCCCTATCCCGAACGTTTCCGAGAGAATCCGAAGATTCTGCTCGTACTCCGTCCCGAGATATTCTTTCTCGTCCCGCGTTAAGTGCGAAACGTAGAAAGAAACTGCCCGGTCCGGCTCCCGCATGGGCCCGAACGCAAATGCGTCCAGTTCCGCGAGATTGGTCGCCGAGAGGTCCTGATACGGATCCTCGCCGGCGCCTTGGTCGGCAAACGTGCTCCCCGCGCAGAGCAGGGAGAGGGTTAAAACGATTAAGTAACGCATGACTGAACCTCCTTCCCCTGCTTAGGGGAGATGAATGGGTTGAGTTTTTTGGTACGCTGTTTAGCCCTAGGTTTTACCCTAAAACTAACAGAAAGAAGAGAGTACCTTTTCGCTTGAATACACGCTTTTTTCTATTAGTTTCCGGACTGACCAAAGAGTATAGCATAAAGTAGACAAGTTGTCAATAGTAGTTGATTCTACGCCTCTTTTGAATAATTGAATAATTGCTTAGTCAAAAAAGGATAGAAGCCCCTCCGAATCTTGCGATTCAGGAGGGGCAGTTTGTGTTGGCGTTGTTGGCGTTACGGTCCGCCGAAGGAGGGACCGACCCAGTTTTCATGCCCGATAATGGGCTTACGGATCGGTTTGTTGCCGACCTTCAGCGGCTTTCCCGGAGCCGGACCTTTTTGACCGACCCCGGGCTCGGGTTCCTCGAGGATTTCCCCGCCGAGGAACACTAAGTTCCCGCAGGGCTCCATGAAACCGATAAACAACTCGGCTTTCTCCCCTGCGACCTCGACTATAACCCCGCGGACAACGTACACCCGCAAAAGATAGTCGAGTGCCCAGTAGTGCGGGGGGGTTAAAATCGCTACGGCGTTAATCGGGTGACTCGGCACATAGCCGACCCACCACATCACTTCACCGTAGCTGATCTCCTGGACTTCGACTTTGCCGCCTTCTAGCGCCTTGATAAAAACCGGCGCAACGGAAGCCCAGGAGTGGAGTCCCTCTGGGATCGGCGCCCCGACCTTATCGGCCTGGGCGAAAAATCCCTCAAGAATTTTTTCGTTGACGCCCCCCTCCTCTAAAAACTTCTTAAGGGTAGACGGCTCGGTCCCGGCGGGAATACCGCCTTGGACCAAAGCCATCGCGACACCCGGCACGTCGACCAAGTGGCCGGCCGTGAAGGGGTCGCAATGGTGGTAGGTCGTCTCCGCCAACACGCTCCCCGCGCAGAGCAGGGAGAGGGTTAAAACGATAACTAAGTAACGCATGGCTGAACCTCCTTCCCCTGCTTAGGGGAGTTGAATGGATAATGGATTGAGTATTGAGTTTGGTACGCTGTTTAGCCCTAGGTTTTACCCTAAAACTAACAGAAAGAAGAGAGTATTTTCGCTTGAATACGCGCTTTTTTTCTATTAGTTTCCGGGCTGACCAAAGAGTATAGCACATCTTATGAAACTTGTCAAGAGTAATTTTGCAGTAATTTTGCTTCCGATTTTCCTCACCAGAAATCTTTGATTCACCCAATGACTACCTACAAAAAACACTTTTAACTGTTCCAACTTGTTAGAATTGCCCAATTTACGCTCTTGGCAGTTAATTTTAGCTTAACTAACAAGAGAGTAAAGCCCTCCCGGGGGAGGGCTTTTTGATAAACGGTTTATTTAGAGTTTCGAGATACTTGAGCAGGAAGTCACATCTACGGGAAGAAAACTTCCGGTTGTTTTGATTTCGGAATTCCCGCACCTTAGCAAGAATCACTTCCCGCTCGGAGGTCTGCGACCCGCGATAGCGAGCGCAAATTACTTCCCAGGTCTTCGCGGCAATCTCGTCGTTAGGATCGTCATTCAATCCTAACGAGAGGAAAATAATTTCGTAATCCGCATCGGACCAGGATTCCTTTTTGGCGATGACGTCAACGACAGCGCTCTTGGAGCTTAGGTCTAACCGCCGAAAGTCCGCTACCGAGTATTCGGCAGAAGGAGGTTCTGAAGATTCGGATACTCCTTCTGTCAGTTCTTCTACCGATACAAATTCGGTCGGCGCCTCCGTCGTTTTAGTCGCTACTACTTCCGGCGAGGTCACAGACGTTTCTGTCGTAACCACTTCAGTCGAAGAAGTAACTTCCGTTGCGACAGTCGTCGTATTTTCCTCAACCGGAGGAGATGTTTCTTTATTATACTTTTCTTCTGGCGGAGGTAGAATCCCGGCTTCTTCGAGATCAACTTCCAGCGTTGGGACCGGAGTAGAAGGCGTAGGCGCGGGTACAGACACAGGGGTTTCCTTAACCGGCGATGGGAGAGCCGTCGCAACAGCGGGCTTAGTCTCACGCAGGGGATTTTTCGCCTCCGCAGCTAAAGCGACCGCTTTGACGTCTTCGTCCCACCACTCCGGATGTTTCCCTTCGCCGATAAGAATCCCCCAACACTTCTCAACATCCTTATTCAGACCTTTGGGGAACTGATCGGCATTGCGGCGCAATGCCATTAAACTAGCCGCGACACCCTCAAGGAGCTTAGGATCGGTTGCCATAATGTCGGCAACACGGTCGTTAAAGTCATCCAAGAGTGTTTGGATTGCCCCGAAGGGATCCGGCATTCGCTCATACTGAGCCGGGTCCATGGAAAAATATACCGCTGCCGTAGTAGCATGCCTCGCCAGCTCGTCCTTGAAAGCGCGAGCAAGTGCCAAGCGATCTTCCCAATCCTTGACCGCATCCTTGGCCCGCTTCCAACGACCTTCTTGGTCATCCAGTTCCGGAGAGATCTCCGCCGCTTTAATAGCATTGGCGATCTTCTCCCGCACCTCAAATGACCGGCCGCTATCCGCGTCCAAGACACTCCCGATTAACTTTCGGGGATCTTCCCCGTCCGGTTTGTTTATTTCCGCGCCAATGACGAGAGTTACCCCGTCGACATCCAATTCGCCTGTCTGGGGGATAAGATACCCCCAAGCGGCATTCGCTACCAGTAAAACAGCGATAATCCATTTCATGCCAATCAGCCTCCTAGGACTATGAAAACTGTTAATAAACCGTTTATTTATTGTTGAGTTAAAGGTACAATCGCTCTTTGACAAAATCGCAAAGCGACAAGCTACAATAACATAAACCAAGGAAAAGGTCAAACAAAAAACCGCTCCTCTCGGAGAAGGTTAAAGGTTAAAGGGCAAAGATCAAAGTTTCCGGATTTATTATCTTTGACCTTTAACCTGTTACCTTTGACCTGATTTAAATGGCAAGCCAGCCCAAGTTTCATCATTAAGGTTAATCAAGAACCACTAAAAATAAAATTGCTTATGAGATTTAGTTTATCTTGATTAATATCATTGATGAAATTTGGGCTGGCAGGCAGTCGTAGACAATGTTAGAAATGTGTTTAGAAATTCAGGAGAGTTTGTTTATGTCCCAAATTAACACCATCTAGCACTCTACCATCTCGTTCACTGGATATTTATTTCTAATCTTTTTCGCCTTAATTTTATTTAAAATAAAAAATTAAATACATAACCAATTAAAATAATTCCAACTGTTACGAATCCAAAAAATGCCGCAAGAAGTTTCCACTTGAGAACTTTTTTCAAAATCAGCGCTTCGGGTAATGAAAGCCCGACGGTCGCCATCATAAAAGCAAGAGCCGTACCAAGAGGAATGCCTTTCGCAACTAATGATTGAATAACAGGAATAACTCCACTAGCATTAGCATACATTGGCACCGCTAAAATTGTCGCGAGAGGCACACTCCAAAAGCCGGTATTTTCCAAGTATTTCTCAAAAAATCCCTCTGGAACATAACCATGAATAAATGCTCCTACTCCAACACCAATAATAATATAAAGGGCGATTTTTTTGATTATCCCAAGTGCCTCCCGTGAAAGTTGGGGAAATACTTTTATAAATGGTTCTCTTTTAATTTCTTTCGGATTTTGCTTTGGAGTATGAATTTTCCAAACAAAATCCTCAACATACTTCTCCATTTTAAGCTTACCTAAAACGAATCCCCCCGCCATCCCAATTAAAATCGCTGCAATAACATAGAATACCATTATTCGCCAACCAAAAATACCAAGTAAAAGAACAATAGCCACTTCATTAACCAACGGGGAAGTGATCATAAAAGTAAAAGTAACTCCGAGCGGAATTCGAGCTTCTAAAAATCCAACAAAAAGCGGGATTGAGGAACAAGAGCAAAAAGGAGTAACTACTCCAAAAATAGCAGCAAAAAAATAATCAAGTCCATAGAGCTTTCTTCTGGTTAAAAAATTACGTAACTTTTCAATGGGGAGATAATAACGAAGTGCACTCATGGAGTAACCAATTACCAGCATAAGTGCAAAAATTTTAAGAACATCATAAAGAAAAAATTCTACACTACTGCCAAGATATGAACCTTGCTTAATACCCAAAACTGAAAATGTCAACCAGTTTGCCAACGCCGCAAAGGGATAAAAAATATCAAAATCCTCAATACCAAATGTGTATTTAATAAGAAAATATAAACCGACCCCGATAAAGATAAAAGCGACAATATAGCGTAGATATTTTTCCACCTTGTGAGTGATACGGTATATTTTACTCATTTTTTGAAGACTTAAGACCATCAATACAGCAAAAACCGCAACTGGTAGGCCTGTGCCAAGAGCAAAAAGAGAAGCAAGAAGAAATCCGCTCGCTGATTTTAAAATAAGCGGCATTAGTATCCCGAAAAATAATACACCACTATAGGGGCAAAAGGCTAAAGCAAAAATCATTCCAAGCCCCAAAGACCCTAAATATCCTTTCTTAGAAAGCCATTGCTTAGATTTCTCCCATTTATCATCCTGAGAATGTAAATTTATTTTAAAAATCCCAAGCATAAAAAATCCCATAATAAGCAAAACAGGCGCAAGTAGTTTTTCTCCCCACCCCTGAAAAATTCCCGAAACCGTAAAAGAGGAAATTCCAAAATAAATTAGACCCGCCAGCAAAGTGTAAGAAATGCCCCGTCCGATGATGTAAAAAAGTGCGTTCAAAAGAGTATTTTTGGCAGTTTTGATATCCTTTGATAAAAACCCGACTGCCGTAATATTGGTTGCTAACGGGCAGGGGCTAATGGAAGTTAAAATTCCCAGCAAAAATGCTGTTAGAAGTGGGATATTATAAGTATCAATTAACGACGCAATAAAATTTCCCATGGAGTTAATTTAAAATTTTCTCAATTTTTTCTTTGAAATATTCTTTGTAAGCCTGTTCATCACCAGTCAAATACCAAACATCGACATCTTCTGAAATATTATCTTTTCCATCTTTAATCGCATTGATAAAAAGTGATGATCCGCGAGCTTGATATTTTACTACAATATCGCGGTTTTCAGGAAGTTCAATATTAATAGATTTAAATGTGATTTTGCCAGTTCGGAGTTCTGATTGAAAAAATTCCTCAAGAGTTTTTTTAGCATACTCTTCAACAATTTTACATGAAATGCAACGATGGGTCCCATAAAAACAAACTACTTCAACTCTTTCAGCTTTTGAAATCTCAGAGGTTGAATCGGAAAGAGTATTTTTTCCAGAACCCTGAAAGTTTGATTGATTATCACAACCCATCAAAAAGACTGTAAGTAATAAAAAAATTAACAAAAGAGATGGAGCGATTATTTTTTTGTTCATATTATTTTTAAAAAATTATTAATAATTTCCACCGCGAAAACAACTGTTCTGCAATGATTATTTTTTTTCTAGCATACTCCTTTTCATTTTCTCTAAAATGGCTTTTTCGATTTCTTTGTCGGAAGGCACTTTACCCGCAGTAATTAATTTTCCATCAATTACAAAAACAGGACTACCCATCGCACCAATTTCAACAATTTTAGTAATATCTGTAGAATATTCCACCTTCAAATCAAGATTTAATTTTTTGACTACTTCTTCAACTGTCTTATGCAAATTCTCGCAAGTAACACAACCCGAACCCAAAACTTGAATTTTCATAAATTTAAAATTAAAAAATTATTTAAAAGTGAAATACATTTTTTCATAAATTTTTTGTTTGACGAGTAAATGATCTTCTTACCCTCTTGCCTGGAATCAACTAAACCAAAATCTTTCAAGGTTTTGAGGTGATAAGAAGTAAGGTTTTGAGAAATATTCAAGGACTTTCGAATATTGCAAACACATTGTTCGCCGTAATTCAAAAAATAAATAATTCTCAAACGATTTGGTTCATTAATAATTCTTAAAAATTCAATTGCTTCTTGAAAATTATTTTTTGATTTTAGTTTATTTCGACAATAAGGAATATTTTCCATAATCAATATTTATCATATCAATTTACGTTGATATGATATCAAACATTAAATTTTAAGTCAATTTTTAATGCGACACTATATCCATGAGAACTACATTAAAAAAACCGCCTACAGACGCAGTTTTTCAGATTTGGCAGGCCCGGGGTGAGTCGAACACCCAACCTGTGGTTTTGGAGACCACCGCTCTAACCATTAGAGCTACGGGCCTAAAAAACTTAAAAATTAAAATGTAAAATGTAAAAATAAAACTAACTTACTTCTTCTTGAACTTACTTTCTTTATGAACAGTATGTTTTTTACAACGATGACAAAATTTCTTTAATTTCAATTTGTCCTTAACATTTTTATGATTAATATTCGTGAAGTAATTTACTTCCTTACATTCTTCACAAACTAATGTAACCCTATTTTCTTTTTCTGCCATTTTTAGAAATTAAGAACTAATTATTGACTTGTTTTACTAACTCCAAAGAAGCCACGCAACTTATTCTCAAATGTTTCTCTTTCAAAAAACCTCAAAAAAGTGCGAGTAACGATAATCGCTGAGAACATACTTACCAGAATACCAATACCCAGCGTAAGGGCAAAGCCACGCACCTGACCAGTACCAAACCAGTAAAGAATGAGACAGGTAATTAAACTAGAAATGTTGGAGTCGCGAATAGAAAGCCAAGCACGACGAAAACCTTCTTCAATAGCGCTTGAAAGCGATTTCCCAGCACGCAATTCCTCCTTCATTCTTTCAAAAATCAGAATATTGGCATCTACCGCCATCCCAATAGAAAGAATGAAACCAGCAATCCCTGCCAAGGTTAAAGTTACCGGTACCAGCTTATAAATAGCAAGAACAATCAAGGAATAAATAAAGAGCGCAAGCACTGCCAAAAGTCCCGGTAGACGATAATAAAGAATCATAAATAACGCTACGAGAAATAATCCGAATAAACCTGCAAGTAAGCTCTTCTCTACTGATTCATCACCTAGAGTTGCACCAATTTTACGTTGTTCTACAAGTGAGATTGGAACTGGCAAGGCACCAGCGTTCAGCTGAATCGCCAATTCTTTTGCAGACTGCAAAGTAAAGTTACCCGTAATCACCGCCTTACCATCAGTAATCGCTTGCTGAACTGTCGGTGCACTAATCTGTTCATTATCTAGGTAAATTGCTAAAGGTTTTTGAACATTGCGCTTGGTAATCTCAGCAAACTTTTTCTTTCCCTCTGATGTAAACTCAATTGCAATCTCGGGACTATTATCTTGGGGATTAAACTGGACCTTGGCTTTCTTAAAATCTTTTCCGGTCAAACCGGTTGGAACAAATACTTCACTAGGCACATTCTTTTTTGCTTTTTTGGAAACTTCCGCAGTTTTTTGCTCACGAAAATCCAATTGAGCAGTCTTACCAATTAATTTTAATGCTTCCTGCTCGTTCTTCACACCCGGCAATTCTACAATCACCCGCCACCTACCGCCACTTTTATCTTTCTGAATGTTTGGTTCCGCAACACCATAAGCATCAATACGATTACGAATCACTTCCACTACTCCATCCATTGCCTCTTCTTCCTCGCCGGACTGAATCTTACTTAAATCCGCCTCATAAACCAAGTGCGAGCCACCCTGTAAATCTAAGCCGCGGTGAATCTTTAATTCCCGCTTAACATTAATCCCCAAGAAACTTAAATCCAAATTCGGTCCCTTGGGCCAATCTACCAAACCAGCTAAAACCGTTAGAACAATAATCAATGACACAAGTAACCAAAAATACTTTCTCATAATAAAATGTTAGATGTTAGATGGTAAATGTGAGATGTGAGATGTGAGAATTCCTATATCCAACATCTTACATCTTACATCTAACATTTCTTATTATACATTATCCATTATTCAGATACCATATTTACCAACCATCGGTACAAACACAAAGCCGGAAAAATGCTCTTCATGAAATTCTTTCTCGCTTTCACGGATAACAAGTACAATCTCCTGATCAGTTGTTCCCACCGGCAGGACCATGCGGCCACCAATTTTAAGTTGGTTTTTTAGTATTTGAGGAATCTGGGGAATTGCCGCTGCACCGATAATTCGATCAAAAGGCGCTTCCTTAGTATAACCCTGAGAACCATCACCGAGAATAAAAGTAACACTAGCAAATCCGAATTTCCTGACGTTTTGCTCCCCTTCTTCTTTTAATTCCGGAACAATTTCCATTGCAATTACCTTGCCATTACTTCCGGCAATCTCTGCCAAAAGGGCGGTTTGCCATCCGGAACCTGAGCCGATATCTAAAATCTTCTGGCCGGACTTTGGCTGAAGTAATTCTAACATAAAAGCAACCGTAAATGGCTGCGATATTGTCTGCTCACAACCAATTGGAAGAGCAGTATTTACTCCTGCTTGCGTCTTTAATTCTTCCGGCAAGAAATTAACCCGGTCAATTTTAAGAAAGGCATTAATAATTTCCTTGGTAACAAGTGTTCTTTCAGCAATTAACTCCTGCACTAATTTTTGATAATCGGGATCTTTTTTCATTTAGAAGAACTTAACAATTTTGTATAACGTGAACCCTGGCGAAGTAAAGTGCTTTGATAAAGAATGAACTGATTAAACTCTAATTTCAATTCTAATGGCTCTTTAATCTTCTTCTTTGTTTCTAATTGTCTCGCAAGGGTAAGATGAGGGAGAAAACGACATTTCTCAACAGGGAATTTATTTCTTTTCAGTAAAATCAAGAGCTTGTTTTGAAAATTTTCCAACACTTCAGCATTCTTGAAACGTAACCAAAGATGATTACGACAGCGGCTCCTGCGACAAAGCTCCAGAAGATCGGTTTCTACTTTAAAAGAATGAGAGTGAGCAGATTGCTCCTTAAAAACATTCTCAACAACTTTCAAGCGATCCTTTCTTACCCAACCAAGAAACGCTAACGTCAGGTGTAACTTATTTACCGGGTAAAATCTTCCCTTAAACTGCTTCTTTAACCTCCGGATTAAAGTAAGTAGCTTCTTTTCGCTAGCTCGCTCAGGTCGTAAAGCAAAAAACAAGCGAATTTTAGGAATCTTTTTGCGCATGATGTTTCTTTCTATTTTAATTATAACACAATAAATCTTGACTTAATGGCTTCTTTGTGCTAAGTTAACCTGTCGCTTTGTAGCTTTAAAACCCAAACTATAACCTCCCGAGGAGGCAAGACCATGGCAAGCGATAAAAATGGTTCTGTCCCTGCGGGAGACAGGACTATTACCATTATCGAAGACACTTTGCGAAAAGCGGGTGTCCGGTTCCGCGAGGTTCCGCGAGAGTTGTATCCTGATGACTTTGCGGAACCGAAAAAAGTTGTTTTCGGACCAAAAACGGGAGAGTGCATCCAATGCACTCTTTGCCCTCCTGTTCGTATTGAATTCACTTTTCCTCCTCAACCTCCTCAACCTGAAATCATACACCTCATAATACCGGGATTAGCAGAATGGATAAAGGAAGTCCTTCTACCCAAACCGGTAAATGTTGAGGTGGACGAATTTGATCTCGAGGAAGAGAAACATCAGAATGAGAATGTGAAGCTCGAACTCGAAGAAAAAAAGATAGAACCTCACAAAAAGGAATACCCACTAGCTCTTCCTCCCAAAACCATCACTCCTCTCGCCCTCCCCAAAGGAACATCCCAATCAGTCCACCAGCCAATTGCGTTACCGTCCGAAATCACTTGGCATAACGAGAGTATGCGGGGACTGATCGTAGAAATCGCGCGAGCGGAAATCAACGAAATCTACGACTCGCTGCCGCCTCTCGCGGCAGTAGTTATCGAAACCACCTGGAAGGAGGTGGAGTCAACAATATGCCAGAGAATAAAAACTCTAGGATAAGTAGCGAGGATTTCGTTTCAGTTGCAACGGACATCTTAACCGGCACAAATGAAATCCGCGCCAAGATGCGCCTCGGCTTGATAGACCGGAGGGAAGCCGAAAGGCGCTTTAAGGAAGAGCTTGTGCCAGCACTTAAAGAGCTCCTAAACAAAACCGACGCTGGGATTGTTCGGCACGGGATTGCTTCACTCGTTCTTAATGAACGAGTAAGCGAATCCTTTTGGGGGATTTCGCTTTTGAGGATCATAACGATCCTCTACCTGACCACTACGCCGAAGTCAAAACTCCCGCTTCTCGACCAGGAACTGAGAGAGCTGGTCAACCAGCAAAACGGCATCCCCAAGGAATCCCCCCTAGAGAAACTAGTGATCCTCTGGCAACATACCTGTGGCTCCCCTCCAGACCAGCAGGCCACTAGCCTGTTGGGCTTCTTGATGGCGCAGGGCGAAGATGGTCTAATCAAAGACCTTCCTTCCCTGCTCAGATACCTCAGGGAGCCAGCCGGGACAATCGCCCGCAGTTTGTCCCGGGAAAATTGCCAGAAATACTGCACCGAGCTCCTTGCGCTCGCGAGGGGCAAAAGAACAACAATTCTTCCCCAAAAAACTGAGCGCGAGGTGCGCTTCTTCCTCGAAAACCTCAGCGCAAGGCTCTTAAATGCCCTCCGAGTCTATCTTCATGACAACAAAGATCAGGACTCGGAAAGCGGCATCATTCTCTTCTTTCTCCATTGCACCTTTGAGGATATCTACAACAAAGGTGTAAGTGAAGGGAAAGAGAGAGAAGAACTCACGGATAAAATCAAAAGAGTTCTTACCCAAATTATCCGTGAGGAGGAGGCAGAGGTAAAAAGCTCTTCCCCCGAAGCAATTCTTCGGGCGGAAGTAGCACGAGAAATTGAGGGGGAGGAACCGATTCCTCCTCCCCCGCCCAAGCCGCCAACTTGTCTCAGGTGCGGAGAACTCATCGCCCCCGGCGAGGAGCACACAGGGCCATGGTGCCCCCTCTGTGGAGTATGTTACCCCATCGGTACGGTCCACTGCGAAAAGTGCGGCCTGCCGCTCATCTAGTCCTGTAAAAACTTACCCCCACAACCACTTGGTGTGGGGGTTTTTTCTTACTTCAAAAGAAGCTATAATGAATCTGCCTTTGGCAGAAATTCAAAATGCAAAAGGCAAAAAGCAAAATTAAATGTAAAAGGTAAAATAAGATATTATTTAGTTAGAAAAAGTAAAACACAGACGCTTGAATTTTTATCTTTTTAATTCAATTTTGTATTTTTATTTTTGATTTTTGCCTTTATCCTATGAAATTCTCATTTAAATATTTCTTCCGATTAGACTGGCTCTTAATCGCCTTGGTTGTCCTTTTAATTTCTACGGGGCTGCTTTTGATTTACAGTACCAGTTTCAAAGCAGATCAATCTCCGAATTACAATAATTTTATTCACCAAACTATTTACGCCACGATTGGTTTAACAGTTATGCTTATGATGTCTGTAGTAAACTACCGCGGCTTGCGGAACGTAACGAATTATCTCTATCTCTTTGCGATTATCAGTTTAATAATCGTACTCATGCTTGGGAGAACAGTTCTCGGCTCTACCCGTTGGATTAGTTTCGGTTTCTTTAATTTCCAACCATCCGAGATTACTAAATTAATTCTCATTATTATCCTCGCCAAGTATTTCTCCGATCACCTGCACGAGATGAAATTTTTCAAACACTTCTTAATCAGCGGTCTTTATGTTCTTATTCCAACAGTTCTCGTCATTCTTGAGCCAGACCTGGGAACTGCTTTAAGTTATGTTGTGATCTGGCTTGTGATGGTAGCCATTGCCGGCGTGCGCGCTCTCCATTTACTCCTCTTAGGCGCGGGGGCAGGAGCAATCTTCCCCCTCGCCTGGTTCTTCCTGCTCAAAGATTACCAGAAAGAACGACTGATTTCTTTCCTTAATCCTAAACAAGATCCCTTAGGCAGCGGATACAATGTTGTTCAATCAATGATTGCGGTTGGTTCAGGAAGAATCTTTGGGCGCGGGTTGGGTTACGGTCCGCAAAGTCATCTCAATTTCCTCCCCGTTCAACATACCGACTTTGTCTTTGCTGTTCTGGCGGAAGAACTGGGATTTGTTGGAGCAATCATTTTGCTAGGAATCTTTGGAATTCTGCTCTGGCGAATTTTCCGCATCATTTTACTTGCCGCCGATAACTTCGGTAAACTGTTAAGTATCGGGGTCTTCACCATTATCCTTTTCCAAGTATTAATCAATGTCGGAATGAACATTGGAATTATGCCGGTCACCGGCATTCCTCTGCCTCTGGTCAGCTACGGCGGAAGTTCACTACTCCTCTTTATGCTTAGCTTCGGAATTATCCTAAGTATCAGTGCAAATAAGGAAAAGATTGAATTTAACAAATAGTCATGTCAATTACTCTTCTCATCCTTTGGATTGTTGGTATTACCTCAATTACTCTTCTCGGCAGTTTTTATGCACGCAAGTTTCAAAAGCCCGACTTATTAATCGGACTTTATGTTACTTTTGTTTTGGTAGCTCAAGTTCTCGCGGCTAAAATATCTACCTTTGACCTTGGTTTCAGAGAATTCAGTGGACCCAGTGGCTTAATTGTTTTCTCAATTACCTATCTCCTTACCGATATTGTCAATGAAAAATTTGGGCGCAAAGAGACCCAAAAAATGATTTTAATTGCTTTTGTTTCACAGATAACAATGGTCTTCTTTTTCTGGCTGGGAGTAAAATTCCCACCGGCGCCATTTTGGAACTTGCAGGAAAGTTGGGAAAAAATTTTCAACCTCGTTCCAAGAATCACCCTCGCAAGTTGGATTGCTTTTCTCATTTCTGAAAATTTTGACGCTTATGTTTTTGCCTGGTTTAAAAAACTTACGAAAGGAAAATATCTTTGGAGTCGCAATGCCTTTAGTTCCATCCCCGCTTTAGCGTTAGACACACTTATTTTTATTCCTCTTGCTTTCGCAGGGCTAATGCCACTGGGAACACTAATACTGGGACAAATGCTAGTCAAATGGCTGGTTGGTCTAATCAATATCCCATTCATGTATCTAAATAAGTTAATTTTAACAAAAAATGAACATTGATCTTGATTTCATTGCTCAAATTGGTTTAACAGTAATGTCAGTAAGCGCAATCATTCTTGTTGGAAAAAAGAATAAATGGGGATTCGTTATCGGACTCTTTTCACAACCATTTTGGATTATTACTGCAATTATCAATCACCAATGGGGCGTATTCATAACAAGCATCCTCTTTGTTTTCAGCTGGCTCTACGGAATCTATCAATGGTTTTTTAAAAAAACAAGGAGGGAATTCCCCATCCGGCATCATTATTAAACAAAATGAAATCTAATCAAAAAACGCTTCTGTATTCTGAAGCGTTTTTGAAATCCTAAAATAATTTAAAATAATTATCTACTCTATCCTTTTCTTAAATTTTTAATATGCCTCCCCACATACCACCCAGCTCCTAAAATCAAAACAATCCCAATCACCAAATCAAAACGATGAAAATAAGTTTTAATATTTTCCCAGTGCGCTCCCAAACGATAGCCAACATAAACCAAAAACAAGCACCATGGGAAAGAACCTAACACTGTATAAATAATAAAGCGCCAGATGTTCATCTTGGCAATCCCTGCTGGTAGCGAGATAAAGGTACGGATAATTGGAAGAAGCCGACTGAAGAAAATTGTAACCTCGCCATACTTTTTAAACCAACGGTCTGCCCAATCCAAATCGTGATGAGAGATCAAAATATACCTACCGTACTTTTCCACTAATGGCCGACTACCCCAAACACCAATGTAATAAGCAACCAATGAACCAATTAAGCAACCAAGCGTTCCCGCCAGTGCTGCCAGCCACAAATTAAACCGCCCTTGATAAACTAAAAAACCCGAGAAGGGTAAGATAATCTCGGAAGGAAGAGGGATACAGGCACTCTCAATTGCCATTGCAATTACCACTCCAAAATAGCCCAAACTTGAGATGAGCGTAATAATAAAGTCACTAACAACAGTGATGATTTCCGCAAACATTTATAAATGGTTAAAAGTTATATCTACCAGAAGAAAGAAGCTTAAAGTTCAAATTTTTAAAGTTGGGCAACCTTGAATCTTAAAATCCGAGATTAGCTACTCTATAAAGCTACAATTCCCAATACCACAAGCACTATTGCCACTGCAAAAAGGTAATAGGCAAAAGCAAAAAGTGAGTGCTTTCTTAAATAACGCATCAAAAACCCTACTGCTAGGTAGCTAAATACAACTGCCGCAAGAAAACCAGCAATAAAAAACCAAATGCTTTCCTGAAAAACACCCTTCTGAATAAAACGTACGAAAGAATAAAGCCCTGCTCCAAAAATCAATGGTGCACCCATCATAAAGGAAAACTTAGCCGCTATTGCTCGGCGCACCCCCCGCAGCAATGCCGCACTAATTGTAACTCCTGAACGAGAAACTCCTGGAATGAGAGCAAAAATTTGAGCTACACCGATAATCAGAGAATCTAAAAGAGTAATCTCCGCTAAACGTTTGTGCAGTTTTGCTACAGATTCAGCAAAAATAAACACAATTCCCATTAGAAACATCCAGCCAGCTACAACAAAAAGATTACGAAAATATTTTTCCAAAAGATCAGCAGTAAAAAATCCAACTATTACTGCGGGAATAATACCGACTAATACTTTTGTTAACAAAAATTCTTCTGTCTTTAATGCTGCTTTTCCCGAAAAAGAACGAAAGAAATCGGGAAGCATTTTGATTAACCTAACCCATTCCTTCCGAAAATAAACTAACAATACAATAAGAGTACCCCAATGCAGAACAACATCAAAAAAGATCCCGGGATTTTCCCAACCCAAAACATCCTCTATTATTACCAAGTGACCGGATGAACTAATTGGTAAAAACTCGGTAATTCCCTGAACAATACCTAAAACAATTGCTTGAATAATAGACATAAAAAAATAATGATTAATGACTAATGATTAATGACTAATGAGCGATTGCCTATCATTCATTAGCCATTATACATTACCCATTGCTTTTATGCTATTATCAAAAGGGAACTTAACCAAAAGTTATGGACTCCAATTTAACACCAGAAATTGATTACAGCGTCTGTAATAACTGCGGAAAGTGCGTTGAGACCTGCAAACGAAATGTCTTAAGGATTGAGGATGGAAAAGTAAGAGTCATCCATCCCGAGAACTGCGATGGCGATGGTACCTGCGCTGAGAACTGCCCACTGGGTTGTATCTGGATTGATTAAGTCCAAATAATTCCAGGGGGAGCTTTATGTTAGTTAATTTCAGTACAATTAAAGATTTACCAATAGTTTCCCTAGACCAAGAAGTAAAAGTGGGAAGTGTCCTTGATCTTGCCATTAATCCCCAAGATGGCAAAATTCTGTGCTTGCTCATCAAAACAGGATTTTTTAGTCCCAAATTAGCTTTACTCCCTCAAGATATTCTAAAGTGGGAAGAAGAATTTATTCTTATTCAGAATAACCAGTCCCTAATTCCCGTTGAAGAAATTGTGCGGGTGCAGGAAATCCTAAAACAACATTTCAAATGGGTTGATCAAAAAGTGGTTAATACTCAAAAACGGAAAATCGGCAAAGTGCTTGACCTGACTTTAGATTTAGAGATTGGTCAGATCAGTCGCCTCTCTATTGAGATCACCTCCCTCAAAGGTCTTCTAGAAACGGAGCGCTTGATTCCTTGGAATAAGATCATCAAAGTAACGCCGCACTATATTATGATTGAAGAACTGGAGAAGAGTAAAGGTCTTAAAGAATTGGCAGATGAGATTATCTAGATAATCTTAACAGCTCTATCCACTGATCTAACCGTAAATCCTCCGCCCTTACATTTGGATTTAATCCGATTCTAGTTAAATCTACCTCTCTCAACTCCGGTAAATTGTTCAAAAGCTTTTTGCGTGGAAAGCGAAAAGCTTTTTTAATTAAAGCAAAAAATTGTAGTTGGTCTTCTTTTATAATCAATGGCTTTTGATAAGGAACTAGTTTGATTATAAGCGAATCTACTTTCGGTTGCGGAACAAACGCGTTTGGCTTCACCAAAATTATTTTCTCCGCTTTAGCAAATACTGAAATCATTAAGCTAAATAAATTATTCTTAATAGGATTCAAAATTTTCTCGGCCACTTCTCGCTGTAACATCAAAACCACTAACTCAACATTTAGCTGCGATTCTAAAAGCCGACGTAAAATTGGCTTGCTTTGATTATAAGGAAGATTGCCAACTACTTTAATCTTAAAATGCTGCAATCTTGAAAGATTCCAATCCAAAAAGTCAGCTCGTACCAGTTCAAAATTAACATTAGTTCCGAAACGCCTTGCTAATTCCTCTGATAATTGATTATCTTTCTCCACCGCAATTACTTTTTTTACCTCCGGCAAAATTGATTCGGTTAAAATCCCTTTACCAGGACCGATTTCAAGAACAATGTCATTATCTTTCAAGTCAAGCGCTGCAATAATTTTATCAACAACGTTTAAATCCACCAAAAAATGTTGACCGAGAGACTTTTTTGCCCTAAATCGTTGACTACTAACCATCACCTTATTCAAACAAAGTAGAGACGTACCATGGCACGTCTCTACAATTATAAAATCTATTATTTATTAATGTAACACTTCAATCCTCACCAACGCCACCCCCCGCGAAATAAATCCCAACACTCCCGCTGCCTGTTTTGAGACATCAATAATACGCTCTGGTTTCCAAGGACCGCGATCAATAATGGTAACGATGCAGGAACGACCATTGTCTAGATTAATCACTCTCACCCTTGTTCCTTTGGGCAAAGTGCGATGCGCTGCCGTCATGCCGCTGACCCAATCATACCAACTAGCATAACCGGTCTCGGAAACACCCTCAAACTTGATACCACGTTTGATAATTGCTGATCGGGGCTCTTTGAGCACTTTCTCTCGTAAAACCAGATACTGAACAATGCGACCGTTATAGCGAACGACTTTTAAGGTTTGTTCTTTTTCCCCATCCCTTCCCTGCTGGACAATAATTTGCTCGCCGACCGGAAGGTTAGGATCATCCTGATAAGTTACCTGATAAGCAATCGGTACTTTTTCCGTGAGAATCTCTTCCCCCTTATGGAAAATATGAATTACCAAACGGTCGGAAACACTATGATTCAAGCTAGGTTTGATTTGATCTATAGATTTTAGCGCAATTCCTACTTCTCTCAAAACGTCACCAACAGTACCGGCATTAGTATAATACCTAATTTCTTGGTCATAATTAAAAATAGTAACTCGTTTAGCACGGGCGATCGCAATTTCACTACCGGGAAGATAGACACTATCTTTGGGCGGCATTACAATATCTTTGGGATGAATCTTCAACTTGAGATTATCCAAAATCTCACCAACAGTTTCTCCACATGCCTTAGTTTCAAAACGCAAGTTATTATCAATCACTACTACAGGTTCAGCTTTATCCACTGAGACACTTAACTCCCCGCCAGAAAGAACTGTCTTGGGACTGGGTTCAACCAGATCACGTTGATCCAAGATTAACCCTTGCTTTACCAATGCTTCCTGCAAGCTGTTCGCTCGAGTAAAAAAATGGTATTTTTGATCAGCAAAGGAAATCGCTACTTTCGTTACAACATGATCCCACACCGGATGAGGTTTCTCTTTTGATTCAAAAGTCAAAGCTGCTTGCGTTGGCAGAACCTGACCCAAGGCAATTAAAAACAGAAACATCGTCGCCATTAAAACTAACACTCCATTCTGATGCTTCTTCAAAAAACGAATTACTTTTCTTTCTAAATAATCACCCATTAAATTAATGATCAATTACTAAATTAAATAATAATAAATCCCCCTACCTTTTCAACTACTACTCTCGTTTATTATCTTCAATAATTAATGAATGAAATAAATCCTTCCCCATTGTCCACTGCGATAATTAATTGTTCCCCAACCAAACTCTTCCGAACCACCCCAGCCGTTATAATCAGTAAAAGTCACTTGGCTTCCGGAAACTGATTCGACGATACCAACATGACCATAATAAGATAAATCCAAGAAACAAATGATGTTTCCCGAACGTGGCGACTGATCAACTCGATATCCTTGTGCCGCGGCGCGGGAAGCCCAATCACGAGCATGGCCTCTCCAAGTAACCGTCCGACCTAAAGTAGACCATTTCCAAGCAGCATAAGAAGTACATTGTCCCATATAAAAGCCCCACGGATCAACTCCATGCTGACCATGCCAAGGATAACCACCAGTGCCATAGCCACCATGGGGAGCAGAACCGGTACGGCGAGCAATAATTTCCGCGATTTGTGCCTGAACTACTGCTGCTTGGCGATAACTTTCTTGAATCATTGCCTGATAAGCCGCTTCTTCACCGCGAGTTTTAGCAAGTAATTGATTTTTAGTATTCTTTTGAGAAACTAAACTTTGCTTCTGAGCAATTTGTTTATCCTTTAATTTATTTAAAGTCTTTTTTGCTTCTACTAAAGTTTTCTTTTCCTTATCTAATTCCTCTTTTAATTTTTTCAAGTAATCAAGTGCCTCCTGACCTTGTTTCTCAACAATTTCAAGATAAGTCAACTGGTCAAGAAAGTGCGAAAAATTGTTACTCTCCAAAATAATTTCCAACAACCCCTTTTGTTCCTGTTGGTACATTAAGAGAATCAAACGCCCGACAATTTCGGTCTGGTGTTTGATTTCCTTTTGTTTGGTTACAATCTTTTCCGTAACTTCTTTAATCTTTACCCCGTTTTGTTTAATCTCTAAATCAGTCGCTTTGATCTCTAGATTTAACTTAGCAATCTGACTGTTCATCAAGCTAATTTGACTGTTCAGAGAATTAATCTTACTCTGCTTAGCATCAATTTGCTTCTGATACTCAGCAATTTTCTGATTAATTTGGTCTAACTCCCACTGTTTCTGATTCAAGGAATCTGCCTCTACTTTGGGAACACAAAAAACTACAATAAAAAGAAAAACCAAGCAAGATATCACAAATCTCTTGGTTTTAGAGTAAACTCTTTTGGAGCTTTGTTGAAGCATATTGAGAAGGAAAAAGAAACCTGAAATTAGCTTATAATCAAAACTTTACTAATTTATCGCTAATTTCGGGATTCTTCCCCTTTCTTCTTAATCTTACCAAAAATAACCGTTTTTGTCAAATAAATCGCATATTTCTTGACAAGGAGATTTTTGTGTGCTAAACTAGTTCTTGTTTCAGGAATACCTGGCGCTCATGCCCGACAGTGGAGGGGCAACCTCGCTCCTGCAACACCCATTGCAGGACAAGCCCTTACTTACAAAAAATAGTGCCTAAAATGGCACTGTTTTTTGTTTCCTCAACACTTCCTTACCAATTATCATATTTTCAGATGGCGGTGAATTGCCACCAAACTACTCCCTATCCCAATTACGATCCCCATTAAAAACTGAAAAACCACCAAAATAATTAAACTACTTTTCAAAGCACCAATCATATTTACTCCCTCTCCACCGAGATATTTCATTACCTGCGGAGAGAAAAAGTAAATAAGAGGAATAATAACTGCAAAACAGATCACCGCAGCAAAAATCCCGTACAGCGCGCCTTCTAAAACAAAGGGCCAGCGAATGTACCAACTACTAGCACCAACCAATTGCATAATTTCAATTTCTTCCCGACGAGTATAAATCGTCACTCGGATAGAATTAAATACCACCAGAAGAGCAATCAGGATAAATCCCAAACTCAAACCAAAACCTACTTTGCGCATAAAAGTAGTAGCAGAAGCTAATCGATCAATTTTAGCTTTATTCTGATAATAATTGATACCATCCTGGGCAATGAGTGATTCATAAAAAGGATCTTTGAGAACCTGCACGACTGTTTCATATTGACCAGGATCTTTTGCTTTAATTTCCAAACTAGCCGGAAGAGGATTGTTTGCTCCTTTTAATGATCCAATAACTAAAGCATCGTCTTTATGTTCCTCCTTAAATCTCTCCAGAGCTTTCTCGCGTGAAACAAATTCCACACTTTTTACCTCCGCTAAAATTAAAAGCTTTTCCCGAATTGCCATAATTTCTTGATCAGTAGTGGAATGCTTAAAATAAACACTGATATCAATCTTATCTTGAATAGAACTCAAGGCAATATTTCCCAAAAAACTAATAATTACCACTGAACTAATCACAAGTAAAGTAAGTGTAACAATAGCAGTGGTAGTTAGGCTCAAAAAACTATTTCGCCAAAAACTAACGAAACCCATCTTTATAACTCTACTGGCAGTTGTAATAAACATGGCTAAAAATCAAAAAAACAAAAGTGAAAACAAAAGGTAAAAATTTGGACTAAAGATCTCATGATTCAAACAATCCTTTATTTTTACCTTTGATTTTTGTCTCTATTTCCCCCACTCTCTCTCACCTCTAATATACCACTCACTAATCCCAAGGAAACGATCCGCCGGTGTTGCTACCATTCCCTCCCGAATTCCTTTAATTCTTGAGGAAATTAGATACTTTTTAGTTGGGTTAACGAGAAAAATTGCAGGTATCTCCCGACTAAAAATCTTAAACAACTCTTGATTATTACGACCTTTTTGCTTCAAACTCCTAGTTTGGCGATTGGCTTCAAGTAAAATATCAGCTTCAGAATTACTGAAAAGCGACAAGTTTAAACCAGGATCACTAACCTGAGTAGAATGCCAGAAAGGATACAAATCTGAATCCGGTCCAAGGTTCTCACCAAAGAGCAGTGCTTGATAGTCACGGGGGCGAATCTGATCCTGCTGAATTGAACCAACGGTATAGATTTTCAAACTCACTTCCACGCCGACTTTCTCAAAATCACTACGTAAACTCTCCGCAACCCGAATAAATTCGTCTTGGTCACTCGTTACTAAACTAAATGCCAATTTTTTCCCGGCCTTTTCTCTAACACCGGTTTGCTTGTTAAGACGAAATCCCGCTTGTAAAAGTAATTTTTGCGCCTGCCTTGAGTTATACGGATTGCGGGCAAAAGACTTCTGAAAACCGGGAAAGTGTGAGAGAATTGGCGAGTTGATTAGATTCGCTTCGCCGTCAAAAATTTCTCGAATAATTTTATTACGCTCAACACTTAAATTAAGAGCCTTACGTACTAGTGGATCTTCCAAAATGTCACTCTTCTGCTGATTAAAGAAAACCGCAATGTACTGAGGAGTGCCAAAATGGTATTCTGGATAACCTAAATCTTGGGTTAATTTTCGTGCTTCTTTCCCCTTGAGATCAAAAGTGCCTTCAAATTCTTTTTTGCTTAAAGCAGTCCGCAGCCGTTCCAAATCAGGATAAAACCGCAAAGTAATTTCATCGAGATAGGGTTTCTTACCCCGATAATCATTAAACCTAACAAGTCGTACCATAACAAGATTTTCTGCTTCCTTAATCTGCAACTCCTTATAGCGATAGGGTCCCGCACCAACTGGATTGAGGTTACGCTCAGCAGTTAATAAATTCTTTGGATCAACCTTTTCCCAAAGATGCTTGGGTAAAATCCCCACCATAGCATTAGATAAAAAGTCAGTATAGGCATCTTGAAGAGTAAAGCAAACAGTTTTCTTATCTAATGCTTTCACCTTTACCTTGTTCCAGCTAGTTTTTAGAGTTCCAGGGTAATCAGGATGTTGAATTAATTGAATCGTAAAGACAACATCGTAAGCAGTAAGCTCCTGGCCGTCTTGCCACTTGAGATTATCCTTTAAATAAAAAGTATAAATTCTTCCTGACCTATCAACCTTCCATTTTTCGGCAAGATCTCCTTCAATTTGCCGATTGACATTATATTTGACAAGACCAGCAAAAATCAAACTACAAAGATCACGGTCAGCATCATTAGTTTGACACAGAAGGGGATTGATATATTTTGGTTTGCCAACAACTCCCTCAACATAACTACCGCCACTTGCCGGCACAATATGAGAGTGATTTAAATAAAATCGCAAACCTAATCCCATTACAGAAATTAAAATCACCCATATAAGAATAGTAACAATAATTTTATCTCTTCGTGTTAAGGTAGCTGGGACTAACTTGAGATAATACCGGAAAAAAGAGAATTTATTAAAGAGCTTACTAAAAAAAGATCCTTTTTCGCCATCTCGAGGAGATCTAAGTCTTGAAATTGGATCTCTTCTTATTATAATCATAAAACCTAATCGTTAAGCTTTCATTTGATTTTTGAGACAACTTGTACAAACAAGAACGCGTCTCTTAACTGTGCCTCTGCGAGAAACACGATTTTGGAAAACAACTACCTTCTTTTGAAGATTAACTCCAAAAGAACGCTTCGTTTTCCGATGCGAATGACTAACATTGTAACCTACTTGTTTACCTCTTCCACAAATAGCACAAAATTTTCCCATTTTTTCTATCCCTTTCTCCCGTAGAGCGGAATCCTGCCCTCGTGGCAGAATTGACTTTTTAGCCGAAATTAAGTATAATAAAAAGGCAATTTTTGTTTTTATTATAACTGCACCTCACAGATTAGCATAAAATAAAGTTTGATTCAACTTCTTCATTCTGAGTTTTAAGTTTTGAACTAATTCAATGCTAGAATACCTATTTTCTAATCCTACTTTCTTTATCGGCTGGGTAGTCGCTCTGGTTGTTGGAATTAGTGTACACGAATTCGCTCATGCTTTCTCGGCCTATAAACTAGGCGACATTACTGCTAAACTGGAAGGTAGAATAACTTTAAATCCTCTTGCCCACTTAGACCCTTTGGGAACAATCATGCTTTTTTTGGTCGGTTTTGGTTGGGGAAAACCAGTTCCTATTAATCCTTATAATATTCGTTATGGAAAATGGGGTAACCTTCTAACCGCTCTTTCTGGACCATTTAGTAACTTAATAGTTGCAACCATTTTCGGGTTAACTATCCGTTTACTGATTCTGATCAATCTGCCTCTTCCCCTTCTGATATTCCAGTTTCTCCAAGCAATTATTGCACTGAACTTAATTCTGGCAATTTTTAATCTGATTCCTATCCCTCCTTTGGACGGTTCCAAAATCCTCGTTGCTATTGCACCAAGATCATTTGAGAACATAATGATCGAGATTGAACGAGTCGGTCCGTTTGTACTACTCGGAATTATTATTCTCTCCACGGTTATGAACATTCCCCTCTTTGGCCGGATTATTCTGCCGGTTGCAAACGCGATCGAACATTTTCTCATCTTCTGGCCAGGTTAAAGGAAAAAGGTAAAAAGTAAAAGTAAAATCAAAACCCAAAATTCTCCTCTTTACCTTTTAACTCTTACCCTTACTGGGGGTGACAGGTTTCGACAGGAGTTTTGTAAATTAACAATGCAAGCCGAGTGTGAAAGTGGGCTCGTAAACTCAACTTTCAATTTTTAAGTGCAAGAACAAATTTTGCACCCGCTGTTGCCTAATTTAGCGTGACAGCCGTCTTTCCTTCTTCTCCCATAAGAAGGAAAAAGACGTCAAACATGGGATCGCTGATTAATTTTTCCTTGTTAATCAGTTAAATCTTTAGGAATAGGATTGAAAATTTTTTGTTATTTTTCCCTGCATAGCGGGGTCCCGTCTGCGGGATAAGTTTTCAATCTGAATCAAACTAAAATAACTAAGCTTGTAGATATTGTTAGTTTACTCTCTTGGACGGGGGTTCAATTCCCCCCACCTCCACCAGATAAACCTTCATCATTGATGATTATTAATCAAGACATAATCTAATATCAATGTGTCTTGATATTTAGCAAGTTTTGATTTGAATCATTGACGAAAGTTTAGCAGATCACCACTAAAGCAAGTCAAGAGAAAAACAACACAGCAGAGTTTCTAAGCTTAACGCAGTCAAACGAAACTTCTGGTTATAGTCTGGCCTGTTTTTAATTAAAAAGTCCCCTTAGGGGACTTTATTTTGACGTTTGAGAAGATCAATGAGAAGACGACAGAGAGCAACGTGAGGATACTCTTTGCCAGCACGATGGAAAAACTCTCGCGCCTCGCCGAGCAATTCCACTGCCCTCTGGCGAATTCCTTCCTTATCAGAAATCAGGGAAAGAAAATAAAAATGATGAATCTCCTCAAGAGCACGGAGAAACGCCTGGCGTCCTTGGAGAACTGTTCCTCCAACTGGAGTAGCGCCCTTACCCTGCTGAATCGCCTTCACAAGCCGGTCTGCCAGCTGTTGAGGAAGATCCTCAAAGAAAACAAGCTTGCCTCGGAACAAGATCAGGTCAAGAAACATTTCGTAGACCATTTCAACAATGTCAAAGCTAGGAAGGTAAACTTCTAGCTGAAAAAAGATGTCCGCAGCGGTAGGTTCTTTTGTCAAAGTACTACCTCCTTTTCTCTCCTTTTCTTATGATGCTCGTTTTTATTCTGGAAGAGCTTATTGTATAATAAATAAGAATGAAACACAACTTCTTTTTAAGTTAACTTTTATGACAAAGGCCAAAAAACCCTACATCATTGGCATCGCCGGTGGAACTGCCTCCGGAAAGACCGCCGTAGCTGAGATCTTGAAAGAAAGTCATCCTAATAACATTCTCTTAATCACCCACGATAATTACTACAAGGCCTACGGGGAAATCCCCAAGAAGAAAGCAATTACTAAGAACTTTGACTACCCCGGATCTGTTGATAACCGCTTATTCATCTCTCATCTTAAAAAATTAATTGCCGGCAAAAAAATCCGTATGCCACTTTATAACTTCTTCACCCATGCCCGCCGGAAGGAAACAATCCCCGCTGATCCTAAACCAGTGATCATTATTGAAGGAATTCTTGCTTTAAGTAATCCGCTTGTACGGAAAATGATGGATCTAAAAATTTTTATTGATGCCGATACAGATGTCCGTCTTGCTCGTCGCCTAGAACGTGACCTAAAAGAACGTGACCGTTCTCTGAAATATTCTATCACCCAATATCTCAAAAGTGCCGCACCAATGTATAAACTCTATGTTGAACCGACCAAACGCTACGCTGACATTATTGTTAACAACAATTCTACCCTTGATCGTCTGGCAAATTTCTTGGATCTAATTCAAACTAAGATTGATAAAGAAATTAAACAACGCCTCAATGCCAAGAAGTAATTGGCAGAAATTTAAATACCAACTCGCTCAAAACAGCGAGTTTTACCGTTTTATGGAGATGATTCCCGCTCTTCTTTCATATTCTATTTTAACTTTGCCAATTGTTTTTGCTTTCTTTACACCAGTAATTGTCGCTTACATTGTCATTATTTTTGACCTTTTTTGGTTTTTTCGTGTTGTCTCTATCTCAACCTATCTTATCCTTGGTTATTTTAAAGTCCACAAAACTGCTGCAATTGACTGGTTATCACTCTGCAAAAAATCATCTCAACTAACCACTTCGCTAAAACAAATTAATAATAAGTTGAGATTTTTGGAAAAAGAATATGACTTTAATCCAAAACAAAAAGGACCGTTTCATCTGGGCGTAAAGAAAGAACCCTTTGAAAAATACCGTTTACTGCTAGATCAGAAAAAAGAATTACTAAAATTAAAAAAACTAGGACGTGATGTTCCCTCTTGGCGCTCAATTTATCATTTAGTTATTATTCCTACTTACAACGAAAAACTTCACGTTCTTATTCCTTCTCTAGAAGCACTCGCTAAAACAAAGTATCCCAAAGATCGAATTATTTTTGTTCTTGCAACAGAAGAGCGAGCACTTAGTCGAGCAAAACAGAATATTCACGCACTTAAGAAACGTTTTGGAAATAAATTCGGCAAGTTTATGGCAACAATTCACCCCAAAGATCTCCCCGGCGAAAACAAAGTAAAAAGTGCTAATACTACTTACGCTGTTCGATATGCCGAAAAGTTTTTAGTCCAGAAAAAAATTAAACCTGAACAGGTAATTGTCTCGGCAATGGATTGTGATACTCGCGTTCACCCGCAGTATTTTGCCTGCCTTACCTTTAAATATCTTGCTACCAAAAAACGGGAATGCCATACCTACCAACCTAGCATTATGCTCTTTAATCGCATTTGGGACGTACCGGCAGTTAACCGCTTAGCAGCAATCGGCAGCTCCTTCTGGTTGATGATTGAATCATTACGACCGGAACGAATGCGCATTTTTTCCAGCCACGCTATAGGACTGAAAGCGCTCCAAGACGTCGGTTACTGGGATAAAACAATTATTCCCGATGACTCACGTATCTACTGGCAGGTGTTCTTTCACTACAAAGGAAAAGTTGGTTTAGTTCCGCTTCACATTCCCGTTTACCTAGATGCGGTACTAGCGGAGAATTACTTTAAAACAATTAAAGAACAATATTTACAATTGCGGCGTTGGTCTTGGGGAGTAATTGATATTCCTTTCGTTTTAAAAAATAATTTGCTAGATAATAAAATTCCACTCTGGCGTAAAGTCTTACAAACTTACCGTATCTTTGAATCGTTTCTCACTTGGGCAACAATGCCACTCTTTCTTTCCATTGTCAGCTGGGCGCCTCTCGTCGCCAGTCATAATTTTAGCAAAACAATAATGGGTTATAATTATCCCTTGATAGGAAACATTGTTTTAAGCTGTGCTATGATCGGGTTAGTAGTATCAATAATCATCAGCTTATTACTTCTCCCTCCCCAGCCTAAAAATTATCCCTTCTGGAAGCGCTTTATTTTTATTCCGCAATGGGCAATTTTCCCAATTTTCACTATCCTTTTCAGCTCCCTCCCGGCTCTTGATTCCCAAACAAGATTACTTCTAGGAAAATATTTAGAGAAAAAAGGCTTCCGCGTAACGATTAAGGAAAAGAAAGTGATGAGATAGTTTTCAAGCAATTCAGGCCAAACAAAAAACAGAGTCAGTGAAAACTCTGTTTTTAGTAACTTCAATCCGAATTAAAGAAATCATCAATTTCAATTTCAATCTTTCCCTCTGGTCCTTTTACCTCCTCTCTTCGAATACCTGCCTCAGGAAATTTACGACTAAGATAATCACGAATTTTAAGTAAGTATCTTCCCCAGTCAATATCTTTAACCAGATCTTCAACCCCTTTTGAAAGTAATCTTCTTACCCGTAAAGGATTCTTTCCATGTGAAAGTAAATCAATCAATGTTTTCCCTTCCAATTCCGGATGTCTCCTAACTAAACTGGAAAAATTACGATAAAAATCATTCACTTCATCAATCTTTGTTGCAATCGGAAGCGCTTCCGCTATTCCCTTGCTAGAAATAGTGTCCTCTCCTAAACCAGACCCCAAGTCCTTTTCGTTTCTCTTTCTTACAACATCAATGAAATCTTGGGCGTTTGTCTCCGCATCAACTCGCTCAACAATCTCTTTTCCTTTCTCGATCAATCTTTCTCTCCAATTATATTCAGATTCCTTCTCCATATAATCCCTTTAAGTTTTACATTTCAAGTTTTAAGTTTGAAATGGTGGGCCTGAGAGGAGTTGAACCTCTGACCTTTCGCACGTCAAGCGAACGCTCTAACCAACTGAGCTACAAGCCCGGCTGTGTAAGCCCATTCGGACTTACAACTATCAAAAACGATTCTAACCAATACTAGCTTTCAGTATTTCATTAACACAGGTCGTCCCGCCGCATGGCGAAACCTCATACAGGATTCTACCGCGTAGTTCCACCACTGCTTTCCTTTGGCGGAATAACCAAGGTTTTCCCAACAGTGAGATTATAGGGAGCTTCAAGACTATTAACCTTGGCAATCTTTTTCCAATCTATACCAAACTTCTGTCCAATTTCAAAGAGCGTATCCCCAGCTTGAATCGTATAGGTCTGACCAGAATTGGAAGTTTCGGGAGTTATCTCTTCCTCAGCAGAATTTTCAATCGCCTCTTCATTTTGATTATTTGGCGTAGTAGATTGTTCTGCTGCGGGAGTAGTTGTTTCACTTTCAGCTACTTTCTCGGTGGTACAATTCTTAATCAGCGCCACAAAAAAGAAGACTAAAGCAATAAGCAGTAAAACTAAAAGTAGCAACAGAGTATAAGAACCTGTCTGGGGTTTTTCTTCTCTTTGCAGTTCCTGTTTAATCTTCTCGGAAAAGGTTGGTTTTTCAGAATGAGATGAAAACATAAAAAATAATATTTAATGGATAATGAATAATGGAAATGTTTTTTAATCAATCCTGTCTACCGGCAGGCATTAGCCATTAGTTATTAATTTCAATCTTCTCCGGATAATACTCAGTACCTTTAACTGTCACTAAAACATAGTGGTAGGGAGTATCAGCTAAAAAGGGCATACTGTAGATTGGTCCACCCGCTCCCCCTGTTATTATAGCAGAAATATCGCCAAACTGATAAGTAAGATAAGAATGAAGATGACCAGCAAAAACAACATTCACGTGATTCCTTTTCAGAATTTCCACCAAATCCTGTTCTGCCTCTTGGGATTTTTCTGTCAAATAACCTATCTCTTCGGGATCAGCATAAGGAAATGCCAGGGGCTGATGAACAAAAACAAACTTTAATGGCAGGTTATTCTCTTCTAAATCTTTCTCCAACCAATCCAACTGATCTTTACTTATCCCCTCTTTTTGATCGGCATTATTTAAAACGACGAAATGCGCTTTGCCCTGATTAAAACTTTGATGATCCTTACCAAAGTACTTCCGAAACCAGCGTCTCCCTTCCCCAGTCATGTCATGACCACCCATCACCAAGTATGTTTTATAAGGAAAATCAGCCATTAATCGTTTCCCTTCATAAAATTCTGATTCTGCACCAACTCTGGTAAGATCACCAACATTAATCAAAAAGCTCACTTTTCTCTTTTGAGCACTTTGGAAAACTTTTTTATAAACCTTCCAGTTACTATGCGGATCACCACAAACCGCAAAACGAAAATCACCCTTATCCTCCTGAACTTCAGGAAACTTAGTCTCTCTCTCCCCCTGATTACCCGAATCTTTGAAATAAATCATCCAGGTAATTGCAAAAGCTGCTCCAATGATAAAAAGAAGCAACAAAGTCAACAAGATTTTCAAAGCTTTGAGCATATTTCCGCTTTAAATAGACATTTCTAGGGTAGCAGGAGTTGGTGAACTTTTCAACTAAAAAGCCGCCCCCAGATTTAGAAGCGGCTTTTCTAATAAGGTTTTATAACGTTCCTTTGCGTTTAAAACTCTTCATCAAATTCTTAGTTGTAATAATCAACGCGCCGAACATCAGCCAGAGCGCCACCCACTTGATTAACCAGCCGATAAACGGCAACATGAATAAAATTGTCGCTACAAAAGTACCAAGGATTGCCGCCCAGACAAAATGCGGTTTATAACCACGCTTGTTTTTATTAAACAACCAGAGAATCTTGCGACCAAGCCAAAGACCGAACAGTGCCTTAGCAATCATAATCATTACAATATAAGCCAAGAGCATAATAATGCCGAGAGGCAAACCGAGAATTAAAACACAGAAAATTACCGCAATAACTGGAATAACAATGAGAGCAAGTAACCCAAATCCTAAACTCTTCCACGGATTTTTATTTAAATAGTTACCGACACTAACACTGAAATTAGGCATCAACCAAATTAAAACTAAAAGCAGCAATAACGAGGCAACCCACCAAACAAACTTCCAAAGAAAATAACCGCTTGTCAAGGCAATCCCACCCAGCCAAGCAATTTTACCATTAGTTTTTGACTCATGACGAGTAGTTTTTCCAACAACTAAAGCTCCCTCTGCTTTTTCTAGATCATTTTTACTAGTATATTCCAAGTCACCTTCAATTTTAGCATTCTTCCCTAAAACTAGTTTATCGGTAGTTGCTTTAACATTACCCTTGATTACTCCTTCAATAGTCAACGCTGTTGCGGAAACATTTAAATCGCCCTTTACATCACCAAATACTTTCACATTTCCACCAGATAAAAATGCACTACCCGAAATCAGTGATTTTTCGGTGCACTCAACTGTTGCTCCTACTGCAAAGATGTCATCACCAACCCCAGCATCTAGTTGAACATTAGATCCACAAACTCTCACATCATCCCAGATAGTACTACGAATGTTAACATTTGTTCCTGCAGCAAACAAGTCTCCAGAAACCTCATGGTCAACATCAATGGTTTGCCCTGCTACAAAGACATCACCCTTTACAAACCCCTCAATATTGAGGGAACCTCCTGATACATACAAATCTCCATTAATAACTTCATCTCTACCAACTGTAACATTATTGCCTGTTCTGAAAGTCGCTGCCAAAGTAGCAAGAGGGACACTGACCAAGAAAAGCGAAGTCAGAAGAACAAGGAAAAGACGTTTCTTATACATAGTTTCTCCCCTTTTGATTAAGGATAATTACTTACAGAACTATTATATCATACTCAAAGACACTAAAAAACGCCTTTCTGAAAAGGCATCTTTCAATTTTAAGTTTTAACTCTTAAATTACCCTTGGTGCCGATGGTCGGAGTCGAACCGACATGGGCGATTAAGCCCAGCAGATTTTAAGTCTGCCGCGTCTACCATTCCGCCACATCGGCTTGTAAATAACATAGAAGTTATTTTAATTTGTTTTAGTTGGAGCGGGAGACGGGATTCGCACCCGCGACCTCTTCCTTGGCAAGGAAGCGTTCTACTACTGAACTACTCCCGCGTAAACAACTCAAAAGTTAAAACGTAAAACTTAAAAAGTAAATTCGGGTCTTTTGGATTTAGCTTTTACGTTTTAATTTTTAAGTTTTAAGTTGTTTAGTGGTGCCGAGACCCAGGATCGAACTGGGGACACCGGCTTTTTCAGAGCCGTGCTCTACCAACTGAGCTATCTCGGCATTTCAAAATTAAAACGTAAAATGTAAAACTTAAAACAATGCAGCAATATCTCACAAAATCGTATCTATTATAGCATAAACCGGAATTTCTCTTTTAACTTTTACGTTCTAATTTTTAAGTTTGCTCTGCAGAGCATGGTGGGTTCGAGAGGAGTTGAACCTCTGACCTCCTCGGTGTAAACGAGGCGCTCTAACCAACTGAGCTACGAACCCAAAACGAGGCACTCCCTGCCTGCCGGCAGGCAGGTAACCTCCGCCAAAGACGGACCTTCACCAGAGGGCGAATGCGCCTCAGGAGCATGCCTCTGGCGGGAACTGAGCTACGAACCCGTGACTAAATCTAAATCGGACATCGATAAAACTATCCGTTGTTGCAATAATTCACCAACAAAGAGTGTTCTGTCGTATGGCATGACTTACTCTATTTGCGAATAATTCTATAGGGTCTCGTGGTTAAATCAATCACAGTACTAGGACTGCAATAAGGCAGTTTGCCAGCATCAATGAAGAAATCTGGTTGTACTGCCTTATCTTCAAACTGATTGAGAAATCCTTTGAGCGAGTAACAATTAGTATGGTTACTGAGATTTGCACTAGTAGCAGTGATTGGTTCATTCAGTTTTTTAAGTATCTCTCGAATTAAAGGAACACCAACAATCCTAATACCAATTTTCCCGTCGGGAGCAATATCCTTGTACTGATCTTTAAATTGCGATTCCAATTCCAGAACAAAGGTATGTGATTTGTTTAAACGGTTCTTGATAAACTGCCTTTGATTATAATCAACTACCGCGAGCTCATCCAGAAACTCAAGGGAAGAAACAAAAACCGAGATTGGTTTCCTCCTTGATCTGCCTTTAATCTTTAACAAGTGATCAATATTCTCCCTGCGAATCAAGGTTGCCATCCCATAACTCGTATCACTTGGAATTACTCCAACCTGATTGTCTTTCAGCCGCGAAACAACCTCACAAGCAACCTCTCGGATATTTTCCTGTAGAAGCTTGATGATTTCCACTTTTATCCTTTAACTTTTAATCTCCAACTTTCTTTTTGGAGGCGTCGGCGAGATTCGAACTCGCGCATAACGGTTTTGCAAACCGCTGCCTTACCACTTGGCTACGACGCCAGCCTAAATTTCATCATTTATACTAATCAAAAATATTTAAATCCAGTCTATAGAATCTTGTTAATTAACTTCTGATTAAATCCCAATGATGAAATTTAGACTGGTGGGGATGGAGAGAGTTGAACTCTCATGGCCTTACGGCCACAAGCCCCTCAAGCCTGCGCGTCTACCAATTCCGCCACATCCCCAAAATTAAACTCAAAATTCAAAAGGCAAAACACAAAGTAACCTTCTGAACAAGGCTCTCCTACAAATTATACCACAGCTTTTGCGTTTTACGTTTTGGATTTTGCATCTAAAATGGTGCCGAAGAGAGGATTTGAACCTCCACCCCGCTAAGCGGGACGGCGCTCTGAACGCCGCGCGTCTACCAATTCCGCCACTTCGGCCCCAATCAAAAAATACTAACTTGTCAAAAAAGACTATTCTAAATCTGACACTCCCCCCCACCGAATGTTGTGGGGTTTTATTTACCCGCTGAACTTCTGCCGAAGTCTTGAACGAAGGCAGATCAATTCCGTCCGCCTTGCCGAAACTCTGAGGGAACGTAGACAAACCACATCGGCTTGTTAATCAAAACAAAAAAACAAACTAAGTGAGTTAATAATACTGCTACTTTGGCAAATTACATTTACATTATACCTTTAAGCAACAAACTTAAAAAGGTGGATTAGAACCACCTTTTTAAGACACAAAATTCAAATTTAAAAGGTTAGCTCTCCAAGTTCTGGTAATTCACCTTAATTTCTTTTAATACCGGTGTCAAATAAGGATTATCATTATTAAACAAGATCTTGTATTGAAAATATCTTGCCTTTAAACGTAGATTCTGACCATTTTTTACCTCTCTCCACAAGCTCAAATCCCAGTTATTTTTTTGAATAAACTCACGATCATTTCCAAAGAGAACCATTACCCTCATTGTCGTTCCCTTGGGTACATCCGCGATCCAGCTAATCTTGTTCCAGCCGACGATACCTCCTGCATCATAGATCAGTGAATTCAACTCGCCACTCTTTAGATAAACATCCTTATCATTAACATCTACAAAATCAATTATGGGATGATCATGCAAAGTTAAAATTTCCTTTCCTAATTCATCTTTAATTTTGACTGTTAAAACTTTACGGGAAACAGTGGTAGAAGTACATTGATAAATAATCCTGCCATCACTATCAGTTCGCTTTGCTTGGTCATAGAAAATCGTACCAAATTTCGGTTCAGTGCTTAGCACAAAACGTGCCGCAGGAAAATCCTTAATTGGAACATTGTTATTATCCTTCAAAGTAATGATTACCTGACTGCGTTCAATTCCTGCACGGTGAGGAGTAGTTGCAGTCACACGAGATCGAGCGGGATCAACACTACTGCTATTATATTGTTGGTTCAAAGGAGTAGGAATTTCCTTTCCTCCCTTCCTTAAAGAACTGTAGGAAACAATAATTTTCTTAAAAACCGGGGTTACTGAATTGTTCCTTGTAGTGAGAGTGACATGATATTGAAAGTAGCGCCCTCGCAGACCAAGATGATGGCCCGCACTGACCTTTTGAAATTTTCCTAAAGTATTTGGATCATTACCCACTCTTACCCCCACTTCAACTGCCGTCCCTTCAGGAGAATTAGCTTCGTAATTAAGCTTGCTCCATTTTACCTCACTCCCTGCATCAAAGATTAAGGAGCTGATGTATCCCTCACTAACATATTGATCACCTTTTGTATGGTCAACAAACTCAATTTTCGGCTGGTCATTTAAAATGATCTGATTTAGATTAGCAACAGTTCCTCCACTTTCCTCAAGAGAAGTCCTCAAGGAACTACCAGTTCCCTTTCCACCAGAAGTAACTATCACTTGAATCTTTGCCACTCCCGGGATTTTAGAAACTACACTTGCCTTATAAATCGAGTTGCTCTTCTTCTCAACACCTTGGTCCGCCCCCAAGCGCAGCTGAGTAACTCGACAACCACTTAATCCCGAAACTTCCACCTCTAACCACTCTTCTGGCACTACCACAACTTCACCTGACCCATTCTTTAGTTGAATGACAATATTACTAGAAGTACCTATCAACACCGGACTCTCCGCAGTAACTTGTGACTGCGCTGGATCAATTTCTATCTTGGTCTGGGAAAAGAGTTTATAACTAACAATAACCCGGGTAACTCGCGGAGAGTTCTCACTCCCTCTAATCATTTCCAAATCAACCCGATAGCGAAGGAAGCGACCAGTGAGCGAACCTTTTGCTACCTCTTTAACACTCACCCACTTACCCCACCTGATATCACTAATATTAATCTCACCTTCTTTTGTTGTTTCCTTACTTAAATCTCCACTCTGAAGATAAAGATGAGCTCCGTTTCCCGCCGCGGAACTGAAACTACCTTCCATTCTTCCATTTAAAACTGAAACCAGCCTTTGAGAATCTAGTACCGATGAAATTAGCGATCCTTTAACTAACCGTTCGGTTTGAGTGCCATCCCGATCTCCTCCATTCTCCGCCCCACTGCCACTCTCATTCTCTTTACCTGCAGGTTTGTTAGGAGAGTTAGAAGATTCCTTCGATTGATGTTTCTTAAATTTAAGTGTAATGCCCTCGCGATCATCCACAGTATCATCCTTAGTCCAGTACTTGTCCTTACTCTCCTCACGGAAGAATGGACTGTTCCCTCCCCCCGACCAGCTCTCTTGCAACCACGTTGCCTGTGAAGCCTTGGTCTCCTTCGGTCGCTGGGAAAACAAAAACAACAGCACTCCGACCCCTAAAACACAAAGCACTGCCCCTACCCAAAAAGTTGTGTTTAAACGCAATCTCTTCGCCATAAATAATAAGAAAGAATTAATCTATAGGAGGAAGTTGCAACCGATTACTAGTATCGCCAGTATTGCCTCTTTGATCCAAGGTTTTTAGTTTGATTCCCTCCTTGCCACTAGTAGTATCAATGTTATAGCTAGTATCGTATTTGTTAGTGTAGGGATCAGTGATAATTAAAGATTCACCGGCAGTTCTTGGTCCACCGCTCCAGTCCGTGTGCTGGATATTCTTTTCCGCAGCAAAACTTTGTTTCACGCGACGAACAAGGTCGGGAGCAACATAAACACCACCGACAACTAAAGCAATTACCACACCAATAGCAATAATCCAACTGCGTTTGGCGCGTCTGACTAAGAATTGTTTAAATTTGGATTGATTGTTTGTTTGCATATTTGATCTTAAAATTTAATTACTCAATAATTGCTGGAATCGGTCCAACCGGATCAGAAATTTTATTTTGATAAACTGCAAAGATACGATACCAATAAGTTTTCCCTTGTGAAACTGACTCATCAACTAAACTAGTGAGATTAGTTTCTTTCACCCATTTGGAGTAATCGCCAGAAGGAATATTCAGCGAACGTTCAACGCGATATTTAACTAAATCTTTAGTAGTTTGTGGGGTGTTCCAACTCAACTGCACTTTACGATCAACAACCTGAACCTTAAAATCTTTTGGTTTTTTTGCTTCGGAAGCTGCTTTGGTCACCGGAGTAATGAAATACTGATAGCTAAACCATAAACTGCCGAATAAAAACATTACTCCCGCAAGCCAAAACGGCATTTTGCTCCAATTATTTCTACGTTTTTTCAATTCGCGAATTCTCTTTCGCTGGCTAGATTCCATAAATTTTAATTATTTTTTTCTCAAATAATTAATAAACTGCTCACTTAATGTTAATTTCTTACCATCCACTTTCTCAAAATGAAACTGGGTATCGGCATTGCGACTGCGATAGAGATCAATTACTTTAGGATCTCTTTGAAAAATCCATTCGCAAACAGAATTGCCAGTGTAACCTTGAGGGAACCAGTAATTGTAACAAGTATTAATATTATTAGTTGTGATCGAAACGCCAAGAATATAACGGAAGAATAAGTTGGGAATCACTTTTCCGTTCACTTTGGTTTTCTCTTCCAAAAACTTCAAATAATCACCTGCCTTAGCTCTCAAAGAAGCATCTTCCTTTAAAGCAAGAGAGGTGCCGATTTTCAGCATCAAAAGATGATTGCGGAAAAAGTCATCGCCTAAATAGGGATGATCCATCGCATAGTCAATTTGCGGCTTGACTGTCGCGGCACTGAACATCCAATTGGCGCGATAACGACCATCCCAGAAAGCACTTTGACGGGTATGAAAACTAGGGCGAGCACCAACCTGTGGCCACTTCGTACAGACATAATCCCAAATTACCATCATGTCAAAGGAAGTACCATTATAAGTAACCGGCTTTCCTTGGGCCTCTTTATAGATATCCGGATGACGATAAAAATCAATCTCTTTGCACTTCAAATATAAATCACGAGCTTTACTAAATTGACCGCGGAGACAAAAATTCATTGCCTGCAAACCCATAAAGAAACAACTATCTCCCTTATCTAATGCCTGACCAGTTTTCTTGCTCCAGTTTACCGCAAAGCTGTAATTATCATAAGTGGACTCACGATTGTACGTCGCGGCTTTAGTTTGACGATTAATAAAGAAAAATAAACTTCCTCCCAGTACAATTAGGACCAAGCCGGCGATAACCAGAAGAAGGAAATTCTTTTTCTTTATGCTTTTGCACGTTCTTTTCTTAGTTTTCATTTTTGTCTTGATTAAGAAAAATTAAAGACTAGGCAATGTTTTAAAAGAATTATTTTGTGAGGGAGATGTTGCTTTGCCGGGAGAGACCGGTACCGATTGTCCACCGGGAGTACTTGGAGTACTTTGCGAACCAGATCCCGGCCCTGTTACTGCGCCACTTTTACTTCCCCAAACTTTCATTAATAAACGTAGATCTGCATCATCAATTTTATTATCCCGATTAAAATCAGCACCGCGGTTCAAATCAGTAATTTTGTTATTCTCTTCTTCCGCAAAATTATCACGCATCAACATCCAACGCTTCAAATCAAGATAATCTACCTTCCCATTACGATCAAAATCCGCTTCCTTAGCAATATAATTATCAACGGAAAGAGTAGAATTACCCCTCTTTATCCTGATCCAAACATTTACTTCCTTACTCAACCAAGCGCCATAATATTTTTTATTAGCCGCGCTATATTCGTATTTCCACTGAGCAGGAGAAGAAGCAATTACACCACCATTTTGAGGGCCATTGCCGACATGATTAGTAGCCAAAACTATCTCAGCATCAAAGCCAGAATCTTTCAGCAACTTGCCATTCACTCTGATTGAATTCAAATCAATTTGACGATCGGTAAAACCAGGAACAAAAACTTCTTCAATATTCCTGCTACCTTCCTTGAGATGCTCACCATTCCATTTCACTGCATAGTTACGACCCGGAACAGTGTAAGATAAGTTTAAATCCTGAAGCGGATTTCCTGCTTTGGGAATAAACATGCGATTCTGACCTTGGAATTTATTTTGATCATAGAGACTACCAGCGAAAATCCATTGACCGGAAGAATCTAAACCAGTTACCTTAACATGAAGATCATTTTTAAGAGTAGTTAAAGCGCACATGCGCCAAATCGTTAGTTCACAATCTTGGGTGGGTGCAGTAAGATACTTAATAATGGCATCAATAAACTGTCCTGCCTGCCCCATAAAGAAAGCAGGGGAAAACAAACCAGTAGCAGCAGTCATAAGACCTCCGGAAATAAGATTATTCGCTTGTGTGTAGGCATTTATTGCTTTCCCCGCAGGCGCACTACCACTCCAGTAGGTATTTCGTACCTGGCTAGCAATTTGTTGGGCAGGATTATAAGTCCATTCTCGCTTCTTAAAAGTACGATGACTCACCATTTCAAAAGTATCCTTTTTAACCTCCGCAGCTTTCTCTTTGCCTTTATCACCATATTGTTTAAAATCGTCTTCGTCACCAGGAAATTTATCAATCTTCTTTACCGCCAGAAGTTGATCAATAGTCGCAGAAAAAGCATCCGCGGGTATATAACGATCCCGATAATCCATATCTTTCGCGGTGACATACGCTTTCATTTCCTTCTTGAGCGGATGAGAAAATTCTTTACCTGGTTTATCATTAATTAATTTTTCTTGCCAAAGACGATCAATCTTTGTCCGAACCGCTTTAGTAATCTCCGGATAAATTTTCTGCTGATCTAATTTCTGCAGATAGTTGTATTTTTGCTGAGCATGCGAAGACCAGAACTCTTTTTGATTCAAATCAAAAGTAACCGTAACCTTCTCAGCTGCCCTAGCACGATAAATCACAAAATAATAAAACGAAAGGCCGCTAATTAAAATCAAGAAAATTATTCCTAAGATAATTATTTGCCCAAATTTCATATTTTTACACATCATTCTGTCGTTCTAACAAAAGAAACAAAAAGAGGGAAAGTGATTGATCCTGCCTCAACGAGTCAAAGTTCGTTTTTGGCGAGGTGGGGAATACCCCCCCACTTCCCCTCTTGAAAGTATTCAGAAACTCTAGAATTTAGAGTTTCTTTCTTTTACGAGCAAAAATCCAGATTAAGATAGATACACCCAACGCAATCAAAACCGCAGTGCCAATGACTAAACCAGTAGCAATTAAACTGGTCGGCATTTCAAAGATTCCACCAGTACTTGGCTCAGTTGGTTTCTCAACACCCCCGCCGCCGGTAGGAGTTGCTTTTGCTTCATTAGAAGGAGCACTTAAGCGACCTTTTTCATCATAAGCCCTTGTAATTGCATAGTAAGTTTTACCGTTAGTCAAACTGGTAGAACGATATTTCAAAGCATCCTTAACATCAGCGCCGTTTACAGCGTCAGTGACTACAACTGCGTCATCACTATAATGCCCCGAAACAGTACTCACATAAATGCGATAACCCTTAACTGCCTGACCACTCGGGTTTGGCTTCCAGCTCCAGTCAATAATGGTATTGCCAGCTTTACCCTTTAAATCAGTTGGAGGAAGCAAAGAGGTTCCACCGCCACCAGTAGTGGTAATATCATACTGACCATTAGTAACCGAATCTAAAATATTAATCGGTTGACTGCCCTGAACATACTTGTAAACCTTGGACTTGGTTTCATCAAAGATAAAACTACCAGTTTCTTGAGCACTTCTAGCCGTAGTTAAGAGTGTCTCTTTAACACCTTTCAACTTTAGCGTAGCTAAGAGCAAGTCGCTACCACTCTTGGGAGTAGAAGCACCAGCATTAATCGAGACAGTACCATTTTTTACTTCTGCTTGAGCAAAAGTACTGAAATCAGAACCTGCTTTATCAATCGTCACGTCAAAATATTCATCACTGAAACCAACGTAAGCAGCAACACTGCTACATTCTTCTCCACCAGTATTAACTAAAATCTTCACCGGAAAAGTTTCATTCACCTTATGGTTTGCGGTTGCGGGAGAAAGGATTAATTGACCTTTTCCTTCTTGAGTACCAGTTGAGGTAACAGTGTATTTTGCGCCATAACCTGCTTTGAAGATATCAACTTTGCTACCTGCAGATTGACCTGGTTTGTAAATCTTACAACTAGAATCAAAAGTAATATTGTTACCGGCAGGAGTAGTATTCTTGACCGCCTTTAATTTCAAAGTAGCGACCAAAGCACTGTCACTCTTTACATAAGGATTAGCACCAGCAGTAATTCTGGCAACACCACCACTAGCAGTTTTTTCCGCAAAAGTAGTGAACTTAGAACCAGTGTCATCAACAGTTACCGAGAATGCTGCCGCATCATAATTGATTTTTAATTCCACGCTGCTGATATTCTGACCAGCAGTGTTTAATAACACTTTGGAACTGATGGTTTCGCCAATTTTAACAGTTTTAGCGGCGGGATCAAGAGCTAAAGTTGCTACGCGATCCGCAGTAGCCGCTCTACCCTTTAAGTTCTTATAAATTGCCCAGCCGCCAACAGCCGCCCCCAATCCAATCACAACGATCAGGAAAACGGTGAGAATCTTTTTAAAGTTTGTTTCCATTTTTTCTTTAATTAATAATTAGTAATTAATAATTGATAATTATTTTTGGTTTCCTTGAGTCCACTCGTTCCAGTAAACCACCCAAGTAGCAAAGTCATCCAAATCAATATCACCATCTGGAATTGGGCTTTGACCTTCAGATTCTTTGCCGCTATAGTCCGCATCATTCATTTGATCGTTTAAGATTTTGCCTGAATCTTTGAAAGACAACCAGTAGTTAATCCACATATGGAAGTCACCAATCGCTTCGGGATCATTAGCATCAACATCCTTGTCATAATCCAAGTCACCCATGATCAATGCTTTGGCATTGGCTTCATTGGAATTGTCACTTTCACCGTCATTGTTATAAGCACGAACGACAAAGTAGTAACGAGTAGCGTAAACAACTCCTTCGCTTTCACCCAAGACGGCAGTAGTTTTATTACCAGCGTCATAAGAGCCAGTAGTGTAATTACCAGTCTTATCACCAAAGTAAACTTTGTAACCAGTAGCGTTAGAAACTGTATCCCACTTCAAAGTAATGCTGTAATTGCCACCAGTTGCGGTTAAATTCTTGGGTGCAGCCGGTTTGCCCGGTTGCTCGCCACCACCAGAACCGATTGTGTAAGAAGCATTTTTCACTTCTTTCAAGATATTGGCAGAATTCTTTTCACCACCCTCAGCAATTTTATTGACCAAAGTACCTTTAGTAGGATCGGTACCCTCTACAAACTTAAACTCAGCAGTGCCATTCGCAGCATTATCTTTTACTTTAAAGTTCACTTTAATTACTTGACCATTTGAACCATTAAAGGTTCCCTGTTTTTCTGACATTGGATCGGTAGTACTACCCATGAATGCTAAAGTACCTTCGTCATTCTTATAGATTTTAGAACCGAAGGACTTCAAAATAGAATCATTCTCGTCAAGAGAAGCGATTTGGAGACGATCTTTATCAAAAGTAAGATGCGCATTGATCGTACCAATTGTCTGTCCGCCAGTATCTATTTTGATATTGGCAGCAAAAGTGTTTCCCTTCTTGTAAGTGCCTGATGCAGGGCCAATGGACAAAATGGCAGTTTTCTCAACCGCTGCTTTACTAATAAAGCTTTTATAGAGAAACCAGCCACCAATTGCCACGCCTGTCGCAATCACGACAAGCAGAAGGGAGATTAATATTTTTTTCATTGTGTTTGTCATTTTTATTTTTAATTAATAATTAACAATATAATAATCAGTAATTATTTTGTCGGTTGAAGTAAGTTCTTTCCCCATTCCACATTGAGCATATAAGCATATTCGGCATAATTCACTTTACCGTCAGAACCAAGAACCACATCACCATTATCGTCTAATTTTGCATAATCCACATTAGGATCTTTCCAGTTACTTGGATCTTTACCCCACACTACATTCATCAAGAAGGCATAGTCAAAGTAATCCACCTTATAATCCCGGCCATAAACCGCATTACCTTCACCGTCATTGTGAGCAATATCAGCATAAAGAATGTTACCTCCACCGCCTGCAGTTGGCGTAGCTGAAACAATATTAGAAGGTTTACTTTCTTTACCGGAAACTAAAGCAGTAACATAGTAATGATAAGTAGTGCCGTTTGTAACTTTCAGATCTAAATAGGATTTTTCAGAAACAGTCGCAATCTTGCCATAATCGCCAGTAGTTTTGCGATAAACATTAAATTCTACTGTCGTAACTTCTGCTTCATAGTCCCAAGTGAGCGCAACACGTGCGTCACCAGCTTTCGCTTTTAAATTAGTAGGAGAATTAATTTCCTCCTCGCCACCACCTCCAGTTGGTGTAGCAGAAACTTCATTAGAAGCTTTACTTTCTTTACCGGCTACTTCTGCTTTCACGTGATAGAAATAAGTAGTACCATTGGTAACTTCCTTGTCTAAATAAGCTTTTTCAGTCACCGTAGCAATTTTCCCGAACGCAACAGAATCTTCACTCTTGCGGTAAACATTGAATTTTAAGTTTGCTGACTCTTGTCCATAATCCCAAGTTAAACTAACTTGAGAGTCACCGGCTTTCGCTTTGAGGTTAGTCGGAGCAGGAATTTCCCCCGGTTCTTCCTCACTGCCCTTACCGATTGTATATTCCGCACCCCTTAATTCCTTCAAAACGTTATAAGAAGGATCACCAGGTTTATCTGCTAAGGTATTTACATAAGTGACTTTATCATAATCAACTTTAGTAGTTGCGGAACTAGTTGGTTCTGCTTTCACTTTGAAAACTATTTTTAACATTTGTCCCGGTTTATCACCATCTTTGGTAGTGTAACCGTATTTTTGACCTTGAATATCAGTAGTCGCAGCTAAGATACCAATCACACCTTTGTCGTTATCAATGTTTTTGCTAGTAAAGGTCTTAAAGACCGAACCAGTTTCATCTGTCTTAGTAGCAGTTAGGACTTTAGAATCAAAGTGAACTTTGGTATTGACGGTACCAATTGTCGCTCCGCCGGTATCAACTTTCAGGTCGACATCAAAGGATTCACCCACCTTGTATTTACCAGATGCGGGATCAATTGAAAGAACAGCGTTTTTCTCCGGTGCCCCCGCGCGACTAAAGAATGCTTTGTAAGTAAACCAGCCACCGATTGCCGCACCAATTGCGACAACAGCAATTAAGATAATAGTGACAATTCTTTTTGAAATATCTTTCATTTTTATTTTTTATAAAAAGATAATAACTGGGTAACTATCTTTCACTCGTCCATTGCCACCAGCGAGGAACTTGGCCAGCGCTTTGAGCAAAAGAGAAATCACCTTTCTTGTAAATCAACCATCCACCGATAAAAGTAACTAAGATAATCAACAAAATAATAAGAATGGAGAAAATCTTTTTCATTTTATTTGTTTAAAATTATTAATTATTACTTGTTTATCATCATTCCCCACTCTACATTCAACATATAGGCATATTCCGGATAGCTAATCTTGCCGTCAGAACCAAGAACTACATCACCGTTTTTATTCAATTGTGAATAATCTACTTTCGGATCAGGCCAGTTTGCAGGGTCACCATTCCAGGCAACGTTCATTAAGAAAGCATAGTCAAAGTAATTCACTTTACCATCACGACCATAAACGGCATTACCACCACCATCGTCATGAGCAATATCAGCGTGTAACACTTCTAGTCCGCCACCAGTCGGAGTAGCACTTGCTTCATTAGAAGGATTGCTTTCTTTTTTCGCTAAGAACGCGATGACAAAGTAAGAATAAGTAGTGCCATTAACAACTTCAGTATCCAAGTATGCCTTCTCTTTCACTTCCTTTAGAGGTTTGTAGTGATTCGGAGTCAAAGCACCTTCACCGCCAATACCAGTACCAGTTTTCTCAATAGTGGCACGGTAAATACGATATTGTAATTTTTTGTTATCCAATTTATATTCCCAAGCCAATTTCACTTTCTTGTTACCACCGCGAGCAGTTAAGTTAATTGGTGCCGGTAATTCAGAAGAAGCACCCGGAGTAGCTAATGCAGTATTAGAAGGATCACTTTCGCGGTTACCAATTTGCGCAGTAACGTAGTACTCATAAGTAGTACCATTCACAACGTCAGTATCTTGATAATTTTTCTCGATTAAGCCGATCTTAATCTTGTCATATTTACCGTTACTTGGAACAGCCTCACCAGTAACGATTCGGCGATAAACATTAAAGGTTGCATTAGTACCAACTTGAGTATTACCATTCCACTCCCAAACAAGATTGACAACTTTATCCCCACCTTTAGCTCGCAATACCGGAGCAGGAATTGGCTCTTGCGCACCTTCCCCGATAATATATAAACCACCCTTAGTTACTTTCAAAACGTTAGCCGCCTCTTTATTGGGCTGACCAAGTTTGTTATAAACATCATGAAGTGGATTCATCACCGCGCTCGGGGCATCTACAAATTTCACTTCGGCATTAGCATCTCTCTTACCTTTGAAAGTAATTGTTCCTAATTTGCCCGTGCCGCTGAAGAAACCAGAACCTTTCCCGGGAATATCACCACCACTTCCAGAAGCTTCGGTACCATTCTCACCCACTGTAGATTGTTTTTGATTCTTCCCACTATTCTCCTTGGTTTCAGTCAAACCCGCAATAACCACCCAGCCATTTTTATTCACAGCCGCTAAAGCTTTTGTATCCCGGGGATACCAGGAACGTTCAAAAATACCAGTCGTATTACCTTCAACATCTTTGGTATTCGGAACTACCTTAATTACCTCTAATTCCTGTGGATTAAATTGCAGATAAGCAGCAGTGTTGGGGGCCTTGGCACCATTAGTATCAATAATTACATCAACAGTAAACTCTTCACCAATTTTGTAGTTCCCACTCGCCGGCTCTAAAACCATTGAGGCCTTAGGTAATTCTTTTGCCGCTTTACTGAAAAAAGATCGCCAAATTAACCATCCGCCTACTCCCGCGGCAATTGCCACAAAAATGAGAATAGCGATGGTCGCGATCTTTTTTGTAGTACCCTTTTTCAGATTGTTTAAGATATTATTAGTTTTCATTTTTATTTTTTATCTCACGAATAAAGAACTAATTAGTCAGTTTTAGACTGACTACCACCCGGCTGAGAAGTCTTGGCTCCTTCTACCTCCGGAAAACCGGGATACTGAAGGATACCGCGTAAAATTACCTTGGTAACTAAGCCACCTTTGCCAACTACTTCTTTCTCACCGCCGTAGACGTCATACCAATCAACAACTTTATCATTATTAACGTCTTCCGTAACATCGCGGCTAACTACTTTACTGCGGTAATCAACGGGATACACTAAAACTCTCGTCACATCATCCCAGCGGACAAAACCATCTTTATTAACGTCTGCCCAAACATGAGGATTATCGTTATCAATATTAGAATCAGCGCTTTTGAAGTTGCCTTGAACCTCCACAACTTTGTACCAGTAAGTTTTACCATTAACTAAACCTCTCTTATCAATGAAGATATACTTATCGCCACTTTTGTCACTTACTTTAGAAGCAACTTTGGTCCAGCCAGTCTCGGCAGCAAAAGCAGGACTAATTAATCGGTTTAAAAAGCTGACTTTTGCAGCTTTACTCGGATCGGTTCCGGTGCGATAAACATCAAAGACGCGAACACCTTGACCAATTGCTGCCGCCTTGACTTGGCCACCTTCACTATTAGAACCGGCAAAAGAAATTTCCGCTACCGAACCTGCTTTCCAGGTAACTTCCATGGATTTATCCATTCCAAAGACATCAACATCGGTCGGGGCGGGAAGAGAAGGAAGAGGTCTCTCAATTTCCGCACGGAAGGATTTAGTCCAAGGAGAAATATGACCGACACTATCATAAACCGCAACAACGCGGTACCACTGACTTTCTGTAGCATTGTCCTCTAGACCGGGATTGGTATCAGTATACTCAAATACAGTTTGTTCTCTGTTAGTAACTTCAACAGTAGCAATCTGATTGCCATTTTGTCCACCAATTGGTTTGAAGTTCTGAATTGTTGAACGATAAATACGAAAAGCAATTGGCTTAAAGGTATTTTTGTAAAGCCAAACTAACCTCACTTGATTGTCCTCAAAAGTTGCTTTCGCGCCAACATAATCTCTCTCTAATTTCCATTGGTTAGAATATTTTTCCTCTGGATATTGTCCGTTTTTCTTAAAGTAAGGAAAGGAATGGAAGTTGGAAACCGGATCTGAATAAACTTCTGCAGAAGCAACATCAATTTTTGAGTTACCATCATAGAAGAAATTATCTTTGGTAGAAAGTTCTTTAACCGTATAAACTGAAAATAAAGAACGATAATTGGTTAAAAGAGAAGAATCAGTTTTTAATCTATCAATTACTTGCTGACTAGTAAGTAAAATTCCAGTTCGCTCCTTGTAATTTTTTTGATATTCAGAAATCCATTTTTTACCTTTTTCCGTATAGAGAAGATAACTTGCCAGCCAAGTACGATAATCTTGATCAAGATTATAATTATATTCACAATCAAAGGTTTGATTTTTATTTAATTTCAAGGCCCAATAAACATGAATATTATCAAATACTTCAGTTGTTGATGGGGGCGCAGCAACACCTGGAGCACCAACTAAAACCGGATAAATAGTATAAGTTTTGCCCGCAAAGGAAATTTGCTTGCTCAACTCTTCTCTGCCAACATTAAAAACCCTTGCACCTCTGTCTAAATCGCCATATCGTTTCCAGCCAAAGAATTTTCCTTGAGAATAAGCAGTTTTTAAACTATCATAATCAGAATATTTTAACTTCATTTCATAATAATTTGGTGCAACGCCCCAACCTGGTTTACCATCAACATAATCTTGATTACGTTGAGCTAAAATATCAGGACTGAGATGCAAAATATTTGCATGTTCTTTTACAACCTTTTTATTTGCATAAGACCAGGCATATTCATCCGCACCAACTTGAAAATTACCGCCAGACAGAGGAGTTTCGCCTAAAATATAAATCCCGCGACCGTTCGCAATATCAGAACTGTTATCAAGCGCCTTGAAAGAGAACATAATTTTCTCGTTCTTAATTGCACTACGACTAGCTCGGTTTTTCATCTCATCCCCAACATCAGATCGTAAACCATAATGACTAGCATCGGCACTGAAAGAGTAATAACTATCATAAGAGTCAGCTTGATCAGCTACTGTTTTCACAATACGGTAAGCTTTAGTGATTTCCGCACTAGTACCCTTAAGATTGGCAGCGGTATCGTAAGCACCACCACCTTTATATCTTGCATAAGTAGCAAAACCATAAGAATAGTAATTATCTTTTCCCTCAACAGGATAGTAAATCGGAATACCATTGGTGCGATAATCTAAACCATTTTGAATCGCATGAACATTTTTTACTTCTACCTTAGAAGCATTTTGAGTAACTGCTAATTCATAGAAAGTAATACCAACTGCCTGATTAACGCCACCATTCATTCTCCCCGGAACTTGTTGCTCACCATTCAAATCCCAATGGCCAGTTAAATCACCGATAAAATACCAAGTATTCCCTCGAGGAATTTGATCGGTATATTCATAACTCATGGATTTACGAACCAGATAAAAATCCTTAGGATCTTTACCATAAAATTTACTTACTGACTCGGCGCGACCATTGTCAATAACACTTTGCAAAGTGACTTTTTGCCAACCATTACGACCCAATTTATAATCATCCCAGGCTCTCTGAGCAACTTCGCGACTTACAGTATTCGGTTGTAATTCCGGTTCTGCCCAATAACGCCACTCAGTAACCATTACCTTAAAAGATTGTAACTGCTGATTACTTGCTTTTGTTTCTGGATTAATCAAAAAATACCAAGACGCAAAGGCAGCACCGCCTAAAATTAAGACGGTAAAAAGTATCCAAAGAACGATCTTTGATACTCTTCGTCTTGGCTTTAAAATATTTGAGTTTTTCATTTTTATTTCAAATTAAACTAACACTCAAAATTACTTACCGTAAATGATAGTGTAGAAATCATTCTGGAAAGCATACTGAGAATCAACAGGGGGTTTTCCGCCGCCTTGATCCATCTCTTTTATTTCTTCCTCAGCTAAGCGGTTGTGTGTCTGGTTATGAAGACCACTAATTCTCGTTTCAGCAACATTCTTCTTCTTCTTGAAATAAATACGTACAATCTGACCATAGTCATAATGACCACCTTTGGTAGTTGCATAATAAGAACCATCTTTCATTTCTGCTTTAATAGTAACAATGCCCTTCTTAGCATCTACTTTCTTAGTCACCCAATCAAACACTGAATCCGCATATTCGCCTTTGCCTCCGACAACTTGCAAGACCTCAGGGTCGTATTTAATCGCCGTTGTTAACTCTTTCACCTTCTTCTCGTTAGTATCAACGATTACATCAACAAATACAGTTTCTCCTACCTTACAATACCAACGGTCAGGGGAAAGAGTAAACTTCGCATAAGGATTCTCCTGAATTTCACTAGAATTCTCGCGAATAATTCCGCTACTAGCAAAAGAAAAATCACCTTTTTTATAAATCAACCAGCCACCAACTAAGGTTGCTAGTGCAACCAGTACAATGATGAGAATAATGAAGATCTTTTTCATTTTGGTTTTTTATTTATTAAGTTATTAAGTTGAAAACTATGGCTTTTACTAGAAATGTTACACCATAAACAGATAAGCTTCTCCTAAAACCTGCCTATTGCAGAAATTTATCTGGCACTAACCTTTCTGCGGCTTAAAGCCCAAAGTACAACCGTGATAATCAAAGCCAACAAAACAATAGTACCAATGATAATACCAGACGTCGGCAATTTGGTACCAAAAACCTTGACACCACCGGTTTCTTCCATCTCTTCACCTTGAGAAGATGTTTCCGTAACCGGAGCAGACTTTTCTTTAACTGCAATCGTAACACTATCAGTTGCCTTTTTGCCTGCCGCATCAGTTACCTCAACAGTAATCTTATGAGTATTCACCGAAAGATCATCCTTATCAAATTTCACAGCAGTACTTAATTCACCATCTCTATCTGAAGTCCATTTATAAGTATAATTTTCATTAACACCAATCGTAGTGGGGTTAATTACTTCAACCTCAAAAGTAATCTTGTCACCTTTGAAGAAATTAGCACCATTTTGCGGAGATTTAATATTGACTTGAAAAACTTCCTCAACACCTGTCTTATTGAATTTATATTCCCCACCCTTGACATAACCCAAAATATTTTTATTGCCGGAGACACTTGCTAAAGTACTCTTATTCTGAATTATCTCTACCTTAGCCGTGACATCTTTCTTTAATCCTTCAAAAGTTAGATCTGCTAACACACCTTCGCCTTTAAACCAGCCATGCTGATTGTGATAAGCATCACCAGTTAAACCAACAATTACTAACTCGCCATCTTGGTTTACTTTATTTAAGTCCGTAGAACTTCCTAAATCGCTTTCAAAAATGGCATCGGGACGGTTATAATTGGCAGTATGACGAATTGAAGATTTCACCTTAATTTGACTTGGGTCAAACTTGAGGTAACAAGCCGCAACATTAATTTCAGTGGTTAAACTATTAATTTTAACTTTGACATTAAAATCCTGATTGGTCTTATAACTACCAGTGGTAGGATCTAAAGTAATACTTGGTTGATTACCGGCTTGACCAATGGTATAACGACCGCCAGTTAAGGACTCAATGATATTTTTGTTGCTTTTGACCGAAACCAGAGAACTTTTTGCTTTGTCAAAAGTGACTTCAGAAACGGCACCCGCTTTCTTTCCCTCAAAGGTCAAAGTAGCTAATGTACCTTCACCTTTAAACCAGCCATGAGCATCATGATATTGATCACCAGTTAAACCAACAACTGCCAGTTCACCTGTTTTATTTGCCGCGGCAACACCAGGAGTACTTCCGAGATCACTTTCAAAAGAAGGTTTCGGAACATCTTGATTAGCGGTGTAACGTTTAATTGCTCTCAATTCTAACTCACTGGGATTGAACTTGAGGTAAGCTGCCGCAACATTGACATCAACCGTGCCGCTATTTACCTTTAAATCAACCTTAAATTCCTCACCAGGTGCAAAAGTGCCAGTAGAAGGACTTAAAGCAAAACCGACATTTTCAATCGCAGCCTTACCAATAAAGGTAGAAAGAATCTTCCAGCTACCAAAGAGAACGCCAGAAGCAACCACTACTGCTAAAACAATAGCAATGACTTTTTCGGTAGGAGTATAATTGCGAAACTTTTTCATATTTGTCTTTATTTATTGATGAGTAATAAGTGATTTAATCATTCGGAATCCGACTTCTGCCAGTTCTTTGTATTTACTGGCAGTCGGGATTTCTTGAGTTACCCTGTAAGTCCCCGCTGCAGTCTGGTACTCCTTAATACTTACCTCACGACGAGGAGACAAGGGCTGTTTCCCTACATCTTTGGGAGTAACATACTGTTCAATATCCTGGTAGTAGTTCTCGTTGTAGTTAATCCCCTCCGCAGTATGCCCTTGTGGGGAACGTAAGTCCAAAGAGAAGCCGACAATAATTGCCAAAGCCATAAGAGAAGAAACAGTGAGAATAACAATATTTTGAGTTTTAATTTTCTTTTTCGTTCCTTGATTCATAAAGAAAGGTTAGGACTTCTCTTACACTCTAGATTGTTAACCTATTTATCTAGCCGGAGTTGCTGCCGCTTTGTCATTAGTCGGAGGAGTCGCGATGCCAGTCTGCGGAAAGCCCGCATAAGCCAAGATGCGACTAATATCTAACCAGTCAACAATATTGTCCCTGTTAACATCTTCACGAACTACCACTTTTTCTTCTACTTTCACACCCGGGAAACCATTGTAAGCTAAAACTTTGGCAACATCTAACCAGTTAACCAATCCATCAAGATTGACATCTTCGGGAATATCACCGCCACCACCGACCTTAGGTATTGCTTGTACTGGACCAGCAGGATCAGATGCTTTGCCATCACTATAAACCGCGAAGACAACATAATTATAAGTAGTTCCATTAGTAACAGCGGCATCTAAGTAGCTAGTTTGTTTTGCCGGAACTTTGGCCAAAGGCTTCATTGATTTTACTATTTCTTTTTTGTTGGAAAATTGTCCTTCGGTGCGACCAACTAAATAAGCAGCGAGCTTAAAGTTAGCACTTTGAGGGGCATTCCAGTGTAAACCAACCTTACTGTCGCCGGGTTTAGTAATTAAATTAGTCGGGGCTGGATGGTCTCCTTCTTGAGGAGGAATCGGTTCACTAATACCAATATCACCAACTGTGATTGTTTTAGTCGGACCGTCGGCCTTAATGTTGCTATCAAAATAACTGACTGTTCTAATTTGATAATCGTAAGTTTTACCTTTGGTAATATCAGAATCAGTATAAGTAGCTGCGGGATAATCAAGAACAGTAGATTCAGAAGTCCAGCCAGTAGTTCCCTGGACACGCTTGCGAATGGTAAAGCCTTTAGCGTTCATGCCACTCTTGGCATCCCAGGTTAAAACTACTTTACCACTTTGATCAACAGAACCGTTCAAGGACTGAGGAGCAATTAAACCGGCGCGACCTGCGGCTTTAGCGGAATCAATAATTTCATTACGGTCATTAAAATAGAAATAAGTACGATATTCACGTAATTTGCTACCTAATTCTTTCATACGTTTTAAAAGATCCGGATTAAGATTGATCTCCAAAGTCTGTTGATTTAATTTGTTCCAATTCTCTTTGGCAATAGGAAAACGAACACACCAGTGATATTCACCAGAATTTGGTTTGATAGTTTGTGGTAAACCCATTCCCCCGCCAGTTAATTCTTGATAATAATAACCAGGTCTCTCACAATAAACTTTCAATCCACCAGTTTTGTCCGTCGGGAAAATCTTGTATTCACCATCATTAAAACGAAGCACACGGATTGTTTTAGAATCATATCGATAGCCAGGAAATCCCGGAATGGTGGTAGTTTTATAAACACTACCAAAGTAAGTGGAAAAAACATCAAACCACTGATTTTGTTCGGTACCCCAAACTTGCAAAGGCAAACTAACCCAAGCTGCCCTTTTAGTCAACAAGGTTTTAATTAAGTCACCCTGCCAGTTTGGTAAAGATTGACCTTGTTTGGCGATTCCTAAACGGTTTTCTAAGACAAAGCGCATGTAACCATTGCCAGGTTCAATCTGAGTTTGAGTACCACCAATGACCTTTAAACCAACAACATCGCTCTGATCATAAGCAACTGCACCACCCTGTGGGTAGACAGCAGCTTTTTCTGCTTTGACCTCTTCTTTACGGCTCAAGAAATAGCCGGTTAATCCAGCAACAATTCCTAAGCCAATAAAAATAGCCACTGCTAAAATGGCTGTTTTCTTCTTGGTCCACTTAGATTGGACTTTTAAACGCTTTTTCATTTTGTTTTGATTATTTATTTTTATAATAACTTAACTAGCTTAAATTCTAGGCTGAATCCCGTCATAAAGGCAGGACTATGTCCCTCCCCAAAAGGTCAGAACATCAGGACAACAATAAGACAAAAAGAGAAAAATCTGGAGACTGAAGATTAAAGGTTAAGACCTGAACTACTTAAATTTCAGCCTTCTGCCTTCTGCCTTCTTAAACTGGATTTCTTTTCTATTGTGTTACTTCATTATATCACATAAAGCGATACCCGTCAACTAAGATATGGTGAAAAAATTAACAGTTGATAATTAATAGTTCAAGACTCGCATTTAAAAACAGAGCTCAATTTCAGAAAATCAGCTCTGTATCTATCAACTATTAATTTCAACTGTTAACTATTTAACTCTACATCAGTCCTTTCCTCGTCCTCCTCACATAAACAATCGCTCCAACGATTACAACAACAACTACAAATATAAAAATCCAGAAAGTAATTCCCAGATCGCCACTTTCTTCTTGGGGAGTGGCAGTGGTTTCAGTAGAAATAGTAGGGGTAATCGCTTCAGTCGCCCCCTCAACAGTGATGATCCGTTCCAGTTCAGCGACCTCTTTCTTAGTCGTAGAAACCTCTACCCTAATCGGCGTGCTCTGATTCAAGGTTAAAGCAACTTTCTCACTCCATTTCGTTTCATCCGGGCGGGCACTCTTGGTATAAGGAATAATTTTAATTGGCTTGCCGCTACTAGTAATTTTAATCTGATCAACATAGTCCACAGAAGATTGACCAGGGTGATTAATTTTTACCTCCAGAATAAATCTCTCTCCTGCCTGAATGGTTTTGGGTACTTCCAAGCTAATCGTGGGGGTTTTAGCAAATAAAAAGAAGGGCAAAAGCAAAATCCCCAAAACACTGAGTAAAAGAATTAGCTTTAAGTGATACTTCATCGCTTAGTATAAATCCTTAATTTTCACCCCATTATAGTAATAATGAATCATTTGGGAAACTGACCAACCGACCGAAGCTTTCTTGCGCATTCCTGCCATACACATACCCGCGCCATGGCCAAGCCGACTGCCGCTGCAACTATAATGGCCATGATGCGCACAAACTCTACTCTTAAGGTAAGGATAATTATCTAAAGATTTTGTTCTCCCCCCGCAACGACTGTGAAATGCTGCGACAATAATTTTCCCCTTATAAGTTATAACAACACCTTTAGTATCTTTTACTGCTTTACTCAATCTTGGTGCTCGCATTTCGTACTCGTATCCTTTGTAAACCTGAGACCAAGCGTTATTAAAAAGATGAAAACCTCTTTTGAAACAACTTGACTTAGGATAAGCAATATTGCGCAAGGCGTAAGTACGCCCTACAACCGCAAGGGTCTTGAGAACAGTAAACTTAGAACGGTCTGGCTCCTCAGCAATTCCTTTAAGATAATCTTCAATATCCAATTCGTTAATCACAAAGAGTGCGGCAGGGTAAAGCGAGTCCTTGTAAGTACTGTAACGAACAATTAGGTTCCCGCGGAACTGGCGGTTCTTGCTACCGTTATAGCCAAGTTGAGTAAAAGAAGCAATATTTAAAATTGCATCAGAAAATGGAGTAAAAATAAGATAATTAGCTGTCTTCTTGATTAAAACTCCATTATGATAAAGATAGTACAAATCTTTGCTAAAATGTATTTTGCAGATATCTGCAATTTCACAGATCTTAATTAAATTTCCTGAACTATCTTTCACAAAATAGCGCCCACTACTTGCAACAGCAATTGCTGAGGAGGGATTTTCTTTTGAGCCAGCGTAGGTAACGCCAACTCTAACCGTGGAAGCCCGACCCAAGACTTTGATCCTGAAATCAACTCCCCGATCCTTAAACCAGAAACGTCCCTCCGCTACCGGCTGAAGGTATTCGTGATAAACACCACCACGTGACGGGGCTTTGATTTTAATAATAAAGGTAGCAACTTCCCCAGGATTAACTTGATTTTCACTCATTCGCACTCTGGCAAAACCAAAAACACTGCGGCGATTCTTTGGTCGACTGGCGGCTAAGCAAACAACCAAACGACTATTATAATCGCCACCCTGATACCACGTAGTAATTCCGGTATTTTTAAGCTTAACCTTCACATTCGTTTTCTCCCCCACCTGCATTACTGCCGGGACATCATCAAGAGACACCAGCTCGTAGTCAGTTTGGGAAGAGTCGTCGGGAATAATTGGCAATTGCGCTGCCAGAAGTTCTAAGGGAGAAAAAAGCAACATAAAAGCAATCACAAAAATGATTGCTCTCCTACTAAAAAGAATTGATTGTTTCATAATAAAACCCCCTTTCCCAAATCCATTATAACTAAATACTTTCAAAATGCAAATAAAAACTCCCTTCTTTGGGAGTAATAATGACTAAAGGTAAAGGTTAAAGAGCAAAATTTTACCCTTTGTCTTCACTTTTATCCTTTACCTCTCTCAATGGTAGCGCCTATGGGATTTGAACCCATGTTACCAGGATGAAAACCTAGCGTCCTAGACCGGGCTAGACGAAGGCGCCGTGAAAAAACTTAAAACGTATAAAATTTAAAACTTAAAAACTAATCCTCAGGCTTATTTTATCAGAAAAATAACTGAGAATAAAGCATTTTAGCAATATTTAAGGTATAATAAAAGATGTTAGATTAGATGTAAGATATGAGATGGTAGATGTGATATTCTACATCTAACTTCTAACTTCTAACATTATTATTACATGTCACTGAAAATTGGCATTGTTGGTCTTCCCAACGTCGGAAAATCCACTCTCTTCAATGCCTTAACCAAATCCAGTAAAGCAGCAGTTTCAAATTACCCTTTTTGTACAATCGATCCAAATGTAGGAATTATTACTGTACCTGATAAACGTCTCAACAAATTAGCTGAGATAGTGAAACCGGAAAAAGTCACACCGACCGCAATTGAATTTGTTGATATTGCAGGTTTAGTAAAGGGCGCAAACAAAGGCGAGGGATTGGGCAATCAATTTCTTTCCCATATTCGTGAAGTGGACCTGGTTTTGCAGGTAGTACGCTTTTTTGAAGACAAAAATATTACCCATGTTCACGAAAAAATTGATCCATTTCACGATATTGAAGTAGTGAATCTTGAACTCGTGCTTGCTGATCTCAATACAATTAAAAATGCTATTGCTAAGCTGGAGCCAAAAATTAATTCCGGCGAGAAAGAACTGCAAGAGAAATACGATCTATTAAAAAAGATTGAAAAAGAACTGGAAGTGGGAAAACTGATCAATCAACTCAATCTCAATGAGGAAGAAAAAGATTTAATCAAAGAATTCTGCTTGCTCACCGCTAAACCTTTCCTTTATGTTGCCAATCTCTCGGAAAACCAACTACCCAAAGACGGCAAGCTGAACAAAGACGGTGTTGATTTTATTCCCATTTCTGCCCAGACTGAAACAGAGCTCAATTCGCTACCCCAAAAAGATCAGGAAGAATATATCAAAACTTTAGGACTAAAAGAATCCGGTTTAAACCAAGTAATCCATGAAAGTTATGAGACCTTACAACTGATTACCTTCTTTACCACCACCGGCGGCAAAGAAGTACGTGCTTGGACGATTCAAAAAGGAACTAAAGCACCACAAGCCGCGGGAACAGTTCACACGGACTTTGAGAAAGGATTTATCAAGGCAGAGGTGATCAGCTACGATGACTATATTAGCGCTGGATCGGAAGCAAGAGCACGCGAAAAGGGGTTAATGCGGACAGAGGGAAAGGAATATGTAGTACAAGAC